>JFJP01040202.1_pt1 | contig 11688 bp, 7 predicted proteins | sample 431651 | NCBI WGS metagenome assembly JFJP01 (sample SAMN02602958, study PRJNA72255) | Microbial mat metagenome, whole genome shotgun sequencing project. | biome: fresh water; feature: sink hole; material: water; isolation source: purple microbial (photo- and chemosynthetic) mats found in... | reverse complement strand
TCGGTGCAATGGGGGTGTGTTTTCATAGTCGTTCTTTTTTTGCAAATGTACAAAAAATTAGCAAGTGTCTCGGGAGCGGTTTAGTATGAGGTTGACGCTGAAATCCCAGGGGCGCGCGAAGCTGTGCGGGTAGCGCTGGCCCCCGGCGAAACCCGGGAAGGCGCGCAGGGACCGGGTGTAGGACAGGCCCAGCCAGCCCGTGAGGGAGCCCTGGCTCCGCCGCAAGAGCAGCTCGGCTCCGTAGGCCTTGCCGGTGCCCTGGGTCAGCAGTTGGCCCTCCCAGTCGGGCTCGGAAAGCAGGGTGGCGCTGTTGCGCAGCCGGGCCAGCCGGGCGCTTGTCTTGAGGAACAGGTCGAATTGCCAATCCAAGGCCCAGCGGTCGAGCAGCCCCGCGAGGCCTGCGGCCCACTGGTCGGACCGCGAAGGAGGCGCGGCGGCGGTGGCGGGCACCCAGATCTTGGTGGGGAAGGACTGCCCGCCTCCCAACTGGTGCAGCATCTGGTTTCCCCGGCTGTACGATGCCTTGGCCACGAGGGCCTCGCCCAGGCTCCACGAAAGCCCCAGGCGAGGCTCGGGCGAGAGCTGTCGCCAGCCGCCGCCCGCGTAGCCCGCCAGGCGCAGGCCCGCACGCAGCCACAAGGCTTCGTTGGGCCGCCACGACGCCTGCGCGAAACCCGCCAGCGCGAAGGCCGTCTCCTCGCGGCCCTCGACGAGCTGCTCGCGGCCCCCGGTCTGGAGCTGGCTGCGGAAAGGCTCGCTGTCCCAGAGGCTGGCCTCGTGGCCGAAGCTGGCCTCCCAGCCTGGCCCGAGCGGGCGCTCCCAGAGGCTTGACCAACGGAACTCCGTCATCCGCGAAGAGAAGGCCGAGCGCCCCTGCTCCAAAGCCTGGCCGCCGCTCCAGGCATCTTCCACATCGAGGCTGTACCGCGAAAAGACCAGCGGGCTTTGGTAGTGCGCCTTGCCCATCTGCCCCGCGAGCCGGAAAGCCGCCCCCGTGCTGGTCCACCGCTTGGCGCCACGCGCCTCGATGCCCATGTCCGCCGAGGGCCTGGCCCGGTAGCTGACCACGTCCTGGCCCTGGTAGAGGCTCAGGCTCCAGTGGTCGCCCCGAGGGCCGCGCCCGCCGTACTTGAGGTAGAGGTCATGGAATCCCGTGCCGTAGGAGGGCTTCCCTTGCAGCCGTAGCACCCCTTTTTGAACCAGCTCCGCCACGGACTTCCGGGCCGAGACCATGTAGGTGTGCCCTTCGCGCAGGCCCGGCCCGTCGAGGGTGGCCTGCGCCGCCAGCAGGCCCAGGCTGGCCACGCCCGAGTGCCGCTGGCTGCCGCCACGCTTCATGCGCACGTCCAAGACCGACGACAGCCGCCCGCCGTGGCGCGCCTCGAAGTCGCCCTTGACCAGCTCCGCGCTGCCGACGGCCTCCTCGTTGAAGACCGAGAAAAAGCCGCCCAGGTGCGAACTGTGGAAGAGCGGTATGTCGTCGAGCAGCACCAGGTTCTCGCCCATCTCGCCGCCCCTGACCAGGAAGTCGCTCGAGGTCTCGCCCGTTCCCTGGACGCCCGGAAGGCCCAGCAGCACCTTTTGCAAGTTGGCGATGCCCAGGAGCATGGGCGTGCCCACCAGTTGCCGGACGGGCAGCTCCAGGACGCCCATCCGGGGCCGGGCCAGGCCCGCCAGCCGCTGGCTGACCACGACTTCCCCAAGCGCTAGGCCGGGGCGCAGCAGCCAGCGCACCAGCGTGTCAGCGCCTGGACAAAGCTCGGCCGGGTGGTCCGCGAAGCCCACGAACGCGACCGTTATCCGAGCCGTGTCGCCCAGCGGCAGCCAAAGGCTGAAGTGGCCCAGCGCGTTGGTGGTGGCGCCTGTGCCGCGGGCCTGGTCCCAGACGGTGGCCCCCGCCAGGGGCTCCAGGCTTCCTTCCTCCAGCACGTAGCCTTGCAGCAGCACCCGCCCCGCCTGGCCCCGCGAAACGGACGCGCAAGCCAGCAGGCAGGCCAGCACGACGCCCGCGCGCCATGCCTTGCCGTAAAACCGCGCCCTGCCCATCATTTGTGCTGGGTGTAACCCGCGACAGCCGTGCTTTTCTGGAATCCGCCGAAGAGGCCGTAGCCGCCATGGACGTTGCCCCACATCGGGGCAGGCATTTCCCAGAACGACTCCAGGAAGCTCAAGAAGGGCTCCTGGAAAGCCTCGTGCTCGATGTAGCTCTTGTGGAAGTGGAAGGTGGCCGGGCTGAGGCCGTACAGGGCCGCGCGCATCTGCCGCAGGTCCGACGAGGCGCTATCCCGGACCTCCGAAAGGGAAATCGACGTTGGGAGCAAGATCGAGTGGTCCTGGCCGTCGATGCCCTCGTCCCGAAAGAGCACCTGGTCGGGCCAGTACTCCAGGATGCCCTCCCGGAGCACCAGCGAATCGTTGATTTCCTGCGGGTGCGTCATGCCGTAGTCGATGAAGGTTGGCTGTCCGTCCTCAAAATAATGGAGTTCCAAATCGACCATCAAGAACTCGTCCTGGCCCATCGTGTTGCCGAAATCGAGCCGCACGGCGTCGTACCAGCGCACGTGCAGGTCGCTGAAGACGGCCGCCTTGAGCAGCTCGACCTCCACGATCCAGGGCTTGGGCGGCAGGCTGTCCTCGGCCCAGGCCGGAGGAAGGCCGGGCGCCCAGGCCTCCACCCGGTAGCGGTGCCCGGCTTGCGCGGTGGCCTGGCTGGCGTATAGCCCTCCGCCCAAAGGCGCCAGCGTCTCCAAAGGCTGGCCATCCTGGCCCAGGGCGACGACCGCGTCTTCCACCCAGGCGAAGGGAGCCTGGACATCCGTCGTGCGCGCCACCCAGACTTGAAACGGCTCGCCTTCGGTGAAAAGGCAATTCAAGACCAGCTTTTGTTCTGTTTCAGGATAATCCACATCAATGGGAAACACACAAGAGCTTATCCAAAAGCACGTTGACAGCAGCAGCCATTGGCTTGCGCGGGAAACATGGGCGGCTTTCATCACCAGCGGTAACTGAAATTGAGCGTAAGGCCAGCCAGGCGCGTGTAGCTGGCGTTGTCCAGAAGGCCATCCCGAAGGTCGTAACGCCCGAACCATAGGGCGCCACTGGCCGTGAAGCCGCCTGGCAAGTCGTAGAACAGCCCCGCCTCCATCTTTCCTTGCAACTTGGGGCGCTCATCCACCTCATGCCTTTGGCCGCCCAAAAGCACAAGGCTCTTGATGGGAAGCCTGGCCCCTGGCCCCAGACCGGCAAAAAATGACAGCGGCCACTCCGCCCGACCCAGCCAGAAGCCCGCCAAGGGCTGCAAGGCCACGTAGGTGGACCGAACCCTGGCCAACTCCTGCCCGGCGCCCACCACCACGCGCTCCTCGCGGTACTCGGCGCCCAGCACGCCCTCCATCTTCGCGAAAAAGTGGCTCTTGGCCTTGAAAGCCAGCGCCGGGCCGAACTCCCAGCCCAGGCCAGGACTGCCGTCCAGTTCCGCGATGTTGTTGTCCGTCCGCGGAACTTGCAGCGCGAGGTTCGCTCCCAAAAGAAGGGCCTGCGATTGGCCAGGAAAGGACCACAACGACAGGACGAGGAACAGCGCTAGAGTTTTTTGGTTTGTGAGCATGGTGATTTCAGATTGTTGATAAGACGCGGACAGCACTTCTAGGGAGACACGTCGCGCCCGTGGTGTTTGCCAGCGTTTGCGAATATGAACAATCTTCAATTCATCACCAAAAAAAAAAAATTCGCAATTGAATTTGAATATTTCATCCTAAAATATCAAGGCGGCTTTCCCACTATGGCTTTTGGGGAAAAGATCAGCGCAGGCAGCCATTGGGCGATTGTTACGCTCGGAGGAGCTGTTCTCGGGCTTATGCCAAGTTGCTGTAAAACATGATAGATTGGCTTGAAGCCCCGCCCAACCCCGAAGGGGTGAAATGATTGTAGAAAACGGATCCAGGCCAAAGAAGAGAACCCCGAAGGGGTGAAATTATCCTCATCGGGAGGATGGGACAGACAATCCCACCCCTTCGGGATTCTCCAGGAACCTTCCACATTTCGCAGGATGTTGACGATTCGTATTTATCGCTATCGAAAACAACTTGGCATCATGCCAGCCCAGCGCCAAGGCGACGCCCCGCCCTCGCGAGCCCATGCGGGGCTCGGAGGACGGGGCGTCGGGCCGGGGCGGCTTTCGCGGGCGGGCTCAGAAGGAGCGCAGGGCCGCGCGGAAGAGCGAGTCGCGCTGGGCGGGAGCCCAGTTCCAGGAGTTGAGCAAGGCGGCCTTTTCCCATTCGCCGTACATGGGATTGGGCAACATGATGAACTCGAAGCCCATCTTGTCGCGGTTCTGCTCCACCAGGCCGCGGCCCATGTCGGCGCCGCGGTCGGCGTAGTCTTCCGAGAAGTCGGTCAGGTTGTCGCCCACGTAGAGGATGGTCTGGAATCCGGCCTGGGCGACTTTCTCGCGGCGGGCGGTCTTGTCGCTGGTCTGCTCCTTCAGGAAGAGGTTGTCTTGTCCCACTTGTGGGAATCCTAGCTCGCGCATGTTCTTCAAGGTGGACTCCAACTCGTCGGTCGAACGGTTGGAAATGTAGAATATCTTGACCTGCGCGGAATCGAGGAAGTTCAGAAACTCGACACTGCCGGGAAGCGGCTGGGCCTTGGCCAGGTCCGTCCATTGCTTCCAGCCCTCGGGGCTGTAGGAGGCGGCCGTCTCGATGAGCTTGGCCTCGTAGGGGCTGTTGTCGAGCAGGGTCTCGTCGATGTCGAAGACGACGGCGGGCTTCTGGGGGCGGCCGGGCGCGGCGAGCTTCTCGGCCACGACGCGGGTGGCCCAGTTGTAGGCCTGGAAGTAGCTGGCCTGCATCTCGGCCGAGCGCTGGAACCAGAGCGTGGCCAGGAGCAGGCGCTCGGACGAAGGCTGCGGCTCGGCGGGCGGGGGCGGCACGGCGGTTGGGGTCTGCTGGCAGCCGGCCCAGAGCAAGGCAAGCGCGGCCAGCCAAAAGATCTTCTTCATGCGGTTGGTTTTTTAGGGTTCGAACATAGGAAAGTGCCAGGGCAATGGCCGCGAAGGTAAACGATCGGCCGATTTGCGGCGGGCAGGCGGACCGGATTTCGAGCGCAAGCCTTAGCTTTGGGGCCAGAAATAACGCCAAGGCCACCCCCGCTTGACCCTGGCTTAACCTGGCCCCTGGCCGCAAAACCGAACAGCATGGAAAAAACCATCCGCAAAAGTCCGCGCTGGCGCCCTTGGGCGCTGGTGCTGGCCGCGACGCTGGCCGCGGCCTTCACGGTCGTCCGCCCTGGCCCGCCCGACTGGAAGCCCCTCCTGGGCACCCTCGAATGGCACCGGCAGACCTACCGGCAGGAGAAAGTCTTCCTCCACATGAGCCAGCCCTTCGCCCGCCCCGGAGAGCGGCTCTGGTTCTCCGCCTACCTGCTCACCTCCGACTGGAGCCTGCCCTCGGCCATCAGCGCGACACTGCACGTGCAGGTGCTCGACCCCGAAGGCGAGCTCGTGCTCGACACCCAATGGCCCGCCCGCGGCGGACGCGCACACGGCGACCTGCTCCTGGCCGAGGACTGGCCGACGGGCGCCTACCAGGTCAGGGCCTACACCCAGTGGATGAAAAACGCCGCCCCCGAGTTGGCCTTCCGGCAATACGTCTGGCTGTTCGGAAATGACGACTTGCCCCAAGATGCCCAAATCGTAATCTTCCCGATTGTGGACAGTCTGGAAATCAAAGGAAGGCTATACGCGAACGAGCCAAGACGTTGGAATTTGTCTATGACATCCGACAGGCTAGAACCGGACAGCCTGGCCGTGGACGAATCCGGCTTCTTCACCTTCCGCCCCGGCCAGCGGCAGGCTTGGAGCATCGAAGCCCGAGGGCCGGAGGGGCAGCGCCTGCGCGCCCAGGCGCCGCCGGTCGATTCGGTGCCCAGGTGGATCGAGGCCTTCGAGTATCCTGGCTTCTCGCTGGTCAACCGCGCGGCCAGGCCGCCGGATCCGGCACGGGCACTCTTGGTGATGAAAAACCAGCGCCCCGTCTTCTGGAGCTCCTTCAGCGGACAGGGACAAGAAGCCGAGGCAAGCATCCCGATACTGGAAAAAAATGCCACTCCGGGCATTTTGCAAGTCTTGCTTTTGGATGCTGAAAACCAGATTGTTGATAAAGACCTGGCCTTTCAAAATCCCAAAGTTTCGGAACCTGTCGCCCTGGAAATCTCGGATAGCCTGGTGCGGCCGGGCGACTCCATCGGCATTCGCCTGCGCCTGCTCGACACGCTCTCTTCGGTGGCCTACTTCTCACTGGCCGTACACGACCAGCAGATCATCCCGCAAATGGCCGACGCCAGCCTGCCCGACTACCTCTGGTTTGGCAACGATCTGGGCGAGCCCGCCGCGCCCGACCACTTCGCGATGGCGCGGGAGCGCGGGGCAAGGCAGCAGCGCCACTCGCCCCGCTACGACTGGGACGCGCTGCTCGACACGGCCTACCAACCCGAGTGGCCCGCCGACCTCGAAGGATTCTCGGTGCAGGGCCACGCCCGGAAGATCTTCACCTGGGCACCCAGCCCGGGACTCCACCTGCTGCTGGCCGACCTCGAACGGGGCGCCTACCTCAAAACCTCGACCGATGCCTCGGGGCGCTTCCTCTTCCAAGGCGCCAACTTCACGGACACCAGCCGCGTCATTGTGCAAATCGTTGACAAAAACCGCTTCACCACCAACGAAATCGTTGTCAGCCAGGCCGATTCGTTTCCCTGGTGGCCCGAGGCGCCGGCCCTGCTGGGCTGGCCCGAGCCGATCCGCCGCCGCTACCTCGCGCACCACGAGCGGCAGAACAGCGACCTGCGTTTTTACCAGCCCGAGGCCGCGACACACTACATCAAGGATGTCAACGTGCAGGCGCGGCCCATTTTCGGGACACGGATCGAGGACCTCAGCGCGCAGGTGATACGGGTCGATGAGATGCCGCACAACCTGGTGGTGGACACCGACATGAGGACCTTCTTGCAGGGCCGCGTCCCCGGCCTGTACTTCGGCGACGCGCGGGCCTACATCCGGCAGGCGAGCGGGCAGATGGAGGCCAAAATCATGCTGGACGGTGTTTTCGTGGATGACTCGTACTTGCAACACATCAACTTGACCCACGTGCGGCAGATCGCCATCATCAAAGATCCGGTGGACGCGCTGATCTACGGCGGCTCGGCCATGGGCGGCATCATCGCCATCTACACCCTCACGCCCGTTTACAACGGCCCCAGCCGCGTCGCGGGCCTCGAGCGCATTGACCTGCCCGGCTACAACCTGGCCACGCCCTTCCCGGCGCGGGCCGCTGGCGCCCAGATGCCCGACACCCGCGCCACGATCGCCTGGCAGCCCGACCTGCGCACCGCGGCCGACGGAACCTGCTCCGTCCGTGTCCGCGCGGGCGACGCGCAGACCCGCTACCGCGTCGTCGTCCAGGGCATTACCGACAACGGAACTCCTTTCCGCATCCAAAAACACTTCAACGTCAGGCCATGAGGCAAACAGCATTCTTCGCATCCTTTTTTCTCATCTTTTGGGGAATTTCATCGGCTCGCGCGCAAGCCCCCTGCCACGGTTGGCCCGCCGAAGCTCCTGCTGAATGCCTGTCGCTGCGCGCCGAGCTGCCCGTGGCCGACTGGCCCGCGCTGGAGGCCTGCGCGCGCCTGGAAAGCCTGGCCCTCGCGAGCCCGGACTCCAGCCCGCTGGCCCGCTGGCCCGAACTGCCCAGCCTGCGCCGCCTGGCCCTGGAGGCGCCTGCCTGCCTGGCGATCGACTGGCGCGCCCTGCCCCCGCGCCTCGAGGAGCTGGACCTGGCGCACTGCCTGGCCCCGGCGCCCGACTCGCTGCGCCGCTTCGCCCACCTGCGCCGCCTGGCGATCCGGGTGAACCAGGGCCAGCCCGGCAGCCTGCCGCCCGCGCTGGACAGCCTGAGCCTCTTCTTCGAGCCCGACGAACAGGGCCAATGGCACCTGCCGCCCGCGGTGCTCGAACTGGACAGCCTGCGCTTCCTGCGTGTGGTGGCCCGCTTCCCCGAGCCGGACTTCCTCGCGCGCCTGGCTTCCTGGCTCTCGGGCTTCAGGCGGTTGGATGTTTTGCAGCTCGACTTCCTGGGGGTTGACGACAGCTTTTTGCGCACCCTTTGGCCCGCGCCCATCCGCGACTTGCGGCTTTTCTACCTGGGCGCCGAGCCGTCTTCTTTCGATGGTTTTGGATCGCTCAATCGGATTTCCATCATGGGTTTTGACAGCAAAACAGCGCATCGACGAGAAGTTTACGCGGCCCTGGATTCGCTACCCGGCCTCGAGCTTTTGCGCTTGAGCTTTTTGAGTGCTGATTTTCAATATTATCCAAAAAAAACACCGCTTGAGCTAGAGCTGGTCATCGACAAGCTGGACGAGGACAAGACCCAGCGGCTCGAAAGCCTCGAGAACCTGGTCGCCCTGCGCCTGACTTGTCCGCTGCGGCTTTTTCCGTCGGGCATCGGGCGGCTGCGGCACCTGCGGCACCTGGACTTGCGCCAGGCCCATGTGGCAGATTGGCAGAGACTTGCGCAGGTTCTGGGGGCGCTGCCGGAGCTGAAGTCGCTGGTCTTGGACGCTCGGGCTTTCCTTCCGGCCGTCGGGGTGCGGCCCTCGCGGACAGACGCGGTCCACGCGCCGGCCGAGCTTTCCCAATTTCAGCATTTGGAACGGCTGGAGGTCGATTGCCGCAACCACGCGCTCGGCGGGGCGATCCGCCAGGAAATCGTGGAGCTGCTGCCCGGCACGCGGGTGGAGTTCGTGGATGGGTAGGCCCGGCGATCAGTTGGGCAGGGCCATTTCCCGGGCGCGCCCGGAAGCCTGGAGGTAGGCGCGCCAGTGCCGGTAAAAATTGGCGCGGAGGTCGTGCCCCGCCAGGAATATGTCTCGTAGGCTCGGCCCCAGCTCCTCGCGCCAGCGGTAAACGGTCTTGCGGCTGACCTCCAGGGTCTCGGCCACGCTCCCGACGGAGCCTCCCTGCCGCAGGAGCATCAGCATCCAGAACTTTTTCTTCTGGGTCTGCTCCCAGCCCGTGCCGTCGGGCAGGAACAGCCGCAGCTCGGCGGAGTCCTGGTCGCGCATCTGCGGAAATTCCCAGGAGTTGACGTGGTGGAAGCTGGCCACGGCCAAGGTGGCCCAGGCTCGCCCGTTCTTGTCGAAGCGCAGCGGGCGCGTGACCAGCCGCATTTGCAAGCCCGGGCTGGACGGTTGCTTGAGCCGCATGTAAAACTGGGTCTTCCAGCTTTGGCTGCCCTGCTGGCCCGCGTGCCAGAAGGCAAGGCCAAGCCGCTTCATGTGCTCGAAAAGCGCGACATCCTCCTCAACGATCCCATCAAGGAAATAGGGAGGCGAGGAAACCAGCCGCTCTGGGGTGAAGCCCGCCGCGGCGAGCTCGGGGATATGCGGCGGAACCAGCATCTGGCCCTCCGCATGGTCATAAACCATGAAATATTCGCGTGTAGCTGCCGCTACCTCCGGATGCCGCGTGAAGTTGGCTTTCAGCTCCTGCGACTGCCAGTCCTTGTCTTCGCGGCTCTCAAACACGAACTCGCCTCTCCGAAAGCCTTCTTGCTCTTGCTTGTTCATCGGTTGCTTTTTTTTTGATGCTGGAAGGACGGCCGTCGGGTGGGAGGACTGCCGCAAAAAGCGAATATGCTGCAAAACATACTTGTCCCCAAACAGGGACATTTCGAAGTCGTTTTGGCAAAAATAGGCTTTTTGGCGCACACACAAGGGGGGACATGGCACGACAAGTCGGTTCGTCGGGGCGAAATGGCGGGTTTGGAGGAGTGCTTCGCATCGGCTTCTTTCGCGACACGGAAGCGCTTCATTGTCGCGACGCAGTTTTTTGACAATCGCCGCGACATTTTATTCTCCTGGAAAGTAGCCGCGGAAGTTTTCAAACCAACGGTCCAACGACAATCGCGCATCATCCAAGAAAAAAACCTAAGCACAAATCTTCACAAAACATGGGAAGAAAGAAATTGTTGCTGATCACCGCGCTGGCCGCGAGCCTGGCCGGCCCCACTTCTGTCGCCGTCGCGCAGGTCTCGAGCCTTGAATACGAAGCCTTGAAGGCGATCTACCGCGCGTGCGACGGAGACAACTGGGCCCAGCCTTGGGACACGACCGCGAACAACGTCGGCGACCTAAGCTCCTGGCCTGGGGTCTGGCAAGCCAGCGGGCACGTGGTCAACCTGGTTTTCTTCTACCAGGGGCTCGATGGGCAACTTCCCGAGCAAGCCCAGAACCTGGCCTACCTCAACGAGCTGACAATCCTGGAAAGGGGCCTGGAAGGCATCGTTCCCCTGTCGAGCTGGGCAGGGCTGCGCAAGTGCATGGTTGACATGTCCTTCTCGGGGGAGACCTCGCTGGGAGAACTGCGCCAGCTCGAGAGCGTGGAGCTTTACAACAGCGGGACATCGGAGGCCTGGCTTTCCGGGTCTTACGCCTACGATGACCTGCCGTCATTGAACGAGCTCTCGCTCCTCAACTTCTCGCCCGACCTGGCCGACCTCACGGCGGTTCCCCGCCTGTCAAGTTTCGTCTATGAAAATAACGACGCCGCGATCGACATTGGCGAGCTTCTCGCGAAACTCAATCCGGAAAGCCTGGAAAGGCTTGGCTTGCGGGCCAAGACCATCACGGCCATGCCCAGCCTCGCCGCGGCCACCCAGCTCGCCGTGCTGGAGCTGCGCATGGAACAAGGCGCGATCTCCTCGCAAGAACTGCTGGAGGCCCTGAATTGGGACAAGCTGGAGCGCTTGGGCCTTGAGGCCGACGAGCTCGCCCATGGAATCCCGGACCTGTTCATCAACGCTGTCCCGATGCGCGAGCTGGACATCGACGCCAGCGTCAGCGGCACCCTGCCGGAGCTTTCCAACGACGATTCGAGGATCGGGTCCATCCGCATTCTGGGTGGGAGTTTTAACGCCCCGATCCCCGGAAGCTGGCAGGGGATGGACAGCCTGAGGGTTCTTTCCCTCCCTGGCGCGGCCCTGACAGGCAACTTTCCTGCCTTCCTCGCGGACTTGGAACGCTTGCAAGTTCTTGATTTGCAAGCCAACGGCATCAGCGGGTCGATTCCTGCGTCGTGGAGCTGCGACGGCTTCAAGCTGTTCGACTTGTCAAACAACAGCCTGGAGGGAGAACTGGCGCGGCTTCCGCCGGCCTCGTCGATGGACGACTATCGGTTCTCCATCCTGGACCTGGCCTCCAACATGCTCAGCGGCAGCCTGCCCGAGGGATACCAGGTCGATTTTTACGAGTTCGATCTGGCCGAAAACGACTTCTCGGGCGACCTGAGCCATTGGACGCTTGAGCCTGGGCGAAACCTGATCGGTTTTGACATTTCCGGGAACGACTTCCATGGCAGCCTGGACTGGGAGTTTCAAGAAATGTCGCCTTACCTTGGCTACTTCGCCCTCGCGGGCAACCGCGTCGGGTCCATCCCGGACTTCTCGGCCTCGGCGAGCCTGGAGCTCCTCTCGGTGGCCGACAACGCCCTGCGCTTCGGTTCGCTGCTGCCGAACGCGGAGTTCTTCTTGACGGAGGCCTACTTCTGGCCGCAGAAGCCCTTCGCGGTGGCGGACACCGCGCCGGTGGCCTACCTGGGCGAGCCCTTCGCGCTGACCGCGGGCGACGACG
>JFJP01040201.1_pt1 | contig 11689 bp, 4 predicted proteins | sample 431651 | NCBI WGS metagenome assembly JFJP01 (sample SAMN02602958, study PRJNA72255) | Microbial mat metagenome, whole genome shotgun sequencing project. | biome: fresh water; feature: sink hole; material: water; isolation source: purple microbial (photo- and chemosynthetic) mats found in... | reverse complement strand
CCGGTCAATTTCTTTATATCATTAATAAAACAGCTTGGGCATATTTTGTATGCGAATATCCGGAGGCTGTTATCAGAAATACTTTAAAACATGGGGCAAATGTAATCCGGGTCTGCCTGGAGGGAACGCCTTACGACAACGAGTTGGGATATGATTTGTGGCCTTGGCTTGGCAATAGGGAGACCCCTGATTTCGATAGTTTTAATAATGCCTATTGGGACCAGGTGGAAAATCGCATCAGGCTCGCAGGAGAAAATGGAATCGGGATTGACCTTGTACTTTACTTCGATTTGGAACCAAAAGTTAAGGATATTGCATTGCAAAGAAAATACTGGGATATGATTTTAAAGCGATTGTCCAAGTATAGCAATATCCTGTGTTGGGAAATCATGAATGAAGAAATCTCCAATGAGGCATTTCAAGATAGTGCAGGGATGTTCTTTAAGACGATGGACCCCTTCAAACATCTTGTAATTTCCTCCGACGGCACAACTGAGGACGCCCTTTGGCCCCACAAAATATGGATGGACATGGCGATTGTTCATACTTGCACAGGCAACCAGGAAAAGTACCATTTAAAGGATTGGTATTTAAATATCGCCAAAAACACAAGGCAGTATGGCAAACCTGCATTCAACAATGAATCCGGCAGAGAAAACAGACATAAAAACGACGATCCTGTACACCGGAGAAAGCAAGCCTGGCTGTTTTCCAATTCGGGCTGTTTCTGGACATGGCACTCCTGGGAAGGCTGCGAAGGAATTAACGACACAAGCTATTTTGCAGCAGGATGGGAATATCTAAAACCCATACGGAATTATTATGAATCGGTTCCCTTTTGGCTTCTCGAGCCAAATTATACGGCTCTTATATGCAAGAATAATGAATTGGTTTTTGCTACCCTGTCAACACCCGATAGAGCATTTTCAGTTATGTATTGCTGTACTTACAAAACCTCCCAAAAAGCAGAGAATATCAAAGCACATATAAGAATTAAGGAAGGAGTTTACCTGCTAAGTTTTATTAATCCATCGAATTTAAAAACTATAGGTGAAATGGAGTTTGAATCAGATGGGCTTAGAAACGAATATGAAATTGAAGTGCCCGATTTTCAGGATGATTTGATAGTTGAAATAAAAGAAAAAACAAGTATGCAAAAAACTCTAATTGATGGCACATTATAAAAACAATATTTTTATACCTTCACCCGAGAAATTTGCAAACAAAAACTGAAGTCATGGAAATTAAAACCCGACCCCTTGTCATATGCATTGCTTTTTTCACGACCTTATTAATTTCTCTTCAGTTAGCATTATGCCAAATTAACACAGAATTTGACCTGGTGATTTATGGAGGAACCTCAGCAGGTGTTAGTGCGGCAATTCAGGCATCAAGAATGGGCAAAACAGTTCTGCTTATAGAACCCACTAGCCGTATTGGGGGACTTACCACGGGCGGACTAGGTCAAACCGATATCGGCAACAAGCAGGCGGTAGGCGGAATAGCCCGGGAATTCTATCAGAATGTTAAAAAATATTATCAGGATCCGTCAAACTGGAATTGGCAGAAGAGAGAAGAGTATAGAGATGGGGGACAGACTACGACCGGGCCAAACGAAGATGCAATGTGGACCTTTGAACCCTCGGCAGCATTGAAGATCCTTCACCGAATGCTTGATGAAGAAAAAAGTATTACACTCGTTTACAATCAGCGCCTGAACAGGAAAAATGGTGTCGAAAAAAACAAAGCATTGATCAGTTCGGTTACCATGGAAAGTGGGGATCGGTACACCGGAAAGATTTTTATTGATGCCACCTACGAAGGTGACCTAATGGCTGCTGCCGATATTAGCTATGCGACTGGAAGAGAATCCAACAAAAAATACGGGGAAACCTTAAATGGAGTTCAGGCATCTGATACAAGTCTCACTCTTTTAGGTGAGAAATCGGTGAATGCCCAGAATCACAATTTCCGCAACTGTGTTGATCCTTACATTATCAAGGGCGATCGCTCTAGCGGACTCCTCCCCTATATACAAAGAAAAGGACCGGGTAAGGAGGGATCGGGTAATAAGGGCGAACAAGCCTATTGCTTTAGGATGTGCCTCACTGATCATCCTGATAATCGAATTCCCTTTGAGAAGCCAGAAGGGTACAATGACCTGAATTACGAACTGCTTTTTAGGAATTTTGAAGCCGGGGAAACGAGAGTTCCTTGGATCAACTCCTCCATGCCCAACCGAAAGACAGATACCAACAACAACAGTGGGTTTTCAACCGATTTTATAGGGCAGAATTACGATTATCCTGATGCCGGTTATGCAGAACGGGAATTAATTATCGAGAATCACCGTAATTACCAGAAAGGCCTAATGTGGACCTTGGCTTACCATCCTCGTATTCCTGAAAAAATCAGGAATCAGGTTTCACAATGGGGAACCTGCCAAGACGAATTCGAAGGCAGCCAAGGATGGCAGGATCAGCTTTATGTGAGAGAAGCCCGCAGAATGCTCAGCGATTATGTTATGACACAAAAACACTGCGAGGGAATAGAAACCGCAAGCGATCCGGTTGGACTTGCAGCGTATGGCATGGATTCCCATCACGTTCAAAGGTATGTGACAAAAGAAGGCTTTGTGAAAAACGAAGGCAACGTCCAGGCTAAGGTCAAAGCGCCTTTCCCAATCAGCTACCGATCCATCATACCAAAGCAAAAGGAATGCACAAACTTACTGGTTCCTGTATGTCTGGCTTCCACTCACATTGCCTTTGGCTCTATCCGCATGGAGCCGGTATTTATGGTGCTCGGACAGTCAGCCGCTATTGCTGCCTGTCATTCAATAGATAAAAACATTCCTCTTCAGGAAATCCCTTATGCCGACCTAAAACCCTTGCTATTAATCAATAAACAAAGGCTGGATAATTCATTGCGCGTTAACTAATTATAATTCCTGAAGACTTCTCCACGTAATGCATATATGCATAATCACGAACGTTTTCTATAATTGCTTTTGTTTCATTCGAAACTTACAAAGAAGAAAAAATCAAATTGCAGGAGAAAACGCCGACATCATTTTTTCATCATTGCAAGGAATATTCCACACAGGAAAGTGTAATTTTGAGTCGTGTATTTTCTAAAATACATTATCAATTAAGTAGGACCCAGAACACACAAATTATTTAAGGAGGACCAAAATACTATTTCAATCAGGTTATTATGCTGAAAAACCTTGACCCAAAACTTCTAACCATTAGCGGTATCGCGCTAATCGGCGTTTCCGTTGTTCTGTTTCTTTCAATATTCGCAATCTCATTTCTTACCATTCCTCTTTCTCAAAAAGGTATGATTATCTCTGTTCTATTTATAAGCGGAGAAGTTACATGGTGGCTGGGGGTTGTTTTGCTTGGAAAACAAATGTATTTTAAATATAAAAAACAACTAAATCCGCTAACCTGGCTTAAAAGCAAGAAGGTGGTTCCTGAGATTATTGAAGAAGAGTCAGTAGAAAATATCATTAGCGACCAAAAACGATAAGAAAAATTTCAATTCTTCATTTAGCTTTTATCGCAGACGCATAATTTACTGCAAATGCCCAGATCGTCTTCATCCGATTCGGCCAGATTCAGGGCAGAATGAACGGTTCCGTCTATCAATTTCTTGGTATTCCTTCGCAAATCCTCTGTTGGATAGCCTCCGGTGGAAAGCCCCTCAAAATCCGGATAGTTGGCCAGGTACCTTAATCATATCACATGAATTCCGAGAGGGATTTTATCTGATACTCCTGAATTCAGGCAACAGTTGTTACAAAACCATTAAGTTAAAATAACAAACCCTTTTGACTTCCTATTGAACCAACGCGGATAAGAAATACGCTAATTTTGTTCTGTTTGAACAGACTACCAATTATATAAACTGATTCAATATGAAGCTTTTTACCAGCCTGCTATATCTTGTTTCTTACTTCACTATTGAGTCATTCTGTGTAACAAAGCCAGAAGTCGCTAAAGAAATAAAACCCAAAAAAAGGGATTTCAAAACCGGCGATTCATTCAAATATGCAGATTCAGCCATCAATCCTGATAGATTGGGAAATATTGACGCGGCATGGTTTTGGGAATCCCTGCGATACGAAACCCACGCCTTCCGGATGTACTCAAAATTGAATCCCACACTAAAAGAAATCTTGGTTTTTAATGATTCTGAGGTTTTTTGCACACATAATCGGGCATCGATTCTAAAAACCGCATTATTAAATACAAATAATAAACAAAAATTTTACTCATGACTTTCATTCCAAACAAATTCAGAAGGGCTTTCGAGAAGTTGAAGGAAAATAAAATTCCCTACAAAATTAGCTTCATCATTGTTGGCATAGCTTCCACAATCTGGTTTCTGATTAGGGTTATCCCAAAACCATCCAGAGCTGCTTATCCCTGTATGCGGGCAGCAGCGCCGGTTATGTCGGCTTTTATACTATACCTCCTGGCATTAAGTGGATCGGTAATGGTATTCAGAAAAGCGAAAAGTCAGATTAAAAAATCCAGATTTGTACTTGCTTCAGGTCTTGCTCTCCTTGCTATTGCATTATTTGCCCTTGCATCGAACCTTAATCTGAAAAGTATCTATGCACAATACAAATCTTCAAATGCAACGGGAGTAGTTGCCAACACTCCATATGGGGAACCCCGTGGAATTTTCCCGGGACGTGTTGTCTGGGCCTGGAACCCTGAGGCGACTGATATCAATTGCACAAACAAACCAGCCGACGCGGTAAGGGGGGAAGACGGATATTTCCTCGCGAAAAACAATAATCAGACAATTGTTAACAGCATGATGGATGATGCCATTAAGAGACTGTCAGGCCAACCGGATGTGAATGCAGCCTGGACCGCTCTTTTTAAGTCGTTCAATGAGCGCAAAGGACTTGGAAGTATTGAATACCAAACCGGGCAAACAATCTTCATAAAAGTAAATCTCGGAGGGGGATCATGGCTCACAAACTCAACCGATTTATCATTTGTGATGACGGGCTGGCAGGTATCCAATTACGGGATGGCGGAAACCTCCCCCGCAGCTATGATTGCTTTGCTGGACCAACTTGTGAACGACTACGGAGTTCCTCAGGATAAAATTTATATTGGAGACCCCATATCCCATATATACAAGCATGTTTATGATCAGTTGAAAGCTCTTTTTCCAAATGTGAAATATGTTGATAAGAGTCATTCCGATCTGGGCCGCACCAAACTAACAATTCCCGCTTCTCCTGTCATCTACTACTCTGATAACGGTGATGTGATGGCTGATGCAATCTCGGACAAACTATACACTGAAATGCAAAATGCCGATTACCTCGTGAATATTGCCGCTCTTAAAGCGCATGCCCGCGGTGGCGTTACCCTGAATACAAAAAACAATTTCGGCTCTCATACCCGCGGAGGAGCCGATCACCTTCATCCTGGACTTATAGCACCCGAAAATGATGTACCGATACGCACTGAATATGGCGTCTATCGGGTACTTACCGATATCATGGGTCACGAAAAAATAGGCGGCAACACCATTCTTTTCATGGTTGATGGTCTCTGGGGAGGAACAGAAGCTGTTGAGAAACCAGTAAAATGGAACTCCTCCCCCTTTAACGGCGACTGGCCTAACTCATTATTTCTGGCTCAGGATCCTGTTGCTATCGAGTCCGTTTGCATGGACTTCCTTCGCGCTGAGTTTTCAAGCCCAACAGGACCGGGAAAAGCGCGTCCTCATTTCGGGGCCGTGGATGATTACCTCCTTCAGGCAGCCGACCCAAGCTTCTGGCCTACCGACCTCGAATATGACCCCGAAGGAGATGGCATTATAATGGGAAGCCTTGGAATTTGCGAACATTGGAATGATCCCTCTAAAAAACAATACTCCCGTAACCTGGGATTCGACAAAGGCATAGAACTTGTTTCCACCAATGCGTCCCTCGTAAAAACTACAGTTATCGCAAAGGAAGCCGAAAACATTCCGGTTTTCGACGGGGTAGACAACGATGATTGCTGGACGGATGCAAATTGGTACCCAATCGATCAGACCTGGATTACCTGGGGACAGAACATAGACCCCGCAGATTTCCAAGGAGAGTTTAAAGTGTCCTGGTCAGCGGAGGAAAACCTTATGTATTACCTCGTGAAAATTACCGACGATGCCTTTATTGATGGATATGTGTATCCAGCTTCAGGTTATCCTGACTTTGATATAGTGGAAATATTTATCGATGAAAACAAATCAGGAGGCTTGCACGTTTTCGACAATAACCCAACCTGGGGACAAAATGCAGAAAACGCATTCTCTTATCACCTTGCAACCAGTAAACCTGCTGATGGCGGCACTTCATCTACAGTTGTTGCTTGTGATATATCCGGAACCGACTGGGGAGCCGCCCAGAAGATAGAGAATTACGCATCCCACTTCCCCGATTTCAAGATGAAACGAACCGGAAATGTCTATACCTATGAGTTTTCCATGATCGTATTCGACGACTCCTATACCAATGCCAGTCCCTCAACCTCAGTTGTCACCCTTACCGAAAACAAATTGATGGGTATGAGTCTGGCCTACTGCGATAATGACGCCCCCGACGGCGCACGCGATAATTTCTTTGGTTCGGTCTGGGTTCCTGCCGCCGAATATAACGACCATTGGATGAACGCAAACGGATTTGGTTCAGTGCGACTGGTAAGCAACCTCAGCCCTGCCAACCACGCCGTAGTCTCAATATCAGACATTCCCGATTTTGGAATTACAGAGAGGAACGCTCCTCTCCAAATAGTTGCGGATCTCAATGCCTTATTCTACGATCCGGATCTTGACCCTCTCTCTTATTCTGTAGCCTGTGCTAATACCGATCTGGTATTCAGCTCCACCGATAACAAGCTAACTGTTAGCGCAAATAATCAATATTCGGGGGATTTTCAGGTAACCCTCACCGCTACCGATGGACTTACAGAAGCAAGCATTGATTTTATGGTACTATACCAAATTACCGGAATCGGCACAACAAGGGGTTCAAAAACTTTAACCGTTTACCCGAATCCTGTTTCTGATTATCTGAACTTTGTGATTCCAACGCATCATATCAAGCAGTATGTTAAGGTTGAGATTTTTAATCTCAATGGGGCACTTCTCTACACTGAACAGATGGATTCCAAAACAGCTGGAGAATCCTATCGCCTGCCTGTTGCAGATTTAAAAACCGGTTCATATCTGCTGAAGATTAACACAGGTGCAATTAGGTATAACGAGGTTTTTTTAAAAAAGTAGCACTCCACAAGCATATGGGAAAGCCAAGCTTGCAATTGAGAATAATTAACTCAGCTGGCCTCCATGCCTCCGTGGTTTAATGCAGAAATAAAAAATCGCAAACAAATATAACAGTCATGAAATCCAAAATCTCAGTTCTATTATCGTTGTTTCTTTCCTTAACCTTGACCTCTTTGCAGGCTCAGAACGGAAATGTATTATGGGAGAAGTTTAAACCTACACCCGCTACATTTTCACTGATCAGTTCAGCAACAAATCCAACAACCACTCAGGTCCTGACATCTCTGGATGCCCCACTTGATGTCGATGACGGTTATGGTGCCAGAATAAGAGGCTATATAGTGCCGGCTCAGACAGGACTCTACACATTTTATATTGCCTCAGACGATCAGAGCGAATTATGGCTAAGCCCCGGAATATTACCTACAGGCTCTGTAAAATTATGCAATGTCACTGCTTGGACGTCTCATTTTCAGTGGGAAAAAGAAACCAGCCAAATGTCGGCGCCAATTCAGTTGGATGCCGGAAATTACTACTATTTTGAAGCCCTGATGATGGAAGGCAGCGGCGGAGACAACCTCTCTGTTGGTTGGAAAACGCCCGGAAGCAGTGTAATTGAGCTAATCGGCACTGCCTTTATTTCCAGTGAAGCTGTTGTAGACTCTAGCCTTGCAGAAATCACCAGTTTCAGTTTCAATAATCTTGGTGTTCCTGCTTCAGGAATAATTAATGAAGCAGCAGGAACCATTCAGGTGAATGTACCCTTCGGTACAAATCTTGCTTCACTTTCGCCAACAATCAAATCCTCATATGGGGCCTCCATAAATCCCTTAAACGGAATTGCTCAGGACTTCTCATCCCCTGTGCAATACACAGTTACTTCAGCTAATGCGGAACACACAAAGATTTACACCGTAACGGCAGTCATTGATGCTCCAAGGACCATTAACACGGTTACGCTTCCGGTCCTTGTATTCCCTCAGGTAAGCATAAACGGAATTGTTGATGATCTTGCCGGAACTATTGGTTTTGATATTTATAGCGGACTTGCAGAAGAGGCTGTTTTGAATTACTCCAAAGATTATTTTGCAACGGGATCCATTGTTGCAGGCACAAGCATAACATTTTCTTCAGCCGGATCTCTCGAAATTACAGCTCAGGATGGCACAAAAAAAACCTATACCCTTATATATAATTATGTGCCTGGCGTGGCAGGATTTTCTGATGACTATGCCAACAACAACAATCTTCCGGCATGGCTTGTTTTAAACTGGAACAACAGCGGTACCGGTACTAGCTTTATAGTCAGTCATGAACCGGGCGAAGAAAACCTGAAGATTACCAAAACAACATCAACAAACGATTACATTCGGTTTACATTCCCCGAAAACCTGAACCTGGGCCTCGTTAGCCCAAAAGTGCGGCTTAAGGTGAAATCGGCTTCAGCACTTTCTTCCTTTGGAGCGAAACTTCAGGATGCCGAGGCCCCCACCAATGATGGGAATTTCAATTACTCTTCCCAAAACCTGAGTATGACAGTAGCTGCCGATGGCCAGTTTCATGAGGCAATCTGGGATTTTACAGGAAAAATGGGCGCCATCAATCCTTTCCTCGTTAAATACCTTGTACTAAGTGTCGACAGAACTATTTCGGTTGCGCTAAGCGATGTCAGAATCGATAATTTTAGAGTAGGTGTTGACGCATATGCAAACAAAAAACCACTTGTAAATCCAATTGCAAAACCCGATTGGGCTTACACCGCCGATGGCGCTCAGTTGGTCGGTTTAAGTGGAATTTCAGATGGAAACCCTGAACGTGAAGAAACAATTTCCATTACTGCAACAAGCAGTAACCAGGCTGTTGTGGCTGATGGAAACATCAGTATTACTTACGATGGCACATCTGCAACTGCCCAGCTTTCCTATACAGGAACATCAAATGGAACTTCGATTATTACCGTAACATTAAAGGATAATAAAGGAACATCGTACAGTGATGAAACAGATAGCCAGTCGGTAACATTTGTTGCCGAATTCCGCGATGCTACTCCCGGAGTTAATGATGCTGCTGTATTTGGCTCGGCACAATTCACACACTACAATGTTGGAGCAGGACATCAGCATGCTGCAATCATTTCCGGAGTTGATGATGGTGACCAGGATATGGTTCAGAAACTAACTTTCGGATTCATCAATAACGCAGCGGATAAAGTTACTATCGACAGCATTTCCTATATCTCTGGCAACAGCTATGCCTTATTATACTTCCACGATAAAGGAATTACAGGTAATGCAAATGTAACAGTCAGCTGTATTGATGAGGCTGATGAGTTGCTTGGAAAAACTCCATTTAGCATGAGTTTTGATATTCCTTTGGGGATTTATGAAACTTTCGGCGTAAACTATGGAGCTACTCAGGTAGCCCAATGGCAGCCTGTTCCCTATAAGTCCGACCCGGTTTATAAAGAGGGATATCCTAAAATCTTTCCATCAGCAAACATTGTGAATGACTGTACTGATGATTTCTTCTGGGGACGCATGTGGGGATATATCATTGCTCCGGTTTCAGGAACATATAAATTCTATTCGAACACCGAAGGTGAAGGTCTTGGTAATTTCTATCTGAGCACCAATGCAAGTCAGAGTGGATTACCTGCGGTTGGAAGTCCAACTGCCCTCAATGGACAAGCATCATCCTTTATAACACTTGAAGCAGGTAAAGCATACTATTTCGAAGCTTATCATTGCGAAATTGTTAACGATTATTTCTTAAGGCTGGAATGGGTTTATCCGGGGATTGCTTCTCCGGTTACAATTCAGCAACCTTACCTTTTCAGTATGTTGGATCTTGTTCTCCCAACAACACCGGCAAACCTGCGTCTTGTAAAAAAAGGCTCCAATCAGGCACTGGTTCAGTGGGATGCTTCAACAGATAATCTGAAACTTAAAGGCTACTATGTTTATGTAAATGGATTACCATACAATACTGAAGTTATAAAATCCAACAGTCTGCTTCTGGAAAATCTCGAACCCGAAACCGAATATGATGTATTTGTTATTGCTGAAGATCAGTTGAAGAATTCTTCCAAGCCTTCCTCCGGCTTGAAAATTTTGACTTGGGGAACAGATACTAATCCACCTACTGCACCAACAAATCTGGTAATTTCGGCACAGACAGCCTTCAGTATGAGTTTGTCATGGGAAGTCTCAACAGACAACGAAACCGAAGTTTTTGGATACAATATTTATATAAATGGAAGTTCTGAACCTGCAAATACTCAGGCCATAATTGGCAACTCATATAAAGTAACAGGACTTGATGTTGAGAGCAGTTATACAATTTCAGTAACAGCAATTGATGCCTCCCTCAACGAATCTGCACCTGCAACCGTTTCGGGCAATACCACTGCATTTATATGGAATGATGCCAGTGAGGATGCTTATATTGGAAAAGTGAGTCTAGGCTGGGATGCATTGGTTCCATCTACCGGCTTTGCTATTGAAGGAGACTATGGCTTGTCCTCTGTTCTTGTATCGAATAAAATTTCACACAATTCATTTGAAGGTCCAGCCTTTATTAACAATATGAATTCAACATCCCTCACGGCAGTTGATAAAGCCAAGTCAGCCGGAGTATCATATTATGCAGAAACTGCAAGTGTATATCACGGCAAGAAAGCAGCTAGGCTGGAGGTTGGTCCGGGAGACTGGTTCAGAAATCAGGCTTCAATAGTAATGACTCCATCCTACAACTATCTGGTGAAATTCGCTGCAAAAAAAGATGCCTCATACAACGGGACAATAACCGCAAAAGTGTATCGTGATATTGGTGGCGTTGTAACAGCATATACAGGAACAATAACACCTACAACTGAATGGGCAATGTACGAAATGGAATTCCCCGGAATACTTGATGCATCGGGTAGCTGGTATCTTGAATTTTCATTCAGTGCAATGGGAACTCTATATCTTGATGATGTTCAACTCCATATAAAAGAATGGTACGATCCTGAAAGTAAATTCTCAAAAGCCGGGCTTGCACTTCTTGATGAGTTGAAACCCGCAGCCGTTCGCTGGGGTGCTATTGATGCCAACTACGAAAATTTCAGTCAGTCGGTTGGTCCCTACCAACAATCTCAGATGACATTAGGCGATTTTGCTGCTCTTGGAGCAAGATACAATGGTTATGCTTTGCTAACAGTTGGTGTTAACTCAGCAACAGACTGGAAAACCACTCCAAACACATTTAAAAATTTCATTGAATATCTGGCCGGACCAGCAGGAACAACCTGGGGAGATGTCAGGATTTCTGAAGGTTATACCCAGCCATTTGATGAAGTGCTGAAAGGTATTGTAATTGAAATGGGAAATGAAGTATGGGGATTTGA
>JFJP01003456.1_pt1 | contig 11689 bp, 11 predicted proteins | sample 431651 | NCBI WGS metagenome assembly JFJP01 (sample SAMN02602958, study PRJNA72255) | Microbial mat metagenome, whole genome shotgun sequencing project. | biome: fresh water; feature: sink hole; material: water; isolation source: purple microbial (photo- and chemosynthetic) mats found in... | reverse complement strand
CAATGCGGCAAAGCGAGCTTCTAACGAATAGTTGTGGCGAGCGGCGTCATCGAGCACCAGCATCGTGTGAATGCCGCAGTCGATTTCAGGATGATGTTTTTCGGGTTGCGGTACACCAAATAAGGCGTCTACCTCGGGCAGCATTTTTTTCAGTGCGCCGCACTCACGTAAGGTGGTAAAAAAACGTGAGGGATTTTTTTCCATAAGGCCACGCGCTAATTCTTGCCATACACGCTCAGCCACCAGCGCATCAACTTCACCGTTATCAACCATGGCGCGCATGAGTGCCATCGTTTCGGGCGCAATAGAAAAATTGAAGCGAGCTACAAAACGCGCTGCTCGTAAAATGCGCACGGGGTCTTCAGCAAAAGCATCACTGACATGACGCAACACACCTGCTTTTAAATCGACTTGGCCACCGAAAGGGTCAATCAGATTACCGTTTGCATCTCGTGCGATAGCGTTTACGGTAAAGTCGCGGCGCGACAAGTCTTGTTCTAGGGTGACGTCCGGTGAGGCGAATATGGTGAAACCTTTGTAGCCCTGCGCTACTTTGCGCTCGGTGCGTGCTAGCGCATATTCCTCGTGTGTTTTGGGGTGAAGAAAAACGGGGAAATCGCTCCCGACAGGTTTGAACCCCCGTGCGGTCATTTGCTCTGGTGTGCTACCGACCACCACCCAATCATGATCTTGGATGGGCAGGCCAAGCAAGCTATCGCGTACCGCGCCCCCCACACAATAAATTGTTAAGCCGTCACTTTTCATCCGGAATGGGTTTTTGGTTGTCAGATGTTTTGGCCTCGATAGTGCCTAAGCGCTGCTTAAGCGAGACTGCAGGTTGGCCAAATAGTTTGGAGTAGTAGACGGTGTTGCTCATTACTTTTTTCACGTAATCACGCGTTTCATCAAAGGGAATGCACTCTGCATAAATAGCACCCTCCAAAGCAATGTTTCCGCGCCAATTGCGTGCTCTGCCTGGCCCTGCGTTGTAAGCGGCAGAGGCCATGGCGGCATTATTATCGAACGATGACAACACGTTTTTCATGTAGTAGGTGCCAAGTTTTAAATTGACTTCGGTGTCATGAATAAGTGCACTGCGATAGTCGCGCATACCCATTTTGCGCGCGACCCATTTTGCAGTGGCGGGCATAATTTGCATAAGCCCGGCCGCACCAACATTTGATTTTGCGTGGGTGGCGAAGCGGCTTTCTTGTCGCATCAGTCCGTATACCCACGCCTCTTCTAAACCGTGTTCACGTAACTTGCCTTGCAAGTTTTCGCGAAACGGTGCGGGGTAACGCAGATTAAAGTCATGCATGGTGGACGTCCGGTCTGCAGCATTAATGGAGCGATCATACATGGCGTTATTTTGCGCAAGCTCAGCAGCAATGAGCAATTTTTTGTCGTCAAATTTGCGCGTGGCCCAAGCCCATTCTTTTGACGCCTCGGTGCGTAATTCCATACGATATAGTGCAAAGGTACGCTGAATAGCAGGGAGTGCTTGCATCCAATTCAGCTCTTCTTTGCTCGGTTGGTAGCGCGCCGTGACAATGCCAGCAGCAGGGGCGGCACCTAATTCTTCAGCTGCGAGTTGGCCATAAAAATTGTAGTCACGGCTGAGCTCAGTAAAAATTGTTTGCGCTTCTGCGTTACGGCTAAAAGATTTAAGCGCGCGGGCCTTCCAGTAGCGCCATGCTCCTTCGCGTTGTTGTGTAGGCGACATGGCGGTGATGCTGGCCCATACTTCATGCCAATTTAAAGCGCGTAAAGCCGCACGGGTACGCCACGCAAGTTGTGATTCATTAAGTGGCGCATCGCCCGCCGCTTTAAACCATTCTAAGGCGCGAGGATTTTGTGAGCGCGCCGCTTCAAAACCTAACCTGCCTAGAAAATAACGTTGCTCAGATTCTAGAAAATTGCCTGAAATTTTTTGCCATTCTGCATAAGCTAATTGTGGCAGTTGTTTTGCTAAACGTTGCAAAGCAAACAGTAAAACAACACGCTCACCTTCGCTAAATTTGTTAGGCGGATGCTTAGTGATAAAGCGCTCAGGATCAGCCGAGGCTTTATCTAAGGCCGCAATTGGAAACTCGTATTTTTTTGGTAATTTGGCGGCCAGCTGTTTCGCCAAGGTGATATTGCCCGCTTCGAGCGCTAAGCGAATGCGCGCCAAAATATCCTGCTCAGTGATTACGTTTTTTTCTAATGCAGTTTCAAATACAGTTGCGCAGCTTTCGGGTTGGCCGGTGCCGGTAAACCATTTTTCACGTGCTTCATGCAGCGCGCCTTCTTCATTGGTGATGGCACGATGTTGCATGGCATAACAATTTAATTCGGCATCGACATTAACTGCGCGGGGATATTCGGCGGCAAATTCATTCCAGCGCTTTTTTTGGGCGAGGCGTTTTAACCACTCATTGCGAAATTGATCAAACACAGGTGACTCTACGGGGCGAGCTAGAAATTGTTTTATGGCAGAGTTATCCGCTTCGTCCCAGCGCATACGCAATTGGTAGTAAGTGAGATAGGGTTCCAGTGGCGAGTTTTTTAGGCGCGAGACCATCCGCTCAAGTTGAGCAGCGTTTCCTTTTTGGAATGCCTCCCGTGCGGCGAGGAAATCTTCATCCTGATTTGCCAGCGTTGCCGTAGGGATAAGTAACAGAAAAAACAATAAAAACTTCATTGAGAGTACGTTCAGATCACACGAGTGCAAGGATAGCAAAGTTAAGTCTTAATTGCGTGAAGCGTTCGCACTATTTCTGCAAAAACAGGCCTCCTATCAGGTTCAAGTTGAGCGCAGCTTATTTGTAACTTTTGGAGTTGCGACATTTGCATTGCATGGCCATCGTGATGGCAATGCTCAATTAACTCTTCCAGCAAATTGGCAAAGGCTTTTACTTCAATGCGCTGCAGACCTAGCGCCAGCGAAGCGTTGTCATTAGGGATAAAGGAGGCAGCACCGAAATCGCCGAGTAGTGCTTCTCCGCTGGAGTTATACAAAATATTATGGGCATAAAGATCGCCATGCATCAGGCCTCGGCTATGCAGATGTTCTGCCGCAGTGGCAATGCTGAGCGCGATATTAAATGTCACTTCAAAGGTAAATTGAGTTTCTGCGCTATACACGTCGCGAGTGCAGGAGGAGAGACTAGGTGGCCCAGCTAAATTAAGAAAACTCAAATTAATCAGAGACATAACCAAAGCCTCGGTCCCCTCGGGGTGGTCGTGTATTTTGCCGTGCAGGCCGATTAAATTGGGGTGAGTTCCTGCATGGATACTGCTCGCAATTTCACTATTTGGTGAGCCGTCGCTGGTTAGTGAGCCTTTAAAGAGTTTGACCGCCACCGCTTGATTGGGCTGATCTAGCCAAGTTGCCTGATGAATCACACCAGAAGCGCCTTCGCCTAGTTTGTGCTGGAGGGAGAGTGTTTCCCAGGCAATTTGGTTGATTGGACTATGCTTAAGAGCGGTGTTTTCATTTTCGCTACAGAAAGGATTGTCCGCATAGGCTAGCCAAGCGAGCCTTGGTAATCTCAATAGCCACGAGGGCAGTGCGTTGAGCTGGTTGGCAGATATGCGGAGCAATTCAAGATTGGTGCAGGCCGATAATTCATCGGGTAATTGTTGGAGTCGATTACCAGCCAGCATCAGTTTTTGTAGCTGCTTGCAGCGCCCTATTTCTGCCGGGAGTGCTTCAATTTGATTGTCGGTCAAAATCAGCCAGCGCAATAACTGGGGTAGGGCATCGGCAGAAACATGGCGAATGCGATTAGTTTTAAAACCCACCATGCTCAGGCACTCGCACTGCCCAAGCACTTCTGGTAATTCAGTAAATTGATTGTTCGAGCAAAACAGTACACGCAGTTTGTGCAGGCGCGGTAAATCAGCAGGCAATGCGTGCAGTATATTATTTGAAAGATCGAGGATCTCTAAGCTATCGGCAAGCTCAAAAATTTCCGCTGGAAAAGTTGTTAATCCGCAGGATAAATTTAAACGGGCGCTGCCGGCGAGTGCGCCACTGCGGAGTTGTTCGAGGGTGTGCATTAAGGCACGTTATCTTTGCTTGCCGTTGAATTGCTCAATAGCTTCTTTCATCGCCTTGACCTGTGGCGTAACTGTTTTTTCACTACTGCTGGACGTTGGTGGAGGCGTTGGTTTGGTCGCAGCAGGGTTAACTTTTGGCGCTGCTTCAACTTTGATAGGAGGCTTCGGCGCGGCTTGCAAAGGGGCAGCTTTCACGGGGGCAGGTTTGGTCGGCGCAGGGCTGGCGGCATGCTTTTCCGCAACATGGGGAGTAGGCGCTATTTTAGTAGGCTCAACTGCGCTTGTTTTAGCCGCAGGTTTTGATTCGTGGGCGCTAGGGGTTGTCATTGGCGCGGCCGTAACCGGTGCGCTGGCACCTTGGTTTAGCTGCTCTTCAAGTGTTGGGCGAATCTTTAATTTTGTTTGGATCGGCGTGATGTTTTGAACCACCTTATTTACCCGCTCTTCTTGCTTGGCGAGTAATTCACTGTGCGCATTTTTCTCTTTGGCAGCCATGAATTTAAGTTTTTCCACTTCGGCCTTAGAGGTAGAAAGTGAGGTGTTCAGACTTTCAAGTTGAGTTTGAATTTCGGTGAGTTGCCCCACATTGGATTGATTGTTTTTATAAGCCATGAGCGCCACCGCCAGTGCGGCGATTGCAAGTAATGGGGTTAGGCCGAGCAGGGCATAACGCCCCACCATTTTCAGCATAATTCCCATGCGAGCAGCTTTGGCTGGTGCTGCAGCTTTCTCGTCTTTGTGGCCTGTAGGTTGTTCGTGATTATCAGGCGTTGCTTCATGTGTGGGTTGGCTACTCATAGCACTCCTTCAGAATTTAAGTAAATTGAACACATCGATTTTGAGTTTACCATCATGAAAGTTTTTTGCGGCTAAGCTCGCATGCCCTCAAACCCTTATCTTAATCTAGGGTTGTTAAATTATAATCGCTGGTAAGTGTAAAACTGAGCCTTTGAAAAGGCGAAGAATTTCTGGGTTATTCGCGGCTTGTTAAATGCGAGTGTCAGTTAGACTGAAGCAGTGCAAGGTGTTACCGCAAATACAATGAGGTCGTTATGAGTTTAATGTTCGCTTCAAGTAGTAATTTAGTCATCGGTAAAGCGGTGCCTTGGGTGGTGTACGACGCGGAACAAAATCCATTGTTGGATCAAGGCGAGATCGTGCGCGACGCGCAACATCAAAAAGAGTTCCCCCACCCGTAAAAAGCAAGCCTGCCGCACCCCCAGCTGCGCGGCCAAGCCCTAATTTGACTGATGCGGAGAGTCCGTTTTCTGCCGCTAAAGTATTGCCTGAGCAGGCGGCGCCAGATCAGACTAACAAGCAATACACCTTTGACGATATGAAGTTGAAGGTGGAAGACCGCCTACTGTTAGAGCCACCCGCGAAACTGGGATTGGAAAAACTGCCCGTCAGAGTGTTGGGCTATTTGCGTGGCGCCAGTCTAATGGTGACTACGCCTTTTACGCCTACCGGACAGCGCCTGCAGCTGATCGAAAATGAAACCGCCTTATGAATATCTGCATTTGTCATTCCCTGAAAATATTCAGGGAATGATGATTCGCAAAGCGCCACGAATTAAAACTCGTCTTATTGCAGCGGTTCACGATAGTAATTCTGGCCCAGATAAACAAACCTCAGCACTGATTTCAGATATTAGCGCCAAGGGAATTTCGCTGGATGCGAAGCAGCCGCTTGGAGCAAAAGGCGAAATCTTGAATATCGCGTTCCGTGTGCAGTTACACAATGTTGAAGCATTTTTGGCGTTGAAGGGCATTGTTCGCGCTGTCATTAAAAATGAAGACACTGATCCGAAAGCGCCACCGGTGCGTCACGGTATTGAGTTTCAAGATCTGCAGCCAAACGACAGCGTTGTGCTGCAGAGCATGATTTATCAGCAGATGATCGAAAATCCGGACAAGCTGATGTAATTGACAATAGCTTGCCCTATAGTTTTGTTGCGAGTGTTTTTTCTAATTTAATTTGATCCACCGTAAAGCCGCGAATGCCCTCGGCAAGTTTTTCGGTGGCCATGGCATCTTGGTTCATTTCCCAACGGAACTCTGCTTCCGTCATTGAAGCAGGCCGCGCCTTAACGGTGCCGGTATACGCCAGTTTGCGCTGAAGCGTACCTTCCGCACTCTGTAGCTCCTCTAATAAAGAGGGGCTTATGGTCAGGCGGTCACAGCCCGCTAAGGCTAAAATTTCTCCGCTATTCCGGAATGATGCGCCCATCACTGTGGTGGGGTAACCGTGCTCTTTGTAGTATTGGTAAATACGTCTTACTGAAAGCACGCCCTGATCCTCTTCCGCAGGAATGTCCGTGCGACCTTCTTTCGATTTTTGCCAATCAAAAATACGCCCTACAAACGGCGAGATGAGTGTGACGCCGGCTTCCGCGCAAGCGCGTGCTTGGGCAAAGCCAAACATCAAAGTTAAATTGCAGTGAATACCTTCGTGTTCCAAAATTTCGCCCGCGCGAATGCCTTCCCAAGTGGCGGCAATTTTGATTAACACCCGCTCATTGGAAATGCCGGCTTCGTTGTAGAGATGGATAAGTTTGCGAGCTTTTTCCAGCGTGGCTTTGGTGTCGAACGATAACCGTGAATCAACTTCGGTGGAGATTCGGCCCGGGACAATTTTGAGCACCTCTAAACCCACATCTACCGCGAGTTTGTCCATCGCGTCGTTAGCTTGCTGTTCGTGATGAATGCTCTGCGATTTCGCCCAAGCAATCGAATCCTCTATTAGGGGCGCGTATTCAGGCAGGATTGCCGCTTTGAGCAAAAGAGAGGGATTGGTTGTCGCGTCTTCCGGCGTGTGTCGCCGTATCGCTTCGATGTCGCCAGTATCCGCAACGATTGCGGTCATTGATTTTAATTGCTCAAGCAGATTGGCCATGTGAGATCTCCTGTGACGATTAGTTAGGATGAAACCGTGAGGAAAAGCTACGCTTTAAATTAGTTAATAGCAATTTTTTGGAGGGGTAACTGCCGCGTTAGGCAAAAAAATGGGCAACCTTGCGATTGCCCAAATAGGAGGAGAGTATGAAAGATAAGAGTCGCACTGACTCAAGGCTTTAAACTCAAGTGAGATTGTAGGGGTGAGTTGCGATATTGGGTATATGCCAAACGACCTAGATAATTGCTTGTTTATCTAGATACAACCCGAAAGGATTAGGCCTTTTTTGCTAATAGCGCTTGGAGCTCACCGCTCTGAAACATTTCGGTCATGATGTCGGAGCCGCCAATAAATTCACCGTTCACAAACAGCAAGGGAATGGTTGGCCAGTTTGCGTAGGTCTTCATCCCTTCCATAATGTCCAGATTCTGTAACATATTTACGGCTAGGAAATTATCCACACCCGAAGCCTTTAGAATTCTTGAAGCGTTGCTGGAAAAGCCACATTGTGGAAATTGTGGAGTTCCCTTCATGTAAAGCACAACTGGGTTTTCAGTTACTTGTTTGCGGATAACTTCTTGAACGTCCATCTGTAAAATCCTTTCCTGAGTAATTATGTCGGGTATTTTAATGGGGAGAGGGGGTGGGGTCAAGCATTTAAGTTTGTTGTACTCTATTTTGCTAACGAGAAATTGCTTGAGCAGTGACGATAGCTGGAAAGCACCCTACAATGAGCCATTAAATCAAGAGGGAGCTGTGCCATGAGTCGTTTAATTTTTATTATTGTTGTGATAGCGCTGGTGTGGTGGGTGTTGAAATCGTATCGAAAACAATCAAACAATCAGGATGCACCAAAGGCAGCGGAAGAGATGGTTCGCTGTGTGCAGTGTGGCGTGCATCTGCCGAAGAATGAGAGCCTTTTGGAAGGTGACAAACATTTTTGTTGTGAAGCGCATCGACACGAGCATATAGGGCGCAAAGAATAACGCTCATGCGGAATAGCCCGCCTTTAGACTTTGGGCCTCTACCTAAGTCACAAAACACACCGTCAGCGTTGGCGGATGGCTTGTGGCGTTCCCTTTATTTTTTTAGCCTCTATCGACTGATCTTAGGTGGACTGCTGATGTTGTTAGCAATCGCCGTTGGTGGAGAGATGCTGACTTCAAACGCAGAGCGCGTTTGGATATTTCGCATTTGTTTGGCATACATTTTTTTGACGCTGGGCTCGCTAGTTGCTATTCAAATTAAACGTCCAGCAGTTGCGCTACAACTTGCATTTCAGGTCGGCGTAGACATCGTTGTAATTGCGTTGCTGACCTATTTCAGCGGAGGGATTCAAAGTAATTTAGGGATGTTGCTACTAGTGACTCTGGCGGCGGCGGGTTTGATTAGCCGTGGTCGAATCACCTTGCTTTATGCCGCGCTGGCAGCAATCGCGATTCTGCTAGAGCACGCTTATTCAGTGCTCACGCAAGACGCCGCCGTTGCGCAGTTTTTACAAGCGGGCATTTTGAGCGCCTCATATTTTGCTGTTGCTTGGTTAGCGCACACATTATCGAGATATGCCGTTGCCAGTGAAAAACTAGCTTTCTCCCGCGGAGTCGACCTTTCCAATATGGCCGAGGCAAATCGGCTCATGATTCAAGATATGCAAGACGGGGTTTTGGTCGTCGACGAACGGGGTGTTGTGCGACAAAATAATCCAAGTGCAGAGCGATTGATGGGCTATACATTTGCGAAGGACCGTCAACTAGAGTTAGAAAAATGTTCGCCATTACTCGCTGCGCTATTTGCCGCATGGCGTCAAAATAAAGCATTGGGGAATGAGGTCTTGCGCCTACCCGAAACCAATCATTTGGTGCATGTGCGCTTTTTGCCGGTACAGCGTGAAGGATTTTGGGGCGTAGTGATCGTGCTGGAAGACATGCAAAGAATGCAAGAGCAGGCACAGCAAGTTAAGCTGGCTGCACTGGGGCGACTGACGGCTAATATTGCGCATGAGGTAAGAAACCCTTTGTCGTCAATAAGCTACGCCACTGAGCTATTGCGTGAGGGTCAGCTCAACGCTGGTCAAGAAAGGCTGACACAAATTATTTTAGATAATAGTGCTCGGCTTAATCGCATTGTGCAGGATGTGATGCAGTTGAATCGTCGGGACCGTGTACAGGCCGAAGAAATTGATTTAGGGCGAAGATTAGAGAACTTGGCTGAGGAGATGAAGCAAACGCTTCGATTACCTGACTCACTGATTAGCATAAAAAACTCAGGTGAATACAAAGTGACGTTTGACTGCGGGCATTTTGAGCAAATAATTTGGAACCTTTGTCAAAACGCAGTGCGCTACAGCCAAGGAAATGACGATGCTATTCAGCTACAGTTGAGCCGCAATGAGGAGGGACGAGTTATTTTAGACGTCATGGATAATGGGCAGGGGATTGATGCCGAAACGGCACTTAAGTTATTTGAGCCATTTTTTACGACTGAAGCAGGTGGCACAGGTTTAGGCTTATATATTGCGCGTGAATTATGTGAGGCGAATGGGGCAACGCTGATATATCGATCAAGGGAGATAGGTGGAGCCTGTTTCCGCATCACATTTGGAGCAAGCAATGAGTAAGGATAAAAAAAGTGAACTAGTGCGCGCACCTCGCGTACTGTTAGTTGATGACGAGCCAGATATTTTGGAGTTGTTAGAGCTTGCCTTGTTGCCTATGGGTCTGGAGATTTCTCGGGCAGGGAGTTTGCAAGAAGCCTGTCAGCAACTTGAACGCAGTCATTTTGAGTTGTGCCTAACTGATATGCGGATGCCTGATGGCGACGGACTTGAACTAGTGCGCTATATCAATCAACATAATTTGGACATTCCAATAGCAGTAATTACGGCACACGGCAATGCGGAAAATGCAGTTGCGGCACTAAAGGCGGGTGCATTCGATTATTTGTCTAAGCCGATTGCTTTAGATCAGCTGAGATCGCTGGTGAAGTCTGCGCTGAAACTGCCAGAAAAGCAGCAGGAATCGCAAGCAGGGAAAGCGCTTTTACTAGGCAGTTCACCTGCGTTGCAAAAAGTCCGAGATTTGATTGAGCGCGTAGCGCGTAGTCAGGCACCTGTGCATATAAGTGGCGAGTCGGGTAGTGGTAAAGAGTTAGCCGCGCGACTGATTGTCGAAAAAAGCGCGCGCTATGAGCAGCCATTTATCGCAGTAAATTGCGGCGCGATCCCAGAAAATTTAATGGAAAGTGAGTTTTTTGGTTACCGAAAGGGCGCTTTCACGGGCGCAGAAAAGGATCGAGAAGGGTTTTTTCAAGCGGCGAATGGTGGAACATTATTATTAGATGAAGTGGCGGATTTGCCCCTCAATATGCAAGTTAAGCTACTGCGTGCCATTCAAGAAAAGCGAGTGCGCAAAGTGGGTGCGACCGAAGAAGAGCCGGTGGATGTCCGCATTATTAGTGCGACACACCACAATTTGGCAGAGCGGGTGCAGCAGGGAAAATTCCGCCAAGACCTTTTTTACCGTTTGAATGTAATTACTTTACAAATGCCTTCATTGCGTGAAATGCGTGAAGATATTGGAGAAATTGCGGGACAAGTTCTTAAGCGTCTGAGTGGAGATTCAGGAATTCGCTTTTCAGAGAAGGCGATTCACGCACTGGCTGAATACAATTTCCCAGGAAATGTACGCGAGCTAGAAAATATTGTAGAGCGTGCGCTGGCTTTGCGTAGCAGCGAAGTGATTACTCCCATAGATTTGCAACTGGAGCCAGAAGAGGCGGCTATGCCTGCCGGTAATGTTCAAAAAAATGGTAATTACCCGTTGACCGACTACTTAGATCGGGTTGAGCGCGAGGCAATATTAGAGGCGCTGAATCAGACAGGGTTTAATCGTACCGCCGCCGCCAAAATATTAGGCGTGACTTTCAGGGCGATGCGTTACCGCATGGAGCGGCTGTCAATTACCGATAAAGAGGGTGCGGAGTGAAAATCAACGCATGTGGCTGGCTAAGTGGGGTACGTCGTGTTCCCTCGCCAAATTTTGACGCGCGCCCACCGGGTAAAATAATAAACACTCTAATAATTCATAGTATTAGCTTGCCTCCAGAGCAGTTTTCAGGCGCCGGGGTTGAGCAACTGTTTACCAATACCTTAAATTGTGACGATCACCCCTACTATGAAAAATTGCGTGGCGTTAAGGTTTCCGCCCATTTTTTCATCAGGCGAAATGGCGAAATAACCCAATTTGTGTCATGTAATCAGAGAGCTTGGCATGCCGGGATATCAGAATGGCAGGGTAAAACACGCTGCAATGACTATTCTTTGGGAATTGAGCTCGAAGGCAGCGATTCAGTTACCTATACCGATGCGCAGTATAAAAACCTGAAATACTTAACTCGCCGTTTACAGCGTCACTACTCCCTCAAACAAATCGTAGGGCATGCAGATGTCGCCCCGGGAAGAAAAACCGATCCAGGACCGTTTTTTGACTGGAAACGGTACCTAAAATCACTCTAGTTTCGACTGAATATTAGCCATTAATTATGCAGGTGGCGAAAAAATATATAGGCCGAAATTTTTCTTGCATAAATTTATCGATACACTAGAATTAGTGAAATTTCACGAGTTGACCACTAGATGTAGTGGTTTTTTATTATTCTGGATTTTTAGTTTGTGAGCTAAAAACCCCTAAGATTTCGATAAGGAGTTGTATTTTGTTAGCGTCCGAAAATGTGTCACCTTCCTACTCCATTC
>JFJP01038643.1_pt2 | contig 11690 bp, 5 predicted proteins | sample 431651 | NCBI WGS metagenome assembly JFJP01 (sample SAMN02602958, study PRJNA72255) | Microbial mat metagenome, whole genome shotgun sequencing project. | biome: fresh water; feature: sink hole; material: water; isolation source: purple microbial (photo- and chemosynthetic) mats found in... | reverse complement strand
TGAACCCGGCAAAGTATGGCTCGATACCGATGGAAAACCCATTGAAGCTCATGGCGGCGGCGTTTTAAAGCATGGCAACACCTATTTCTGGTATGGCGAAAACCATGCTTTGGGCGAAGGAAACAAAACCGGAATTTCCTGCTATTCATCAAATGACTTGTTGAATTGGAAAAACGAAGGAGTTGTTCTACCCAAAGAAAAGCTTCCGGAAATGTTTCGCGACAATGGGGTTTGCGAACGTCCCAAAGTAATTTACAATCCCAAAACCGGGAAGTTCGTAATGTGGATGCATCTGGATGCCAATACATATTCGGAAGCTATGGCAGGTGTCGCCATTGCTGATAAACCCAACGGACCATTTGAATTTCAGGGTTATAAGCGACCAATTGGATATGATTACGGCTACCGGCTCGACCGGGTTCCGGGTATCAATCCACGCGAAAAAGAACTGGGAAATGCATACCGCGACATGAATCTTTTTGTGGATACCGACGGAAAAGCTTATGTGATTTACTCTTCCGAAGAACTTGCCACATTATACTGTTCAAGGCTAAACGACGAATTTACAGATATTGAACTGCCTGCCATACAGGGAAAAACCTGGGAGCGGATTATGCCTGGCCAATTTCGTGAAGCTCCGGTTTTATTCAAACATCAGGGTAAATATTATATTTTCAGCTCCGGAACATCGGGTTGGGATCCAAACCCTGCCGATTTAGCTGTGGCCGAAACCCTGTTTGGACCTTATAAAAAGCTCGGAAATCCATGCTTTGGCAGCAATTCCGAAACCACTTTCAGGTCGCAAAGTACTTGCATTATTCCGTTGCCTGAAAAAGGAGCTGGTTCTTTCATATACATGGGCGACCGATGGATTGGCTCAGCATTAGAGAAATCTACTTACGTGTGGTTGCCATTCTGTATGAATCAATTCGGAAGTGTAAAATTGGTATCCTTTGATCAGTGGGATTTGACTATTTTCGATTCGTTGAATAAACCCTTGACTTCACCTGTAATCAAAGAGAATCCAAACAATTCTATTTTCTGGCAAAGGGTTGAAAACGCTCAGGCATACAAAATATTTAAAAACGGAAAGTTCTATTCGATCACTGATTCATCAACATTTACTTTGCCTGTGGGTTTTTCGGATGTTACCGACGATTATACCGTTCAGGCATGGAATATCAAAGGGGTAAATTCGCACCCTTCAAATCATATCGTAAAAAAATGGCCCGATACGGGTGCTATATTTCTGAGCGACAGGACTCCTGAGTCGAGCAAACAAGGTTGGGGGACTTTGAGAAAAGACAAATCAATTCAACTCACTACTTTAAATATTGCCGGGAAAGAGTTCAAAAAAGGCTTAGGCACGCACTCGTATAGTGAAGTCATTTACCGGATTGGAGGCAATTACCGAAAATTCTCGTCATGGATAGGAGTTGACAATTTCGCTAAAATTAAAACGGTTTCTAGTTTGCAGTTTGAGGTTTGGTCGGATGGCGATCTGCTGTTTCGGAGCAAAGTAATGCGGGTAAACGATACTGCCGAATTTATTGAACTGGATATTACCGGTACCAATGAATTAAAGCTGGTAGTAACCGATGCCGGCGATGGAAGTGAATGGGACCATTCAGACTGGGCTGATGCGAAAATTGAACCATAAATTGAATACGAATGAAATTCAAAACTTTTCTTGTTCTTGTTATAACAATAGGTTGCTTTTCAGTTTCCACAGCACAATCGAATAAAACATATTCCGGAAAAGAGTATCAAAAGCTGCAAGATGAGATCGCAGTAGGGTGGAACACCTGGAACACCAAAAGTGTGCTTTCGCATGTATTGTTGCCTGAATGTTTTGCACTCAACCTTCAGTTGTACAATGCAAAATCAGGTCGAACGCTTGAAAATGCATTAATCGGCCGGCAGGGAGATATTGCGCTGATTGAAAAAATTGCTCAGGGAAACCGAACTTACGATGGAAGCTATACAGATTTAATTATTGAATGGCAAGGCATCAAAGTGCGAATACAAAGTGCTGCCAGGGGAAATTCGTTGAATTTGCTTATAACGCCTATAACTGTTGATCCCGATACCACGGGATCATTTCTGAAAGTAAAACCTGAGATGTTGTGGGGAAAGAATGGAGTTGTAACGATTTCAAAAAATACAATTTCAGCGAAATTTCCAGAGTTAAAACTGGAAATTTACGCCGTTGGGCAAATGGCTTCAACCAACGATTCATGCCTCACTTTTTCGTTATCAGGCAAAATTGGAATAACCACTAACGACAAAGCAAAAATTGAAGATGTTGAAAGTGAAATTAATGATGCAAGAACAAAGTGCGAAAATGATAAAAAGCAACATCAAGCCTACACCAATATATATGATCCGATGCAAAATGTTTTGGCATGGAATACCATCTACGAACCAAAAGGACATCGCGTGATTTCTTTGGTTTCTCAGGCATGGAGCGAGATATGGGGCGGATTTATGCTACCGGTTTGGGACACTTATCTTGCAGCTTATATGCTCTCATTCGATAACAAAGCGCTCGCTTATTCCAACGCATTGGCCGTTACAAATAACCTTACTGAGAGAGGTTTTGTTCCGAATGTGGCAACTGGTTTCGGTAAAACGGAGGACAGATCGCAGCCACCAATTGGTTCGTTTGTGATCAAAGAACTGTATAAACGATACCGCGAAGAATGGATTCTTCACGAAACCTTCGATAAGTTGCTGTCGTGGAACCGATGGTGGGATAAAAAACGAAATTACAATGGATTTCTTTGCTGGGGTTCTACGCCATATCCCAACTATCAGGAAAATAAAGCGCTGGCTTATGGTGTGAATGAATTACAAGGTGCGCTTTATGAATCGGGTTTGGACAATTCGGCGATGTATGACAATATTTCTTTTGACAAGGGAAAGCATCTGATGATGTTGGCTGATGTTGGCCTGATGAGTTTTTATGTTTTGGATTGCAATTCATTGGCGGAAATTGCCGATGAATTAAATAAACCTGAAATAGCCACAGAACTCAGGAATAGGGCTGAAAAATATACTGCAAATCTTCAAAAATTGTGGAATGAAAAAGAAGGAATTTTCCTGAATAAAAACCTCGAAACCGATAGTGCAAGCCACCATTTATCTCCCACCCTCTTTTATCCTTTAATGGCCGGAGTGGCCACCAAAAAGCAAGCTGAGCGAATGATTAATGAGCATTTCTACAACCCAAAAGAGTTCTGGGGCGAATACATTATGCCATCAACTGCCAGAAACGAAAAGGCCTTTAACGACAACCACTATTTTCGGGGTCGGATTTGGGGCCCAATGAATTTTCTGGCTTATCTCGGATTGAGAAAATACAAAGTCGGGCATTCGAGAGAAGACATGGTCGAAAAATCGAAAAACATCTTGCTTAAAACCTGGGATTTAAAGCACGATGTTTATGAAAATTACAATGCTACAACCGGAGAAGGTTTTGATGTTGGCAGTAGCCAGAAATCATACTATTGGGGCGCATTGCTCGGGTTTATGTCGTTCATCGAAACTGGATTGCTGGAAGCTCCCGAAATTCCTTTACAAGCCCGGTCAAAAGCACTCGAAACAATCATAGTCCTTTCCGAAAAACCAAGCTTGCAGGAAGCCTTAGCAGCGAGAGAAATTCGCAGATACTTGTATTTAAGAACCGGTGAAATTCTACCGATTCAGAAATTGGAATGGAGCAAGCTACCAACTTCAGTGAATATCATTGTAATTGGATCAACAGATTCACCAATTATTAAAGACTTCTCCGAATCGGTAAAGATTCAAGATCCCGGCTTGAAGCTAAAATCTGAAGAATATTGGTTGAAAACTTTCACTAAAAAGGACTGTAAAATCCTGATGGTAACCGGAAAAGATGATGTTTCGACACTATATGCCGCTTATAAATTGATGGAAAGCTATGGAATCAGATACACGCTGGCCGGCGATGTAATTCCTGACGGACAAATCGCATTGAACCTTCCTGAAATTGACAAGGTTTTTAGTCCACAATTTGCTGTTCGGGGAATGCTTCCTTACCACAGCTGGAACCCCGAAGGTCCTGAAAACTGGAACGAAGATGCATACAAGTCATTTTTAACACAACAGATAAAGATGGGCTTGAATTTTATGGGCTTGATTTACGATTTTGAATCAAGCGACCGAAGAACTTATGTTTTCCCGCCTGAAAAGCAGCATTGGGGCGCTGGAGATTATTGGATTGACACACCTGTTTGCGGAGCTGATCAGGCGATGAAAAGCAACCTTTATGGGAGCGACAGATGGTTAGAAGCCCGAAAATTAGCTACGCCGGAAGAACAATCGGCTTACATGAAGCAGGCCAATATGAAATTCATAGGTGACGTCTTTTCTTTTGCCCACTTATTTAATGTGAAATGCGCCATTGGTGCAGAGAATCGTGGCGATCAACAGTATTTTGCCTCACTTTTCAACGAAATTCACAAAACGGTAAAACCTGACTTTTTCTGGATCAGTTCGCCGGAAACCTGGTCGTACTCTTCACCACCACAAAATAAAACTGACGAGCTTATAAATACCTACAAAGCTGCCTTAGCTGCCAAAAAAGCAACAAATGTACCTTTTGAAATTGCTTCAATGGGCTGGGCATTGGGACCACAAAATGATCCGTTGGTGCTGGATCGAAACCTGCCGAAAAATCTGATTATGAGTACTCAGAATTTGAATGTCGGGAAAGGTCCTGTTCAACCCGAATGGGCGCAAATTACCGGACGCCGGAAATGGGTAATCCCATGGATGGAAGACGACTTCAATCTGCTTTCGCCGCAATTGTGGGTGAAACGTACCATTCAAAATGCGGCTGATGCAAAGAAATACGGCTGCGAAGGGTTGATTGGCGTTCACTGGCGCACGAAAACCCTGACTCCGCAAATGATGGCGCTGGCTGCTTTGGGTTGGGATAACCAGATGAATGTTAAATCATTCTATGACGATTTTGCCAAAACGAACTTTGGAAATGAAGCTGCCAATGAAATATCTGCAATCTTTCAAAGCATCGATGGTCAGGTTCCTGAAGTATCACAATGGTTAGACATGTGGCCGGGTGGACTTAAAAAGGATTCTACCTATTGGACTATACATCAGGAAAAATTTGCTTTCGTAGAGCAACTGGAAAATCTGCGACCACGAATTAAGGGAAACGGAAATTTGGAACGATTTGATTATTACCTCAATCAGTATAAATATTTAAGAGGTATGGCCAAATTACGAACGAACATGGGAACTTCGAAACAATCCGAAAGTCTGCATGAAACCATGAATGCGCTTATTCAATCAGCGTCAACAATTGGCGAAATTGGCAACATGGTTTGCATTAGCCGTCAATTGGGGAAAAATGCGGACACCAATTATACCGGTCAACCACACCTGATTGTTTTGACTCCCCGAACCAGTTTGATGTCCGAAGAAGACCTGAAACTCGATGTGTTTTTCATCGACAATGGAAATCCTCAAAAAGTGGAATTTTATTGGAACCCTCTGGGCGAAAAGAAATTCAGGAAAATAGAAGCACAAAGGCAGCAACGAAATCATTTTACAATTAAACTAAGCGCTGAGATAATGAATGGTCAGGATATTGAATATTTTGTGAAAGGCACTGCTGAAAACGGGAGCGAATTAAATTTTCCGGCTACAGCACCCATTCAAAATCATACGTTAATTCAAATTCAGAAACTATAAAATAGAAGCAAGTTTATGAAATTTAAAAAATTAGGAAAAACAGGATTTAATGTATCCGAAATCAGTTTAGGTACCTGGCAGGTAGGTGGAAAATGGGGAGAAGTTTTTAACGATGCTAATGCCGACAGCATTATTAATACTGCCATCGATTCAGGTATTAATTTCATTGATACTGCTGATGTTTACAGCAATGGTTTAAGTGAACGGGCCATTGGACGAGTGCTTCGAACCAGAAGTGAACGCGTTTATGTGGGAACTAAATGTGGACGTCAATTAAATCCGCATGTAAATGAGGTATACCAACCAGCTTATCTGCGAAAATTCGTAGAAGCAAGCCTGAAAAATATGAACCTAGAGTGTCTGGATTTGATACAGTTGCATTGTCCGCCAACAGAAGTATATTACCGTCCTGAAATTTTTGAGTTATTTGATAACTTAAAACAGGAAGGCAAAATTCTGAATTTAGGTGTAAGTGTTGAGAAAGTGGAGGAAGCGCTAAAAGCCATTGAATATCCAAATGTATGCACAGTTCAAATCATTTTTAATATGTTCCGTCATCGTCCGTCTGAATTATTTTTCAAAGAAGCAAAACGGAAAGACATCGGTATTTTAGCCAGGGTTCCATTGGCAAGCGGATTGCTAACCGGAAAATTTGGCTTGAATTCAGTCTTCTCAAAAGACGATCACCGAAATTTCAACATCAATGGAGCAGCATTCGATAAAGGTGAAACTTTCTCAGGAATTGATTATAACCTGGGATTAGATGCTGTTACCGAACTTAAAACAATTTTCCTGAATCAGGATTTAGCTGCCATTGCATTGAAATGGATTTTAATGTTTGAGGAAGTTTCGTGCGTAATTCCGGGTGCGTCAGTTCCGGAGCAGGTAATTTCAAACCTGAAAGCATTGGATTTGAATGAACTTTCGGTAGAAGAAATGTTGGCAGTTGATGCAGTTTACGACAAATACATTAAAAACCAGGTGCATTACAAATGGTAATTAATAATCGATTTTAAAATTAAAATTTACGCAAAATTGAACTAAAATGAAGAAATCTATCCTATTCGCAATTATGCTGGTCAGCCTTACCTGTTTAGGACAGTTGAAACAACGCAGTATCAATGAACCCATGCCTTCACGTCAGGTACACCTCGATTTTCATACTTCAGAGTTTATTCCGGGAATTGGTGAAAAATTCGACAAAAAGGAATGGCAGAACACCCTGAAAATTGGACATGTTAACCAAATCAACATATTTGCCAAATGTCACCATAGCTGGAGTTACTATCCCACAAAAATTGGCCGTCAGCATCCCAATCTGAAGTTCGATTTGCTGGAGGCTCAAATCGAGGCTTGCCACGAAATTGGTGTAAAATGCCCTATCTATTACAGTGTGGGTTGGTCTGCTTCAGAAGCTATCAATCATCCCGAATGGGTTTCGCGCAAAAAAGATGGTCAATACCAGGCATTACTTTATGATTTTAACGCAAAAGGAACCGATCTAAAACCTGAAAACGGCTGGTTGTGGTTATGTCCGGCGTCTGCTGGACCATATAGCGAATTTATCAAAAAGCAGGTTGAGGAAATTTGTCAGAACTATCAGGTTGATGGCTTTTGGTTCGACATTTATCATGTTTCAAACATGGGTTGTTATTGCGAATCGTGTATTCATCGTATGCTTGATGAAGGAATTGACATGAACAACCACGAAGCAGTGGTTCGCAGCACTGCTTTGGCAGTGAAAAAACACCAGGTCGAACTTCGCACTATCGTTACAAAATATCATCCCGATGCAACTGTTTATTTTAATGCTACTTCGCATGTACGCGACGAAGCAAGTTTCAAAGAGCGGCTGTTCGATTTAAATACCCAGCAGGAACTGGAAGATTTGCCAACAACATGGGGTGGTTACGACAAACTTCCGTTGGAAGCAAAATATCATTTGCAGGAAAAAAGTGCAATTGTAGCAATGAGTGGAAAATTTCATAAATCGTGGGGCGAATTTGGCGGGTTCAAAAATGCGGATGCTATCAAATACGAGGCGGCTGCTATGATTTCGAATGGGGCTGCCTGTAATTTTGGCGATCAGTTGCATCCGTCAGGTCAGCTCGACATTGAAACCTACCGCAACATTGGGAAAGCCTATGAATATGTTGAGAAAATTGAAAAATATGGGTTAGGAGGCAGTCCTGTTTCCAAACTGGGCATTTGGTTAACCTTAAATGCAAAAGCCGATTTGGGCGTTGTTAATATTTTGCTCGAAACTCACAATGATTTTATTTTGGCCAACGAGAAAAACCTCGAACAACTTGAACTTCTAATCGTTCCCAGCCAGTCGTGTTTGAACGAAGCCCAGGCCACAAGAATAAACAATTGGGTAAAGCAAGGCGGAAAACTGATTGTTTTTGGCGCAGGCGCTTTAGACAAGGAAAGTAAAAGTTTTATTTTGGATGTTGGTGCCGATTTTTTGGGTCGTTCAGAGTATCAGTTCGATTTCACGGTTGTTAAACCCGAAATTGGAAAAGAAGTGGTTAGTACCCCGTTTTTGAATTACGAAGCTGCCTTTCGCATTAAACCAACTTCAGGAACAATGCTGGCCGCAGTTCGTGAGCCGTATTTTAACCGTACTTATGAAAAATATTCGGGTCACCGGGCAACTCCATATCAACTTCAGGATTCTGAATACCCCGCAATAGTTAAAAACGGAAATGTTATCTACTTTGCTCATATGTTGGACCAGCTTTATTATACCCACGCAGTCAGGCTACACCGCCAACTGGTTAGTAATGCCATCGATTTGCTTTATCAGTCGCCTGTTCTTTCAGTAAGTAATCTGCCAAGTTGCGGCAGGGTGAGTTTTCTGAAACAGGAATTGGAAAACCGCTATGTGGCACATCTGCTTTATGCGCCTGCTTTGCAGCGTGGAGAAGTTATGGTAATCGAAGACTTTCTTCCGGTTCCAGGTGTTGAAATTGAAGTGAATGTGCCTGAAAAAGTAAAAAAAGTTTATCAAATTCCGGATGGTAAAAAACTTGATTTTATAAGGAAGGGCAATAAATTGATCGTAAAAGTTCCGACTTTTACGATGCACACTGGGATCGTTTTGGAATATTAAACCACTTTAAAATTAAGACAAATGAGAAATCGCTTAACTTTTTTAGTTTTTTTACTACTGGTTGGAATCTTTAAAAGCTATTCGCTAACAACCGGAGCCTCATCTGTTGTATTAAAGGGAAAAGATTTTGAGGTAAATTTTCCTAATTCAAAGAAAGTTCTCTGGCAATATAAAGAGACAAAAACAGGTAAAACATTTGACTTTACAGGTCCTGCTTTTGAAATTGATGGGAAGAAAATGATTTGCGAATTGTCCGACATTCAGAAAATCGGTGAACCAGTCAGGTTAAATATCGGAGTGACTGAATATGTTGTTCAGGGTGCATTTAAGCAAATCCCTGATCTTTTTTTGCGAATCACTTTTCGCATTCCTGATACCAATCCGGTTGTCCGTTTTCGGTATGAACTTGTTGGAACAGGAAATCACCTATTAACCAAATCCGGAGGAGTTGATAATATTCAGTATTTGAAGTTACCTGTTCCGGAAATTTCAAAAATAAAGGAAGTTAAGCTTTCGGAATTTAACGAGATGGTGCATAGTTTCTGTCTTTCTGAACGGGAAATGGATACCCGTAATTTTAACGACCAAACCAGTTTCATGGGACCAATTGTCGTTGGCAGCGATGATCGTAACTCTTTTTTGCTTGCATATGAACATGGTTCGCAGGCGCCGGATATGTTTTTAAAATACAGCCTTTTCCCGGATAAAACCATCAATTTAACGGCCGTCAAGGGAAACTATTCCAGCGGATTTCCAATTACGCTCGAAAATTCATATCAATCCGTTTGGTTCGAAGTAGCAGCAATAGAAGGGAATGAGGATCAACTGGCTGAAAACTACCGGGAATTTGTACTTCGATTTATGAACCTTAATTCTGAAAGCCGTAAACCCTATATTTTCTATAATACCTGGAACTTTCAGGAACGAAACAAACACTGGTATAAAAAACCATATCTGACCGATATGACCACGGAACGAATGCTTCAGGAAATTGAGGTGGCACATCAGATGGGCATTGAAGTTTTTGTAATTGATGCCGGTTGGTTTGAGAAAACAGGAGACTGGCAACCCAGCAAAGCAAGGTTTCCTGATGAACTAAAACAGGTGAAAGCAAAACTGGATGCTTACAATATGAAACTTGGTTTGTGGTTTAATCCAACGGTTGCCGCAAAATCGAGTTCAATGCTCGCTCAAAATAAAGATTGCCTGAAATCCTTTAATGGTAAAAATGATGGCCCCTGGCCGATTTGGGAAACCGAAGAAAGCTACGGAATGTGCCTGGTGAGCCGTTACCGCGATGCTTTTGCCGATGAATTGATTCGGCTTGCAAAAGAAGTTGGAGTGCGTTATTTTAAATGGGATGCCATTGGACAGTATGGATGCAACGACCCAAATCATTTTCATGGAAATGAGGAAAATTCAGATCAGGAACGATCAGATTGTTATGCTTTCGAGATTGGACGGTCAATGAATTATGTGGTTGATAAACTCTGCTCGGTTTATCCCGATGCCATTGTTGATTTTGATATTACGGAAGGGGGGCGGTCAGTAGGATTAGGATTTTTATCCTCTGGGAAATATTTTCTGATTAACAATGGTCCATATTACCAAAATTACGACGTACCGATTAATCCTGACAAAGACAACTGGAACATATTCTTTTATCCGGGTGCTGCCCGAAGCTGGATTTGCCGCACTCCCTTAACATTCGATAAATGGATTCCTTCAGTTTTGTTTCTGACCCATTATTTACCTGACGATCCTTATGAGAATCAATCAATATCTGTTGGATCTTTAATTTTGGGGCAAAATGGAATCTGGGGCGATTTGCTGAAAATATCTCCGGAAGGTGTTGGGTTTTTTCATGAAACATTGGCATATTACAAGCAGGTTCGCGACGATATTACCAAGGCAACGATCATTCGCGATGGCGCGGTGGGCGGAAGTCCTGAAGTTTATGAAAAAATCAGCAAAGAAAATGGGAAGGGGGCAATGGTGGTATTTTCAAGCCACAAAGGAAGCTACGAATATGTTTCCCGAAGCAAACCCAATCAGAAATACTGGTCAACCGATGGAGTTGATCTGACCTTTGACAAGGATGGATTTGCTTCGATAAAAATAAACTTTGACAAAGCTGAAGCGAAAATCATTTTCTTTGGTGTGGATTAAATCAAATGATTAATGAACGTGAAACAGCTTCGGCTGTTTCAGATGACCAACAATTGCATATTTTATTAATGATACGAAAGAGCAAGAATGCTTGAAATACCTAATAATTTGGCTGGGAAAGTGTTAAATAGGAGGGTTTATGTTGCGCCATTTTCATTATATTGAAAAATAACTTATGAAACTAAAGACCTTGCATGTATTATTTACTTTTATCATATTATCGGTTTGTCAATCATTATTTTCGCAACCATGGGTAAACCGAAGTGCAATTTCCATTTGGATATGGACTTTCGTACACTACATTTGAATTGTCGGATATGAAGGTTGAGACATCTAAAAGCAAATCGTCCAAAGCCATTATAAGCTGTAAAATCAAAAATACCGGGGCAATGGAAGGTGCTGAAGTGGTGCAGCTTTATATTGGAGGAAAACCAACAAAAAAATGGAAGCAGCCTATAAAAGAGCTGAAAGGTTATGAAAAAATCAATCTGAAAGCCGGTGAAACTAAAACCGTAAAATTAGAAGTTTCAGAGCATGCTTTGTCTTATTTCAATGTTGTCAAAAATAAATTTGTATTCGAAGCGAGTGAATATAATTTTATGATTGGCACTTCGTCTTACGATATTAAACTAGAACAAAAAAAGCACATAAATAAATAAATAAACGT
>JFJP01040200.1_pt1 | contig 11691 bp, 5 predicted proteins | sample 431651 | NCBI WGS metagenome assembly JFJP01 (sample SAMN02602958, study PRJNA72255) | Microbial mat metagenome, whole genome shotgun sequencing project. | biome: fresh water; feature: sink hole; material: water; isolation source: purple microbial (photo- and chemosynthetic) mats found in... | reverse complement strand
GTCTCCGGTCTCATCCAGCACTTGTCGTATGATCTTCGCAAGGTCTTTTTTGGTAAGCGGTTTCATGATGAAAGCCTTAATGCCCAATTCCTTGGCCCTTTTTTCATTCATACGATCGCTGTGGCCGGTGCAGAGGATAATTGGAGTTTCCGGGCGAATCCGGAATATTTCCTGTGTCAGCCAGTCTCCCGGCATATCCGGCATGGCCATGTCGGTAATCACCAGATCAAACCGAACAGGATCTGCCTTGAACAATGCAAGGGCTTCCAGGCTGCTGGTTATTGCGACAACTTCATAGCCGGATCGCTCTATCATCTGCTTGATTATTTTGATCATGGATGTCTCATCGTCAATCAGCAAAATTCGTTCCGTGCCGGTTGGCGAAGCATCGGTTTTTGGGGCGATAAACTCCGGTTGCCTATCAATCAGCGGAAACAGTACTTCAACCGTTGTTCCTTTTCCCACTTCACTCTTGATTGCGATTGCACCGCTGTGTTCCTTTACAATGCCATGAACAACGGCCAGTCCCATGCCGAGGCCCTTATCCACATCTTTTGTGGTAAAATATGGGTCGAAAATCCGATTCATGATATCCGGGGAAATGCCTTCGCCTGTGTCCTTGACGGTCAGCCTGACATAATCGCCGGGCTGCAAGTCTTCATAACGATCGGAAGCGGGATGATCCAGATTGACAACCTCCAATCCAATTTCCAGTACCCCGGTTTTTTCATCCATGGCATGGACGGAATTGGTGCAAAGATTAATCATGATCTGGTTTATCTCAGTGGAATCGGCCAGAATCATTTCAGCTTTGCAAAGAATGTTCGGCCGGAGGTCGATTGTGGAAGGGATCGTTCTCCTGAGAAGGCTTAATGCCTCTTTCACGACATCGCTGATCAGTATGGGTTGCCTTGATTTCGAGCTTTTTCGCGCAACTCTCAATAATTTTCGTACTACATCTCTGGCCCGCAGCGATGCAATCTTTATTTCTTCCAGGCACTCTGTGACCGGATTCCATTTCGGGAGATCATCCAAAGCCAGTTCCGAATTGCCGAGAATGATTCCCAGCATATTGTTAAATTCGTGGGCAATGCCGCCTGTCAGTGTACCAATAGCCTCCATCTTATAGGACTGGCGCAGCTTTTCCTCTGTTTGTTTATGCTCGGTGATGTCGGTGGTCGTTCCAAAGGCGACGATGTGTCCATCCGGCTGTAAATAAGCCGATCCATGGGAGCGAACCCAACATATTTTTCCATCCGGTCTGTGCAATCGGTATTCTGAAAAAGATTTCTTGGCAACAGTGGCCAGCCCGGAAAAAAAGATTTCCAGGACACCCGGCAGGTCTTCGGAATGCAGATAGGAAAAGTATCGGTCAAAACTGTCCCCGATGGTTTTAGGGGGCAAGCCCAGCAGTCGATCCGCGACCGGTGAGATATAGCTTGCGACAAATTTCCCCTGATCATCCATCTCGTAACGCCAGACAATGTCGGAGATCATGGAGATGACCTCTTCATAACGGGTTTTGCTGTCCCGCAACTCGGCTGTTCGCTCTGCTACCAGTTCTTCCAGATGTTTGCGATGTTTTTCCAGCTCTTCTTCGGCTTTTTTCCGCACCTCGATTTCCGCACCCAGCTCCCTGGATTTGGCTGCCAGTCCCTGCTGAAGCTGGTGCATCTTGATATGGATATTTATTCTGGTGAGAACCTCGGAAGGCGAGAATGGTTTGGTGATATAGTCAATGCCGCCAACCTCAAGGGCTCTTACCTTCAATTCGGTTTCTTGCAGAGCACTGATAAATATAACCGGAATCTCTTTTGTTCCAGGGTCGGACTTCAGGCGACGGCATATCTCAACACCGTCCATGCCGGGTAATTTGACATCCAGCAGGATCAAGTCAGGCAATCTGGCCTGAACACTGCGCAGAGCCATCTCTCCATCGACGGCCGGCCGAACCCGGTAGCCCGCTTTCTTCAGGATTCCAGCCAGGAACTTGAGGTTGGATGTGTTGTCTTCAACGATCATAATCTCCCGGTTGGGGAGTAGTTGTGAGTCGATGGGATTCATTTTTCCTCATTCACAATCAAGTTATCCAATGTTATAAGGATTGCCTTGTGCTTAAAGTTTTCCACCATCCGGTGCAGGTTTTTACCCAGCTCATGGTTATGATCATGTATCCTTCCAATGGCCTTGAAACACTTTTCATCATCCAGCAACACAGCGGCCTCCCGAAGGTTTTCGATCAGATCCAGCGGTATTTTTTTCATCTGATCCTGGAGCAACATGCCTTCTACATCCGCTTCAACATGCGTCTTTTCATCCGCGAATACGAAACGGATGTCGAGTTGTTTTGCCAGGATTCCAAAGATTTCCGAGTCCCGGTATGGTTTGCGGATAAAACCATCGCAACCTGCCGCCAGAATCTCGATACGTTCTTCTTCAAGAGCATGAGCTGTTAAGGCGATGATTTTGGTTTCCGGGCCTGTTTTATTTTCCTTGATGCGTCTGGTTGCTTCCAGACCATTCATCACCGGCATACGAATGTCCATCCAGATCAGGTGGGGATGCCACTGTTCATAAATGGCCACGGCCTCTTTTCCATTGACTGCTTCCCGTATTTCAAAACCAATCGGCTCAAGCAGTTTTCGCAAAAGCAACAGATTTTCCATATTATCTTCGGCAATCAGAATCCGGTAATTTTGCTTCTCCTCTGCCACGGCTGTTATCCGGTCATAATTCCGTCCGGAAAAAGGTTTTGCAGATCCGGCGGAGATGTTTACCGGAATCTCGACATGGAAGGCAGAACCCTTTCCCGGCTCGCTGATAACACCGATGCGGCCATTCATGAGTTCCGTATATTGTTTGCAAATGGCCAGCCCCAGGCCGGTACCTGTTTCCGAAACCGGTTGGCCGTTGATTTGTTCAAAAGGAGAAAAAATGATCGTCTGATCCTCCTTGCGTATGCCAATGCCTGAATCCACTACCTCAAAATACAGCCAGGCCCGGTTGGGCGTTTCCCATCGATTCACCATGACCTTCAGCAGGATGCCGCCTTTTTCAGTGAACTTGACGGCGTTTGCAACCAGATTGGTCAGAATTTGTCGCAGCTTGCCGGAATCAACCGTGATATCCTGTGGAAGGTCCGGTGACAGTATCATATCGAAGTCCAACCCCTTTTCCACAATCCGTATGGACAGTAACGATTGGATCTCATCCAGAAGCAGTGGAAGATTGATATCGGTATCCTCTATCACGATGTGTCCGGCCTCAATCTTGGAGATGTCGAGAATGTTATTGATGAGGCGTAACAGGTTTTCACCGCTGTTGGAGATGATGTCCAGATTCTGGGTCTGCTCGGGATTCAGATCCGGAGTTTTCATCATCATTCTGGTAAATCCGAGGATCGCATTCAGCGGTGTTCTGAGTTCGTGACTCATGTTGGCCAGAAAGGTGCTTTTGGCACGGTTTGCCCTTTCCGCGCGCTCTTTTGCCTGCCGCAACTCTTCAGAAACCAATTTTTGGGGAGTGATATCTTCGATCAGCAGGATAATGCCGCGGATTTCTTTTCTTGCATCAATCGTTCTGGACAGTTTGACATTGAAATATTGTGTTCCCTCTTTTCCATCAACCTTTTTTTCAAAACCCCTGATTAAATCGGAACCTTCGGCAAACAACTTCAACTCGTCGGCCAGCCAGGGAAACAGTTCTTCAGAAGAAGCTTTTTCCATAGCCCCCTCAACAGAAGATTCGGGAGACACACGAAGAACAGGAATTTTCAACTCCCCATTTTTTACGACCCGGTAATACTGAGATCCCGGCAATTTGGCATTATAGAAAAGAGTTGCCGCAGAATGGTTCATATTATCGATCCGGTTTTCATTATCCAGAATAAACACAAGATGCGGATGACTTTCAAAGATGGACAAATACTTGTTCTTCTCGTTTGTCATTAACCGGTTATTGGCCTGGAGATCTTCAATCAGTTTGTTCTGGTCATATTTTGTCCATTCCATGGAAAGTGCAAGCAGCATGCGGTCAAACAGGCGTTCAATGATTTTTTTGCTGTACCTTTCATAACCCAGTTCAAATTCCGCATACTGAATCAGATCGACAAAAATTTGTCTGAAGTAGATCAACAATCCCATGAACATTTTTAAGGTAATCCCACGTTCCCGGTGTCGATGAGCCTCCAGGATTGCGAAACGTGAAACCGGATCACCAGCGTAATCATCGTCAGGTCCGATTTCAAATTCCGGGAAGAGATCATGCAATCCGATCAAAATCGATTCTGAAACGCCGGCAATTGCCAGACGCCATGATTCGATGAGTGGCGGGACATATTTTCCAAAGCCTCTCTCAATCACATAAGTGGTCAGTCTCTGCAGCAGCCAGTCTTCGTGGGTGGAGATCAGTCTGTGAAGATCCGCTGTATTGTAATCGGAGAAATGTTTTTGATTATCCATAAGTGAATCTTCCCAGCCGAAGGAATTTTCTTTTATTCTATCATAAAATATAAATCGTTTCGATAGGAAAATTAAATTAAATTCAGCTCCTTGACACAATCGTATTTCGAATATATAAAAACACTTAAAAAAGATCATCAATTTTTTATTTGAAAAGTGCTTATAAAAAAAGGGCGATTCCATTCTTATGCAGGCAATTTTGATACTTCTTTTGCGTGGCAGATTCAAAAAATCGGTAATCGGTAATCCCCAGAGAATTCCGAACAACCTTTCCATCCCGCCTCAATCCTTTGGACCGTATCGGCACAGAAGGCCGGGAGGTTTCCTCCGATTGTCCGGGGTCATGCTGACAATCGGAACGATGCTGGTCGCAGGCTGCGCGCATCGCGTCAATGATCATTCCCTGGATAACTGGGTGGCGACGAGTGCTGACCGGGAATGGAAAGCGCCTCCTCTTGCGCCTTCCAGAAGTTCTTCTGAAAAAAAACAGGTTGATATTCCGGAAGAACTGCTTCAACCGGACAGCAAATGGAAGCTGGACGATATCATCGAAACAGCCCTGCGGAACAATCCGGACACCCGCGTAACCTGGCATGCTGCACGAGCGGCAGCGGCGGACTGGCTTGCAAAAAAAGGGGATTACTATCCGGAAATCAATGCCACTGCCGGCATTGCACATACTGAAAATATTGCTCCGGAAAGGGATTCCGGAAACTCCATGAACAGTTTTGAATCCTCCATGGAGCTGAGCTGGCTTCTCTTTGACTTTGGGGGACGGGATGCTGCTGTCGAGGAAAAACGGCAAGCGCTGCTGGCTGCTGATTTTACACACAACGCCGCTATCCAGAATTCGGTATTTCTGGTTCTGCAAACCTATTTCCAATACGCCAATGCCAAGGCGCTGTTAAAAGCATCGGAAACCTCCCTTCATGAGGCATCCACGAATCAGGAAGCGGTTCAGGAACGCTACCAAAATGGTCTGGATACCATCGCTGAAGTACTGCTGGCCAAAACGGCTCTTTCTCAGGCCCAGCTTAATCTGGACACAGTTCAGGGACAAGTCCAGACCATACGGGGTGTCCTGGCCACGGCCATGGGTATTCCGGCCAATACGCCGTATGATATTGAGGATCTGGACCTGAATCCGCCGGTTGACCGGATGATGGAGGAAGTGGAGATGTATATTCGTCAAGCGGAAACCAACCGGCCGGATCTTGCAGCGCAGAAGAGACAGGTGGAACAGTCTCAGGCCCGTATCCGGACACTGGATTCGGCATTATACCCCAGTCTTGTTATCGAAAATGATCTGGGCGGCATTTTCGACGATGAAAAAGATGATTGGACCAGTCAGAACAAGACTGCACTGATGGTCAAGATCCCCATATTCACCGGTTACTATCTGAGCTATGATGCTCTCAAGGCAAAGCAGGAGGCGGAAGTCCGGAAAGCTCAACTTGACAGTCTCGGACAAAACATAACCCTTCAGGTCTGGTCCAGCTTTTTCAACCTGAAAACATCGGCTCAACGGGTCAAGACCAGCGAAGATCTGCTGAAAAGCGCCTTGCAATCCTATGATGTGAGTCTGGGCCGGTATAAGGAGGGTGTGGGCGGGCTGCTGGATCTTCTGTCTGCCCAGAGTACCCTTGAGGGGGCGAGAGCCCAACGGGTGTCTGCCCAGACAGACTGGTATATCTCGTTTGTCCAGCTTGCACGGGATACCGGCATGCTATGGCGGCAGCCGCCGGAAGGGCAGGAAAGCATCATGGATGTTTTCCCGGACACAACCATAAAGGAAAGACCTCAATGAAAAAGTTCAAAGATACTGTTATTCGGGATTTGAATCGGATATTCTTTTCTTTCAGCAGGGCTGCCCTGATTTTTCTATCCATCGTCACGGTACTGGCCGGAGGGTGCTCAAAGAAGGAACAATCCAAACCCAATCCGGCAATTCCGGTCAAGACCGCAACTGCATCTCAGCAGGATGTTCCTGTTGAGGTGCCGGCAAACGGAACTGTGGAAGCTTTTTCGGTTGTCAACATCACCTCGAGGGTGGATGGCCAGGTGATGAAAATACATCTCCAGGAAGGCCAGATGGTTGAAAATGGGCAGGTACTGGTCAGCATCGACGACAGGCCTTATCAGGCCATGCAGGCGGCAGCCGAAGCAAGCCTGGCACGGGACAGGATTCGACTGGAAAAAGCGGTAAAGGATGCGGAGCGATATTCTGATCTGGTTAAAAAAGACTATGTTACCAAGGCCCAATATGAGCAGGTTCTGGCAGATGCCGAGGCCCTGAAAGCCATGGTCAACGGTGATGAAGCAGCCCTTGAAAATGCCCGTCTCAATGTCAACTATTGCCGGATCTTATCCCCGATAACCGGCCGGGCCGGAAGCATCCTGATCCATGAGGGCAATCTGGTCAAGGCCAACGACACCAAGCCGCTGATGGTGATTCACCAGGTGGAACCCGTGCTGGTAAGGTTTACCATTCCGGAACGTCGCCTAACGGAAATCCAGAATCTCATGTCCCGGCAGGAACTGAAAGTGATGGCATCCGTACCGGGAACGCAGAATGAAATCAGAGAAGGGCGTCTGACTTTTATAGACAACACCATCGATTCGAACACCGGCACCATCACCCTCAAAGCTGAATTTGATAACAGGGAGAGTCTCCTGTGGCCGGGCCGGTTCGTCAATGTCGTGCTCATGCTGGGCATCCGGAGTAAAGCTGTGGTTGTGCCTTCGGAGGCCATCCAGATGGGACAGCAAGGCAGTTATATCTTTGTCGTTAAAAAAGATCTTACCATAGAATCCCGCCCCGTCACTCCCGGTGCACGGGTAAACCATCATACGATTATTGAAAAAGGTCTTGCTGCCGATGAAACGGTGGTGACCGACGGTCATTTGAGGCTGGCTCCGGGAGTAAAAGTCGTCCTGAAAAACGGAAAGAACTCCGGCGGAGACTCACGTTCATGAAAAGCATCTCGGATCTGTTCATTCAGCGACCGGTCATGACGACACTGGTCATGCTCTCTATACTTTTATTCGGCATTATGAGCTACCGCAAACTGCCGGTCAGCGATCTGCCCAATGTGGATTTCCCGGTTATTCAGGTCAGTGCAAGCCTGCCCGGAGCCAGTCCGGAAACCATGGCTTCGGCTGTGGCCACTCCGCTGGAGAAACAGTTTTCGACCATCGCCGGCATTGATTCCATGACTTCCTCCAGCATCATCGGCCGGACCAACATCACCATTCAGTTCAACCTGAACCGGGATATCGATGCCGCAGCCCAGGATGTTCAGACCGCTATATCCGCAGCCATGGGAAAACTTCCCAGCGATATGACCAACCCGCCGTCCTTTCAGAAGGTGAATCCAGCGGATCAGCCGATTCTGTATATCGCCCTCACTTCACCCTCTCAGCCCCTTTCGACGCTTAACGAATATGGGGAAACAATGCTGGCCCAGCGGATTTCCATGATCAGCGGCGTTGCACAGGTCATGGTTTACGGCTCTCAGAAATATGCCGTTCGCATTCAGTTGAACCCGGACAAGCTGGCCAACCAGAATCTTGGAATCGATGAGGTCGCACAGGCGATCCGGAAAGCCAATGTCAATCTGCCAACGGGAACTCTTTCCGGACCTCATGTGGCGTATACGGTTCAAGCCAACGGCCAGATCACGGAAGCAGATGGCTACAATAACCTGATCGTTGCCTATCGGAACGGAAGTCCCGTGCGTCTCCGGGATCTGGGGCTGGCTGTCGATAGTGTTGAAAACGACAAGATCGCGGCCTGGTTTATAGAGTCGGGAAAATCCCAGCGGTCCATTGTCCTGGCCATCCAGCGCCAGCCGGGAACCAATACAGTAGAGGTGGCCAAGGCTGTACGCAGCATGATTGATACACTCGCCCAGCAGCTTCCGGCATCCGTAACCATGAGCGTTCTTTTTGACCGCTCGGATACCATCCGGGAATCAGTGGATGACGTCAAACTGACCCTGCTGCTGACCTTGCTGCTGGTAATTGTCGTGATCTTTCTGTTTCTGCGGAATGTTTCGGCCACAGCGATTCCGAGCCTGGCCCTGCCCATGTCGATCATCGGCACTTTCGCGGTCATGCATCTTATGGGGTACAGTCTGGACAATCTCTCCCTGATGGCCCTGACCCTTTGCGTCGGTTTCGTGGTGGACGATGCCATTGTCATGCTGGAAAATATCGTGCGCCATTTGGAAATGGGAGAAAAACCCTTTGAAGCAGCGGTGAACGGAGCAAGGGAGATTGGATTCACCATTATCTCTATGACCATTTCCCTTGCCGCGGTTTTTATCCCCGTCCTTTTCATGGGAGGCATCCTTGGACGTCTTTTCAATGAATTTTCGGTTACCATTGCCATTGCCATTCTGATTTCGGGGTTTATTTCGCTGACGCTTACTCCCATGCTGTGCAGCTTGTTTCTGAAATCACCGGGCAAAGAGAAGCATGGTAAAATGTACGACGCTTCGGAGCGTTTTTTTCAGAAGATTCTGGATGGGTACCAGGCTGGATTGCGCTGGTCGCTGATTCACAGACGCTCTGTCATGATTTTTTCCGCTGCCATACTTCTGGCCACCTTTTATCTGTTTGCCAAAATTCCCAAGGGCTTTATGCCCAGCGAGGATACCGGGCAGGTTCTTGCGTTCACCCAGGCAGCCCAGGGTATTTCCTTTACAGCCATGTCAGCGCATCAGCAGGCACTGGCAGCCATTGCGCAGAAAGATCCGGATGTGGATGCCTTCATATCCGCCGCTGGCTCCCGTGGAGGGGTGACCGGCAGCAATACCGGCTTTCTGTTCATGCGGCTGAAACCCCGTAGTGAACGAAAAGCTACCGTGGATCAGGTGATCGAACGGTTGCGGGCTCAAATGGTTCAAGTTCCCGGGATCATCGCATTTCTCCAGAATCCGCCTCCCATCCGTCTCAGCGGACGGATGACCAAGAGTGAGTACCAACTGACTCTGCAGGGAACGGATACAAAGGAGTTGTATAAATATGCCATGCTCATGGAAGAAAAAATGAAGGGGTTGCCTGGTTTCATGGATATCAGCAGTGACCTGGAGCTGAAAAATCCTCAATTGAGTCTCCAGATTAACCGGGATAAAGCAGCGGAAATGGGCGTATCCGTTGAGCAGATTGAGGACACCCTGTACAGCGCATATGGATCCCGCCAGATCTCAACGATCTACGCTCCAACCAACTCATACTATGTGATTCTGGAAGTTGCCCCGGAATTCCAGCAGGACCCTGCGGCCTTGTCCGCGCTTTATGTCACCTCTAAGTCCGGTCAACTTGTGCCCATCAATGCCCTGGCCGACATCCGCATGGATCTGGGGCCGCTTTCCGTCAATCACACCGGACAAAATATATCGGTCACCCTTTCGTTCAACCTTCAAACCGGCTTTCCTTTGGGACAGGCGCTGAAGGAAATCGAAGCCCTTTCCAAAACAATATTGCCGCAACAAATCACCACCGGTTTCCAGGGCACGGCCAAGGCCTTTGCATCTTCTTTACAGGGTTTAGGACTGCTGTTGATCATGGCGCTGCTGGTTATTTATCTGGTACTTGGAATTCTGTATGAAAGTTTTATTCATCCGATTACAATCCTTTCAGCCCTTCCTTTTGCCGGATTCGGTGCGCTGGTGACCCTGATGATTTTTCAGGTGGAACTCAGCATTTATGCTTTTGTGGGCATCATCATGCTGATCGGACTGGTCAAGAAAAATGGTATTATGATGATCGACTTTGCCATCGAAGCCCAGAAGGAAAAAGGGTTGGATGCGGAGAGAGCCATTTTTGAAGCCTGCGTGGTTCGTTTCCGTCCGATCATGATGACCACCATGGCTGCCCTCGTCGGCACCCTGCCTATCGCACTTGGTCTGGGCGCCGGAGCAGAATCCCGCCAGCCATTAGGACTTGCCGTAGTGGGAGGTCTTCTGTTTTCCCAGTTCCTCACTTTATTTGTAACCCCGGTATTTTATATTTATATGGAGCGGCTTCGTAAAAAATTCGAAAAACAGCCGCATCCTGTTTGATCACAAGGAGGGAGCATATGCCGGTATGGAAACAAGCGCATGATCCTGGAGCAGCCCGGAAAAAGGTTATTGCCAATGCCCGCCTGCTGAGAATTCTTTTGCTGCCCTTGATTTTTTTGTTACGGCTGGTCATCCGGCTGGCCCGCTGGTGCGGTCTGGAATCCATTTTATTCCGGCTTATTTTCCGAGTTGTTTCAAAAAGCATTAATAAACAGATGGATAAAGCGTTTACCGGCTATGAACCAAAAGCAAACGATGTGTTTGTCTGCTCCTATTTCAAAGCCGGCACCAACTGGACCATGCAGATGGCCTACCAGATCGCCAACCGGGGAGCCGGAGAATACCAGAACATCCACGATGTAATCCCCTGGCCGGATGCGCCGATAAAAGCAATAGCGGTTCCTTTTTCAGATATACCGGAAAAACAGTCCGTAACCGGCCTGCGTGTAATCAAGACGCACTCCCTTGCGCACTCCATGCCCTATTCCAAGGATGCGAAATATATCTGTGTGGTTCGGGACCCGAAAGATGTTTTTGTCTCGAGCTATCACTATGTGCGCTCCGTGGTGATGGGGAATCTCATGCCTTCTGTGGCGGCATGGCTGGATATCTTTTTGTCGAAGGTTGCCATGCATGGCCAGTGGGCTGATTTTCTCTGCGGGTACTGGAAGTGGCGCGACCGGCCCAATGTCCTGTTTCTTACCTATGAGAACATGAAAGACGATCTGGCAGGAACAATTCAAAAAATTGCAGACATAACCGGTGTGGCATTGACGTCTGAGGAGTTTGACCATATCTGTTACTTAAGTTCTTATGCCCATATGAAATCCATCGGCGATAAATTTTATCCCGGCCGGATCACGCCGTTCAGCCTGAAAAGCGGGCAGATGATCCGCAGCGGGAAAAAAGGGAAATCAGATGAACTTCTTTCCCCGCAGCAGCAGAAGCGCATTGACGATTATTGCCGTCAGGCGCTCAATCGCCTGGACTGCGACTTTCCATATGATCAACACTTCCTTGTGAAAAAAGGGGAGTGAAGAAGGGGTATTTTTTATTCCATTTTTTTTGGATTAAGATGAATGGCGTGCCCGAGAATGTATGAAAAAACCGGAACGCCCAGAACAAGGCCCCAGAAGTGAAACAGCTTTCCCGCAATGGTCAGG
>JFJP01040198.1_pt1 | contig 11694 bp, 6 predicted proteins | sample 431651 | NCBI WGS metagenome assembly JFJP01 (sample SAMN02602958, study PRJNA72255) | Microbial mat metagenome, whole genome shotgun sequencing project. | biome: fresh water; feature: sink hole; material: water; isolation source: purple microbial (photo- and chemosynthetic) mats found in... | reverse complement strand
GTAGGTGGGCAACTCAATATTTATTTACGATATTTCTATTGCCCTCCTACGGAGGGCTAAAGAACGGGTTGTCATTTATTTCTATCGTTATTAACCTCCTACGGAGGTATTGAATATGCTTAACCTGACGGCTATGGTGCAGCACCGATAACAGCAAAAACCTTTTGGGCAAAGCCGGAGGAGATTCCGGCTTTTTTATTGATTAGCAAAGAGTTACCTGTGAGGACACAGGTAACAGCAAAATATTGAGTACGAATGCACACGGCAAACGATTGTTTGTTGTTTCTTTTACGAATACAGCCAAACTCTCATTACCGAAAAAAGCCGCTCTACATCAATGGGTTTTGTCATGTAATCGGAAGCACCCGCCTGAATACATTTGTCTTTGTCATCTTTCATTGCTTTGGCAGTGAGGGCTATAATGGGTATTTTGTACCATCGTTCTTGTTTTCGTATGTTGCGTATGGCTTCGTAGCCGTCCATTATTGGCATCATTATATCCATCAAAATAATATCGAAATTGCTATTTTTTTCTAAAACATCCAGAGCTTTTAGTCCATTTTCGGCAATGTCCACAATCATTCCTTTGTTTTTCAATACTTTCGACATGGCAAACACATTGCGCATATCATCGTCAACCAAAAGCACTCGTTTATTTTTTAGCGAAGTATCTTTGTCGTGCAAATTTATAATCATTTTTCGTTTCGCGGGTTCCATGTCGTCAACCACGCGGTGCAAAAACAAAGCGGTTTCGTCAAGCAAACGGTCTTCCGATTTTGCTCCTTTTATGATAATCGAATCGGCATATTTTTTCAATTCGGCTTCTTCTTCTTTATTGAGGTCTCTGCCGGTATAAATTATCACTGGCGGAATATGTTCTACGCTTTTACTCAACTGATTTAGCAGTTCGTATCCGTTCATATCGGGCAAACCCAAATCGAGCACAATGCAATCGAAGGAGGTTTTACTCAGTAAATCAAATACTTCGTGCGCAGTAGCAGCCTCCGTTATTTTCACATCTTTATCGTTTATGAGGTCAACCATTTGTTTGCGTATCAGGGCGTTATCTTCTACAATAAGCAAATCTTTGATATTTTTTCGGATAACATCTTCAATACGGTTGAAAGCCTTTTCAATATCTTCGCGCTTGGCGGGTTTGGTCAAAAAGCCAATAGCACCTTTATTAAGAGCGTGATTTTCAGCCTCTTCAACCGACATAATATGAACAGGAATATGTCTTAGTTCGGCATTATTTTTCAGGCTTTCGAGCACCTGCCAGCCATCAATTCCGGGAAGTTTGAGGTCGAGAATAATAGCCGTTGGTTTAAATTTCGCTGCAAGCTCAAGCCCCTCTTCTCCCGAAAGTGCCACCAAACATTTAAACCCCTTCTGTTTGCACTGATTGTACATAATTTGAGCAAAAAACTTATCGTCTTCTACTATCAAAATACATTTTTCGGTTCCCAAATTTGTTCTATCGTCATCAAATGTATATTTCTGTTTCAGCAAATTTTGTTTTATCAACTTTGTTTCTTCCGATATTCGTTGCGACACATTGTCCTGCTCCGGATGCTCGGTTTTGGTTGCTACCAATGGCAAATAGAGTGTAAAAGTAGAGCCTTCGTGGTGCTTGCTTTCCAGATGAATTTCGCCGCCAAGCAACTTGGCAAGTTCGCGCGAAATAGACAAGCCCAAACCCGTGCCGCCATACTTGCGGGCTGTGCCCCCTTCTGCCTGCTGAAATGCCTCAAATATAGTACGTTGCTTGCTTTCGGGTATGCCTATTCCGGTATCGGTAACACAAATTCCAATCGAATTGTCTGCGCTCAGACTTGGGGTCATGAATTTTGTCGTAGCAAGTGGTTTGATAAACGAAATATCTATTTGCCCTTCGTGGGTAAATTTCAATGCGTTTGAAATCAGATTTTTAATTACTTGTTCAATGCGCTGCTGGTCTGATTTCATGGTCAGAGGCAAATCGTCGCTTACATGAATCAACAAATCCAAGCCTTTTTCGTGTGCTACGTGCCCAAAGGTAGAACGAATATTGGTAACTAAGTTGCTGATTTCTACCTCCTCTATGGTGATAGACATTTTACCGGCTTCTATTTTCGATAAGTCGAGAATTTCGTTGATAAGATTCAACAAATCGCTACCGCTTTTGTAAATCACATTCAGCGAATTGGATTGGTCGGAGGTAAGATTATTTTCTTTGTTTTCGCTTAGGTCGCGGGCAAGAATGAGCAAACTGTTGAGGGGAGTACGCAATTCGTGCGACATATTTGCCAAAAATTCTGATTTGTATTTGCTGGTAATTTCCAGTTGATGTGCCTTTTTTTCGATGTCTTTTTGCGCTATTTCGAGGTCAGCATTTTTGGCGGCTATTTCGTTGCGTTGCTTTTCGAGCGACTTTGTCTTATCTTCCAATTCCTCGTTGGCAGCCTGCAATTCTTCTTGTTGTTCGCGAAGCCGTTCTTCTGAGCGAATGAGCGCGCTTGTTTGCGCTTCAAGCTCCTCGTTCGATGCCTTAAGCTCCTCTTGCTGCTTTTGCAATTCCTGACTTTTGAGGCGCGATTCTTTCAACAAATACGTGATTTTGTTTCTGGATATTGCGGAGTAAAAACTCACGCCAATATTTTCGGACAAACTTTTTATAAATTCAATTTCGCGTTTCGAAAATAAATTGAGCGAACCAAGTTCGATAACCCCCAGCAGATTGTTTTCGTGAATAAACGGGCAAACCAATATGCACTTTGGCGCAATGTACCCCAAAGACGATGAAATGTAGATGTAATTTTCGGGAATATCGGTAAGCAAAATTGCTTCTTTTTCCAAGGCAGCCTGCCCCACATAGCCCTCACCAAGCAAAAGGGTGGTTTTTATATCTTTTCGAGCAGAATAGGCATAGGCGGAGGTGAGTTTCAAGTTTTTTTCATCTTCGTCCCAAATATACAGTGCACCAATGTTTGCTTCGAGGTAGTTGGCAAGAAAACCGATTACATTTTTGGCAAGCGTGGGTATGTCGTTGTCGCCGCGCATTGCCATGTTTAGCCCATTTTCTCCCGACTTTTGCCAGTCGCTTATTTCGTCCTGAATTTTCATTCGGTTGATGGCATTCACCATTTCGTTGAACGATTTGGCAAGCTGCCCAATTTCGTCCGAACTCAATATATTGACATTCACACTACTAACTCCCGAAGTAACCAAACGGGCTGCACTTTCAAGCTCCTTTATGGGGCGAACAACTATCCTTGAAAAATAAAAAATAAAAAATATGGCAATCACAATCGCTAAAACATACAGTATAATGATTACTTTATTCGATGCGTGAAATATGCCCCATACCACTTTCTCGGTAGAAGTGGTTTGCGAGTTGTAAAATTCCGAAAGTTTATACAGATTTATCCTCAGTTCATCGTAAGCAGGTTTGGTCTTAAAATTCAGAAATTCAATGGCTTTTACCTCCATCTGAGTTGACGCTATGCTAATAAATTCGCTTTCGTGCTGATAATAGCTTTTCCAATTTTGTTTGATGCTTACAAATAGTTTTATCGCTCGTTCATCTTTTATGTACGGGTCTAATTCCGATATGTTTAGCTTTACATTGTTTGAAAATTCATTCATTTGATTTTTGAAATGAATTCGTTCGGCTCCTTGCTTTGAAACAGCAAATTGCAACTGATTGATGCGGTAATTTTCGGTTGCCGAAGAGAGCTTATAAATGAGGTTTATAGCCGGAATGTACTGCGATGAAACATTGTTTGCCTCTCCTTTCAATGTAATCATGTAGTTGATAGTAAATACATTAAGGCTTGCCATGATAATCAGAACAATGAAAAACGAAATGGCATATTTGGTGGATATTTTATAATCTCTGAATCTCATTTTTTTATAATTGGATAGGTTAAAAAGTCGGGAATTGAGCAACGATTCTACATTCTACTCTTAATGCAAATATATTACTAAAAACGCAAAAATCAAATCAGAATGTTTTATAACATTGCAATCTTTCTATATTTGTATCATTAAAATAACCTAACACAAGCATTTTATGCAACTTATCATTTTGATATTGATTTATTTACTATCTCCAGCTCTTCTCATCTATTTGTGCCAGAAGTATCCGTTTTTCAATAAAATAGGAACTATTTTGCTTGCCTATTTTTTGGGATTGGTGCTTGCGTTTTCGGGTTTTTTGCCTACAAATAGCGATGTGGTTCAGAAATGGACATCGGAGTTGAGCATTCCCTTAGCTATACCTCTTTTGCTGTTTTCGCTCAATGTGCGTCAGTGGTTCAAATTGGCAGGTCGCACCTTTGTTTCCATGCTTTTGGGCATTGCTTCGTTACTCATAATGGTATTTAGCGGTTACTATTTTTTTTCGGATGGAGTACCCGAAATGTGGCAGGTGGGCGGTATGCTTACCGGTGTTTATACGGGCGGAACTCCCAATATGGCAGCACTAAAAACGGCTCTCAATGTGGATAGCAATACTTACATTGTGGCACATACCATTGACACTTTTTTAGGACTGGCGTATGTTACCTTCTACATTACATTTGCGCAGCGTGTGCTGTGGTGGTTTTTGCCCGCTTTCGATGTAAGCAAACACACGGGAAACGAAGTAACGCTTACGGAGGACGACGATATGGAATCGTATAAAAATATTTTCGACCGAGCTACTATTTTTCCTTTGTTGAAAGCCCTTGGTATTTCGGTACTCATTTTGGCGTTGGGGGGTGGTGTAACTATGTTATTACCAAAAGATTATACCACTGCCGGAGCTATTATGACCATCACCACACTGGGTATTTTGGTTTCGCTTATCCCCTCCATAAATCGAATTAAAAAAACATTTCAACTGGGAATGTATTTGATTTTGGTTTTTTCGATTGTGGTAGCTTCCATGGTGAGTTTCGAAAATATTGTCAATACCCAATTGAATATGCTTTTTTATATTAGTTATGTGGCATTTGGTTCTATTGCGTTGCATTTTTTTGCATCGAAATTTTTCAAAATAGATGCCGATACCACCATCATTACATCTACGGCACTGATATGCTCGCCGCCTTTTGTGCCATTGGTTGCCGGTGCGCTCAAAAACAAGCATATAATTATTTCGGGACTTACTGTTGGTATAATTGGCTATGCAATAGGCAATTATCTGGGAGTAATTGTGGCTTATACACTCAAATAAATCATTTAAAAAACTCAACAATGGATAAATCAATTCCTCCACACGGACTTCCCAAAGAAGTAGTGCTCAATAAGTTGCAGGAGATGAAACGAGATGACGTAAATTTTGCCGATGGCAGAGTGTGGAGTCTTGTGTATCAATTAGATAACGAACATAGCCAATTTCTGAAAGAAGCATATAACGTTTTTTTTAGCGAAAACGGATTGAACCCCATGGCATTTAAAAGCCTCAAACGAATGGAGCACGATGTGGTGCAATTTGCCGCTAAACTTTTGAACGGTGGCGAAAAAGCCGTAGGCACAATGACATCGGGAGGCACCGAAAGTATTTTACTTGCAGTGAAAACCTACCGCGATATTTTTAGAAAAAGTCACGATGGTTTTTTCAAACGATTGGGGGGCAAAAGCCGTTTGCCCGAAATGATTTTACCCGAATCGGCACACATTGCCTTCAACAAAGCCGCTCATTATTTCGATGTAAAAATTGTGTATGCTCCTTTGGATAAAGACAAAATGGTTGATGTACAAGAGGTTGAAAAACTCATTACGCCCAACACTATGCTCATTGTTGGTTCGGCTCCCAGCTATCCGTTTGGGGTGATAGACCCTATTGCCGAATTGGGGGCATTGGCAAAACAGCGAAAAATTCCGCTTCATGTAGATGCTTGTTTGGGCGGTTTTCTGCTACCATTTATCGAAAAAACGGGAACAAAACTGCCTCCGTTCGATTTTAGAGTGGAGGGAGTAACTTCCATGTCTGCCGATGTGCACAAATACGGCTATTCGGCAAAAGGGGCTTCGGTAATTTTGTATCGAAATATGGAATATTTGAAACACCAGTTTTTTGTGTATAGCGACTGGATTGGAGGAATTTTTGCCTCGCCAGCCTTGCTCGGTACACGTCCGGGAGGAAGCATTGCTGCTGCTTGGGCAACCTTGCAACACTTTGGTATTGAAACATATATCAAGCTCACAAACGAACTCATGCAAACGGTAAATACCCTGCAAAGCGAAATTCGTTCGATACCCGAACTCGAAATTTTGGGAACTCCCCATGCTGCCATTTTTGCCATAACATCGAAAGCCGAAAATGTGGATATATACGCCATTGCCGACCAAATGGAAAAGAAAAAATGGTTTATCAACCGGCAACAAAAACCGCAAGCACTCAATTTGATGGTGTCGCCGGTACACAAAAACATTGTAAATGAGTTTATTGCCGACCTTAAATCGGCTGTGGACTATGTGAAACTTCACCCCGAAGCCAAAAACGAAGGCAATGCTGCCATGTATGGCATGATGGCAAAACTGCCCATGAAAGGAATGATAAACAATGAGTTGATAGCCATGATGGAAAATATGTATGGAACCGAAGGAGAAATGCCTCACTTTGAACAAGATAAAAAAGACATAAAAACCCGTTTGGCAACGTTAGTGATAAAAGCAAAAGAAACCGTTGATAAGCTCAAGAAATAAAAAATACTTGTTATGCAAAAAAACATCGTTATTGCCCTGTTTATATTACTGGCAAACAGCCTTATGGCACAAGTGGGTGGCAACAGTACCTATAAGTTTTTGGAACTCACCAACTCTGCACGAATGGCAGCATTGGGCGGAAATGTGATTTCGATAAAAGAAAAGGCATCGAAATACAGCGATATTAGCGCGGCATACCACAATCCGGCTTTGCTCGATTCGGTAATGACGCATCAAGTGGCACTCAATTTTGTAAACTATTTCGCAGGCATAAACTTTGGATACCTTGCCTACGGGCTAAAACCCAACAAGCTGGGAAACATGGCAATAGCTATGCACTATATAAACTACGGCGAATTTATTCGCGCCAACGAATTGGGAATAAAAGAAGGTACCTTTAGAGCTGCCGAATATGCGTTCAACGTACAGTGGTCGAGGCAGTTGGATAGTGCGTGGTATGTGGGGGCGGCGTTCAAACCCATACTTTCGCAACTCGAAGAGTATGTTTCATTTGGGGCGGCTATTGATGCCGGAATTGTGTATCACAAACCCAAACATTTGTTTTCGGCTGCATTGGTAATAAAAAACCTTGGCACACAGATAAAACCCTATTCAAAAGGCAATTACGAACCCTTGCCATTCGATATTCAACTGGGAGTAACAAAGAAATTGGCGCACGCCCCTTTCCGCTTTTCGCTGTTGGCACACCACCTCTACACGTGGGATATGACTTACCCTGCCCCTTTCAAAAACAAAAATCTGTTTGGCGAAGTAATTGAAAAAGAAACATTTGGCGAAAAAATTGGCAACAATATTGAAAATGCCATGCGCCACTTAAACCTTGGTGCGGAATTGATTTTATCGGATAATTTTCAGATAAATCTTGGATACAACCACAAGCGCAGAGTAGAAATGACCATACCCGACCAGTTGGGATTTTACGGCTTTTCGTGGGGAGTAGATATGAAAATAAAAAAATACTACATCAGCTACGGCAGAGCAGCCTACCATTTTGCGGGCGCATCAAACCATTTTTCTATCAATATCAATTTAGACCAATTTAAAAAGCTGTAAAAACAATGCAAACATTATCTGTAACCAATAGCCGAAAAAATGTATTTATATTGTTGATACTCATTACATTTACTGTATTTTCGTTTGCTACCTATACCATTTACCAACTTGCCAAAGATACCACCGAGCAGACCATCAACCGCAAATCGAGCGGCAAAAACGGCAAGCACACCAATCAAAATGCACGTGAAGCAGCAAAGAAAATGTATGAGAAGTTGAAAAAAGAAGTAGAAAATTTGGAGAAAAAAAGAGGGAAAGATAAAAATGATAATAAGTTGTTGACAAAACTGAAAAAGCAACTGGAACATTGGAAACGTAAAATGGATAATACCGGTGAAAATCACAGTCAAAAACCTAAAGGAAACTAACAAAAACACTCAAACTTATGCCAACGTATAGCTTTATAATGGAATTTAGAGGGGGAACGTATATTAGCCAAACACAAGCAATTGATGTGAAAAATGCTGTTATGAATTGGGCGAATGAATTGGAAGTAAACCAAATTAAACACTTAGGTCTAAAATCAAAAGAAATACTTATTAACGAATTACCCGAACGTATAGCAGAAGGTGAAATCGTAGCTATTGACGAAGTTAAAAATATTTGGATTTTTCTATATATTTTCAAATCTGGATTCGCCACCATTCATATATTTAAAACGGATATTACACCCGAAATTTTTCAAGACTAAAATAAAACCAATATGAGCATTCAAGAATACATAGCAAGTATTGATAAACGTTACAAACTTGGTAATGCCACCGAGCATACTTTTCGGGGTGATTTGCAACAATTAATTGAAAGTCTGGTTCCTACAATTAGAGCTACCAACGAACCCAAACGACAAGCCTGCGGCGCACCCGATTTTATTCTCACAAAAAAAGATATTCCGGTAGGTTTTATTGAAGCAAAAGACCTTGGCGACAAAGACCTTGATGGAACAAAGAAAACAGGAAATAAAGAACAATTCGACCGTTACAAAACTTCGCTGAATAACATTTTTTTTACCGATTATATTGATTTTCATTTATATAGAGATGGACAATTTGTAACAAAAATTGCCATTGCCGAACTCACCGAAAAAGGCATAAAACCTTTGACTGAAAATTTTGCACGTTTCGAACGCTTGTTGAAAGATTTTTGCACCAACATTGGGCAAACCATTACAAGTTCAAAAAAACTTGCTGAAATGATGGCAGGTAAAGCCCGATTACTTTCCGAAGTGATTGAAAAAGCATTGACAAGCGATGAAACACACAACGAAGACAGCACCCTCAAAGACCAAATGTATGCTTTCAAACAAATTCTAATTCACGACATTACACCCAAAGCCTTTGCCGATGTGTATGCCCAAACCATTGCTTACGGAATGTTTGCCGCCCGCTACCACGACCCTACTTTGCCCACTTTTAGCCGTCAGGAGGCTTACGAACTTATTCCAAAGTCGAATCCATTTCTCAAAAAATTATTTGGTTACATTGCCGGTTTAGATGTTGACGACCGCATAAAATGGATTGTTGACGACCTTATAAATATATTTTTGGCGTGCGATGTGGCAGAAGTTTTAAAAGATTACGGTAAGACCACCAAAATGGAAGACCCAATAATCCATTTTTACGAAACATTTTTGAGCGAATACGACCCTGCCCTTCGCAAATCGCGCGGCGTGTGGTACACCCCGCAACCGGTTGTAAACTTTATAGTTAGGGCAGTTGATGATATACTGAAAACCGAATTTAATTTGCCACAAGGATTAGCTGATACTTCAAAAATTAAGTTGCCTGTGGGGACACCGGCAACGGCAAATGTTAAGTTGCCTGTGGGGACACCGGCAACAGCAAATGTTAAGTTGCCGGTGGGGACACCGGCAACAGCAAATGTCGAAGCCAAAGCCGGTGTCCCCACCGGCTTTGAAGGCGAAGTTCACAAAGTACAAATTCTTGACCCCGCCACCGGAACCGGAACATTCCTTGCAGAAGTGGTAAAACATATTCACAACAACTTCGAAGGACAACAGGGAGCTTGGAGTAATTATGTAGAAACCAACTTATTACCTCGACTAAATGGTTTTGAAATACTGATGGCGAGTTATGCAATGGCACATCTAAAATTGGATATGCTTTTGACAGAAACCGGTTATCGTACAGACGCTCAATCGCGCGTCTCTACATCAAATCAACGGTTAAGAGTTTATCTTACAAATAGTTTGGAAGAACATCATCCCGATACAGGCACTCTCTTTGCCAATTGGTTAAGTGCTGAGGCTAATGAGGCAAATCAAATCAAACGTGATGTACCGATTATGTGTGTGATTGGAAATCCCCCTTATGCTGTAAGTAGCAGTAATAAAGGCAATTGGATACAGAATTTAATTACGGATTATAAAAAAGATTTGAACGAAAGGAAAATCAACCTTGATGATGATTATATAAAATTCATTCGTTTCGGGCAGCATTTTATTGATAAAAATGGTAGTGGTGTTTTGGCTTATATTTCAAACAATAGCTTTATTGATGGGGTTACGCATCGTCAAATGCGCAAACATTTACTTGAAAGTTTCGACAAAATATATATCCTCGATTTACATGGAAGTGCCAGAAATACAGAAGTTTGTCCAGATGGTTCTCCAGACCAAAATGTATTCGACATTATGCAAGGCGTTTCCATCAATATCTTTGTCAAAACATCTAAAAAAAAGAAAAATGAATTAGGAAAAGTATTTCATTTCGATTTGCAAGGGAAACGTGAACTGAAATACGAGTTTTTAAATACAAAAACGCACAAATCAATAGATTGGAATGTATTAGAACTAAATGAGCCATATTACTTTTTTGCGTCTAAAAATTTCGATGCAATTAAAGAATATAAAAATGGATTCAAAGTGAGTGAACTATTTACCAAATATTCAGCGGGAATAGAAACAAAAGTAGATCATATTGCAATTGATATTGATAGGGAAAAACTCAAACAAAGAGTTGATACAATTTTAACTAAAAAACTAAATTTCAGTGAAATAAGAAGACTTTATGGTTTGGGCGATAATACTACGTGGGAGTATAAATCTGAGGACAATATGGTTTTCGATAATTCTAAAATAACTTCGATTAATTACAGGGTGTTTGATTGCAGATATACCTATTACGATACAAATTTTTTGTCGAGAAGCCGAATGGAAATTATGCAACATTTGCTCAAAAATAAAAATTATACATTGATAACAACAAGAATGTTATCGAGTAATAATTTTACTCATTGCTTCACTTCTAAGATAATAGGAGAAAGATGTTTAATTTCAAACAAAGGGAAAGAGGCTAATTATTACTTCCCCCTCTATCTCTACCCCGTAAAACATGATAAACAAGTTTTATTTAAAAACGAAAGTGCCAAAACAAATTTGCAACAACGGTTAATTCAGGCAGAATCCCATTTTAAAATGGTAAGTGCTTTTTTTCATAAAACAGTTAAACCTTTTTTTAAGAAAATTGAGAATCCAGATGAAACCAATATCAGCTTGTATGAAGAACATAAAAGTCTGTATGAAGAAGCTCAAGCAGCCGTTGAACAACTTAAAAATCAAATAAATAGAATTGATAGCACTACTATTGTCAGTAATTCAAATGACAATGAAATTGAACGTATTCCCAACCTCAACCCCGAAATTGTAAAGCAAATAGCCGAAAATTTAGGTTTGCAATTTGTTTCAGAAAAAATTTTTGTAGAGCCGCAGTTTGTAGAGCCGCAAAATATTGCGGCTCTACCCAAAACATTTGCCCCCATTGACATTTTAGATTACATCTATGCCGTTTTACATTCGCCTTCTTATCGAGAAAAATACAAAGAATTTCTGAAAATTGATTTTCCACGAGTGCCGTATCCGTGTAAAGACGCAAAATATTGCGTCTCTACGTTTTGGCAATTGGTAAAATTGGGTGGCGAATTGCGGCAAAT
>JFJP01040197.1_pt1 | contig 11694 bp, 8 predicted proteins | sample 431651 | NCBI WGS metagenome assembly JFJP01 (sample SAMN02602958, study PRJNA72255) | Microbial mat metagenome, whole genome shotgun sequencing project. | biome: fresh water; feature: sink hole; material: water; isolation source: purple microbial (photo- and chemosynthetic) mats found in... | reverse complement strand
TATTACGCCACGTTCTTTGTCAATTTCGGCATCGGCAAAAGTTACATTGTGCGCCCAGTCTTCCATAATGGTAAAAGCCGTGTCCACCATTCCGGGTTTATCGGTAGGCACTTTAAGCATATACACCGTTTCATCGAAACTGGTATAAGCGTTAATTTCAGCACCAAACTGCATCCCCATACGTTCGAGTACATCTACTAATACATTTTTTTCGAAATGCTTTGTTCCGTTAAAGCACATGTGTTCAACAAAATGCGCAAGACCTTGCTGATTGTCTGCCTCCTGCAACGAACCAGCATTTACCACTAAGCGTAAAAATAAACGATTTTCGGGCTTTGCATTTTTGCGAATGTAGTAAGTCATTCCGTTTTTGAGTTTTCCAATTTTTACATCGGGGTCGTTGGCTATAACCGTTCCTTGTGCAAACGAAGCCTGTGCAGCACTAAGCAGTACGATAACTGCTATCATAAACAATTTCAATTTTTTAATCATCTGTTTAAATTTGAATTTTACAATCGGTTTCATGCTGCAAAAATATAGCGATTTATTCTATTCGTTGCCGTATTTGGTGTTAAATTTCATTAACTTATTGCTCGCTTTTCGTGTTTGAGTTCTAAAAAATGAATTTTGCCACACAACTATATGACGATGAATAGGGTAAAAAAGTTACAGCCTACTGAAAAAAAAAGTTTAAAACCAACCACCTTTGAAACTGACAAAAACACCCGGTTTTCGAAAATTTTCGGGCAACAAATCGGCAAGACGTTCTATGCCGTAATACAAATTGCAGTCGGCACCAAAACCCATGCGCAAATGCTTGGTGATATTCATTTCAAATTCCACCACAGGATTCAGGCAAATAACCCCTTTTTCAGCCAAAATGAGTTCGTCTTTCAATTTTGAAGTTCCGTAACCCGCCATAATGTACGATGTTATGTGTATGGATTTGAAATAGTTGTGCACATACCCCAGTACAATTCCGCCATCGGTGAGTTTTATTTTGGTATTTTCGAATCCCTGCATTTCGGAATGCGACAAAATATCGGTTGTGAGGCTTTTTCCGTAGCCACCAATAATAAGTTTGTGGTTGAGCAGCAAACCACCATAGCCGCCCATGAGCTGCGCAAATTGCCCGTTGAGTCTGCTAAAACTCATAAAAGTACCACCAAAGCCACTCAAATATTCTACTTTGCCATCGAAAACGGTTTTAATTTCGGTATCTTGCGCCAGCGAAGGTTGTATCGAAATAAAAAAAATCAATAAAAATGAAAAATAAACTGATTTCATTGTCTGAGGTTTTTTTTGATGAATAATTTTGGTTACAAGCATTTTGATAGCGCGTAACCTTTACAAAAATAACGAAATATATTGAGCTTTAGCTTGACAATGTTATTTTTTGGCAAACAGAAATCGAATAGTTGAAGAATTGTTTTACTTTTGCCCATTGATATACGTAATTCAAAATTGTTTCAATTACATTTCAATTATATATATATCAAATACTTATAAAAAATTCATTATGGCGAAAGTAATCGCAATTGCAAATCAAAAAGGAGGAGTAGGCAAAACTACCACTGCAATAAACCTTGCAGCAAGTTTGGCAGTTTTAGAGAAAAAAATTCTGATAGTTGATGCCGACCCACAGGCGAATGCCACATCTGGAAACGGTTTCGACCTCAGAACCATTGAAAAAAGTACCTACGAATGCCTAATTGACCAAATAGACCCCTTAGAAGCTATTTTACATACCGAAACAGTTGGGCTCGACTTGCTGCCCGCTCATATTGACCTTGTTGGGGCAGAAATTGAAATGCTCAACTACACCGAGCGTGAGCGCACCATGAAACGAAATATCATTGAAAAAGTGCGCGATAAGTACGATTATATCTTTATTGATTGTTCTCCATCGTTAGGTTTGCTTACCCTCAATTCGCTTACCGCAGCCGATTCGGTTATCATCCCTGTTCAGTGCGAATTTTTTGCCTTGGAAGGCATTGGTAAGTTGCTCAATACGATTAAGATGATTCAAAACAGGATTAATACAGAATTGGTTATTGAAGGATTTTTGCTCACCATGCACGATTCGCGTTTAAAACTTTCCAATCAGGTAGAAGACGAGGTACGCAAACATTTCGATACGTTGGTGTTTGCCACTGTTATTCAACGCAATGTGCGCCTTAGCGAAGCTCCAAGTTTTGGACAGCCTGTAATTATGTACGATGCCTCATCGAAGGGTGCCGACAATTATCTCAATCTTGCGCAGGAACTTCTGCAAAAGAATGCAGCCTAATTTATTGTTTATATATTTTTATCGAAAACCATTCAAAAGTGTCAACCGTGGTGAAAAAGAACGCATTAGGTAAAGGACTGGGAGCTTTAATTGATGATTCGAAATACGAAATCAAAAAAGTAGTTGAAGCTATAAACACCTCCAACGAAATAGAAATCAGTAGGATAAAAGCCAATCCCTACCAACCCCGAACCGATTTTGAAAACGAATCGTTGCAAGAATTGGCAAATTCTATCCTAAAGTTGGGACTGATACAGCCCGTAACGGTAAGCAAAATTGATAGCGAATTTTACCAACTCATTTCGGGCGAACGCAGACTCAGAGCTTCAAAACTTGCGGGTTTAACAAAAATCCCATCTTATGTTATTGAAACTGATAATCAGGGACTTATAGAGCTTGCCTTGGTTGAAAACATTCAACGTCTTGACCTTAACCCGATGGAAATTGCCATTAGTTACAAACGATTGATTGACGAGTGCAAAATTACTCAGGAAGAGGTGGGCGAACGGGTAGGTAAAAATCGTACAAGTATAACCAACTATTTGGGTTTGTTGAACTTACCAGCCGAAATTCAAGCCTCCATACGCGATGGTCAAATTGGTTTTGGTCATGCAAAAGCAATGAATGGTTTAGATGACCTCAATCTGCAATTCAAATTGTACAACCTCATAATTTCGCAAAATCTTTCTGCCCGAAAAGCAGAAGAAATTGCGAAAGAACTGAAAGAAAACATAAAAAAGGACAAAACAGATATGAAAGTGAAGTTGCCTGCTGGTTTTCAGCAAGTTGAAAAACAAATGGCGCAGCGACTCAACGCAAAAGTACAAATTCAGCGTACTTTGAATGGCAAAGGCAAAATTGTGATTCCGTTCAACTCAGACGATGAATTTGCACGCATTACAGAGGTTTTGCATCAAAAATAACTATATGCCCGTAGCGATGCCATATTTACACTTTCTGAATAACGAGAAAGCAAAAAAACGATTATTTTTTTGTTTTTGTCGGTTTTTTATTATATTTGCCATTGTTTTCTATACAAATAGTTCATTTTCACAAAAAAGAGAAAACAAGTCATCAAGCGATTCATTGAAAGTTAAAGTGCATTCTCCACGCAAAGCAGCCATTTCTTCAGCAATATTCCCGGGTGCAGGGCAGGCGTACAACCGCAATTACTGGAAAATGCCTATAGTTTACATGGGTTTTGGCGCACTCTATTATTTATCAGAATTTAATAACAAAAACTACCTCCTTTTTAGAGATGCCTATATTTATGTAGATTTAAAAGGACCACTTGTGCTCTACGAAGGTTCGCTCGATAAAAAAACGTTGCAGACCTACAAGCAACTCTACAAACGCTCACGCGACCTCAATTATATAATGATGGGCGGTTTGTATTTTTTGAATATAATTGATGCAACGGTTGATGCTCATTTATTTGATTATGATATTGGCAAAGATATTTCTTTGCATATTGAACCAATGGTTCCGGTGATACAAAGCGAATTTGGCGTAAGCCAAGCTTTTTGTTTAAGTTGCCGGATTAATTTCTAAATTAAAATTTTAGTCATGGAAACAATCGAACGGTTATTAATCGTCCTGATTTTCACCCTCTTATCTCACTCGGTCAGTTACGCTAACTCAACTGAACCTCCCATATCGAAATACGATATTGAATCAGGCAACTATCTCTACTCAAAACTACCCACGCCCAGCTCGCTCTTCTCTCACTTGCTTTTTTTCAAAGAGAAACACTCTCCCACACAAGTATCTGAAAATCTCGAAACTAAAGAGCGATTTTTCAAATTATTTATGGATTATTCAACGTCAAAAAAATTGACTACCGATGAGTATGCTTTGCTTGATATTGATAGTGTGCTTACAAATTGGTACGAATCGAAATCGAGCTATGGAAATGAATTTGATTTTGAACTTGATTCGATGTATAGCGATACGGCAATGATTGCCGATTCTGTTTTTAGTGAGCGAATCAGCAAAATACCTGCTATTATCGAATTGGCTTACAACGAAGATGTTAGAACCGAAATTAACCACTATTTGCGCAAAAAATCGGCAGGCTATGTGCAACGCCTCATAGGGAAAGCAGAATACTACATTCCCATGTTTGAAGAAGTGCTCGATGCAAGCAATATGCCTTTGGAACTGAAATACTTACCTATAATAGAATCGGCTGCCAATCCGGTAGCTATATCACCAGCCGGAGCAACCGGAATGTGGCAATTTATGCCCGGTACTGGAAAACGCTTCGACCTTCAAATAGATAAGTATATTGACGAACGATGCTCTCCGTTGGAATCTACCTACGCTGCAGCCGAATACTTGCAATACCTCTACGACCGCTACGAAGATTGGACATTGGCACTTGCCGCCTACAACTGCGGTTCGGGAAATGTAAACAAAGCCATAAAAGCCTCTAAAGGTGGTACAACTTATTGGGAGATACGCCGCTACTTGCCCCGCGAAACTCAAAAATATGTACCTCGCTATATTGCAGCAGTTTACTTAATGACATACTACAAAGAGCACAATCTTGTGCCCGAAAAATTTGATATGCCTCTGATTTTGGATACCGTTGAAGTAAACACCAACCTGCACCTAAGCCAAGTGGCGCAAGCCATTGATATACCGGTGGAGATGCTGCGTACACTCAATCCACAGTACAAACAAGACATTATACCTGCCGGAGAAATTTCGTACCGATTGACTCTCCCAATGGAATATACATTCAAATTCATTGAATTACAAGATTCTATCTACGGAACAGATATTGAACCAACGGAGTACAGAATGGTAAATTTTACCACTCCAGCCGAACAAATGGATTTGAAAGACCGCGAAAAAATTGTTTATACCGTAAAATCGGGCGACAACGTGGGGTTAATTGCGCAATGGTACGATGTAAGTTCTACGAACATAAAAAGGTGGAATGGACTGTCGAGCAACCGAATTGTGGTGGGCGAGGAATTGGATATTTATGTTCCAAAGGTGCAAGCCACAAAATATCAGAAGGTTAACACACTGAATTTTGAACAAAAACAAACATTTTGCGGAGCTTCATCTGCTCCAAGTTCGAAAAGTAGTAGCCCCATAAAAACCAAAAAAGAGGACGGATTCCTTTACTATACGGTGCAAAGTGGTGATAATTACTGGGAAATAGCAAAAAAGTTTGAAGGTGTTTCAAACGAGGATATTATCAAAATAAATAATTTTACAAAAAGTACGAAAATATATCCGGGTGATGAAATTAAAATTAAAAAACTCTAATATATTTCGATATTTTTTTGAAAAAAATGAAACCTCCATAAAATTGTTTATGGAGGTTTTTATTTTTTGTATCTTTGTGTATAGTTTGGTATAGCATTAACAGTTAAAACTCACTAATATTGTAAGTTACGAAACAATGAAAATTTACGGCAGCAATTTTTCCGCATTTAGCGTTCAAAATCCAATTGTAACAATCGGAACTTTCGATGGAGTGCACAACGGACATCGAAAAATTATTGCTCAGTTGTTGGATATTGCTCAACAAAGCAATGGCGAAGCGGTTATTTTTACCTTTTGGCCTCACCCACGTACCATTTTAGCTACCGATAATTTTGAACTAAAATTGCTCAACACATTTGATGAGAGGGTAGAATTGTTGGAAAATGCAGGGATAAAAAATATTATTGTGTATCCATTTTCATCTGAATTTTCGAAACTTTCGTATAGCGATTTTGTACGCCGGATTTTGGTTGACGAACTAAAAATTCACTCCCTTGTGCTGGGCTACGACAACCGAATAGGGCACAAAGGAGCCGGAAACATACACAATATCAAACAATTAGCCGATGAGTTGGGTTTCAATTTTATTCCAACCGAAGCCTTAAACATCAATACTATCAACATAAGCTCTTCTATAATTCGTGAGGCTCTCAATATGGGTAGAGTAGAAGTGGCGGGTAAATATTTATCGTACAATTATTTCATACAAGGAAAGGTGGTGGAGGGCAACAAAATTGGTCGCAAAATTGAGTTTCCTACTGCAAATGTAGAAGTGGACAATATGAAGCTAATTCCAGCCTGTGGTGTATATGCTGTAAAAGTAAAAATAGCTGAAAATCAGTACAATGGAATGCTAAATATTGGCTACCGACCTACCATTGAAGAAAGCAGCAAACAAAAACGAATTGAAGTTCATATTTTCGATTTCGATGGTGAGTTGTATGGTACAGATTTGCGCATAGAATTTGTTGAAAAAGTACGTGATGAAATAAAATTTTCGTCACTCGATGAGCTGAAGGCACAGTTAAGCATTGATAAACAAAACATTAAAAAATTATATAGCCATAACACGAGCACATAAAATATTGCTTTGGGTTTTTATCATTTTGTTTGTTATCCCTACTGTTTTTTACGTTGTTTTGCGAAGCAGTACAGTGCAAACATTTCTTACTCAGAAAATTACCAACTATGTATCAAAAAAATACAAGGTTGAAATTTATGTGGGTGGGGTTGATATTGGTTTGTTCGATAAAGTGATTTTAGAAGATTTGTATGTAGAAGATTTAAAAGGAGATACACTTATTTTTGTAAATAAATTTAAGGTATCAATTGGAAAATTTCGCTTACGTTCCAATTATATTCAGGCAAAAAAAATTACACTGAGTAAGGCATTTGTAAATCTCTACTCCGATGAAAATGAAGTACTTAATCTACAACAATTTCTCGACAAATTTTCTACTGACAATGCGCAAGAAGACACCACCGCCTCGTCAACGTGGATAGTCGAATGCCGCACGTTTGATTTAGATAACATAAAATTTGCCTACCGTACATTTCAGCCCGATACTGTACCCTATGGAATGAATTTTACCGATTTAATGCTCGACAGTATTAACGGACAAATTTCAAAACTCAATTTTGGTGATACTATCAGCCTGAAAGTAAATCAGTTATCGTTGCGCGATAAGTGCGGTTTTAAACTCGATAGCCTGATAGCCGAAATTGGTATGAACGAAACGAGTGTAATACTCGATACTTTTATGTTGCAAACTCCTCATACAAAGCTCAATTCCAATCAGTTGAATTTGAATTTCGATAATTTTGATGCCTTTTCCGATTTTCTCACCAAAGTAAAAATGGACGTTGGAATTATAGACTCGTCTTATCTTTCAACAAAAGACATTGCCTATTTTGTTCCCGAATTGAAAGGTTTCGACCAACGAATGGGTTTGAAAGGAAACATCAATGGAACGGTTAGTAGCCTGAATGCTAAAGATTTGCTGGTAACTTACGGAGAAAATACTTCTTTGCTTACCAATTTCAATATCAATGGTTTGCCCGATGTGGAGCAAACGTTTATGTACATTGATATACAACAACTTGCAGTTGACCCGCGCGATTTACGGCAAATCAAGTTACCACCTTTCAACGAAGAACATTATGTAGAAATTCCCGATATGCTCAATAGCATCGGTACTATTTACTACAATGCTTCATTTTACGGGCTTGTTACCGACTTTGTGGTTGACGGGGAGCTAAATTCGAGTATTGGAAAAATAGAAACCGACCTTCGTCTTTTTCCAGACAAAAAAAAGACTGGAAAGCTCAATTTCAGTGGAGAGCTTATAACTCAAAAATTGCAATTAAGTCCGTTTGCCGAAGGTTTGGAGGGAGAAATGTCTATGCAATTCAATTTGAATGGTTCGCAGGAAAAGGATGGCAAATTGATGGCACTGCTCGAAGGCGAATTTTCGGAAGTTCGTATCAACAAATATTATGTTCAAAAAATTTTGCTCAATGGCGAACTTGATGATAAAAAATTTGATGGCTCAATAGAAGTTGCTGACAATCACTTATCTATGATTTTGGTAGGCTTGTTTGATTTTACCAACAAATTGCCGGTAATGAATTTCAACGGAGAATTGCGTAACCTCAATTTACATCGCTTAAATCTTGTAAAAGAAGACTCTACGGCGAATATTGGTTTTATTGTAGCGGCAAATTTGGTGGGCGATAACATCAACAATATTACTGGCTTTGCCGAAATTAGCGATGCACGTATTCGCAAGCAAGGCGATGATTTGCAGTTGGGAAAAATAAATCTTTCGATTGATGATATTGGTGAAAATGAAAAAGAAGCGCGTATAGATTCGGATATTATCGAAATGTCGCTCACGGGTTCGTACAATTACGAAACTCTTGTATCGTCTATCAATTCATTGATTTACAATTACTTACCATCGCTAAAAGAAGAAGAAGATAAGGTGGTGAAACCAAAACCAGAAACCGTAGTACATCAGTTCAATAACTTTACAGTAGATGTTGTATTCAAAAATACACAACCCATTTTCGATATTATTCCGCTTAATGTATCTATCAGTGAGGGAAGTAGCATTTTGGCAAACTACGATTCGGAAGTAAGTAATTTTACATTGAAAGTTGATTCAAAAAAAATTACATACAACGATTTATTTATCGAAAATTTTACCCTTTTTTCGAACAACGATGAAAAAAATATCAACCTTAAAGTAGAAACAGAGCGGATTTTTTTAACCGATAACCGCTATATTGGAAATTTTGAAATTAATAGTCAGATTCAAAACGATTCGGTGATTTTTGATGTAGATTGGGACAATCAAAAGGCAGTAAAAAATTATAAAGGCAGTTTGAAAACGCTAACCACTTTGCATCGCCCGCTCGATAGTTTTGGCAAAATGATACCCAAAAAACTCATTACCGACATTCGCATAAAACCAACCAGCATAGTACTGAGCGACACACTTTGGCAAATAAAGCCATCGTTTATTCACATCGATTCATCGTTTGTGAATATCAAAAATTTTATGATTGCTTATTCCGACCAGTCGTTTGGACTAAATGGAAAAATTTCGAAACACAATACCGATACCGCGTTTTTGAATCTGAAAAACATTGATTTGTCGTATTTGAATTTGGTAACAGAAAAATCGGGATTCATTTTTGGTGGCAGACTTAGTGGTGATTTTCAGGTGAGTAACATTTACGATACGCTCATTTTCTACTCCAATGCCCATATTGACAGTTTAAAAGTGAATAAAGAAAATTTTGGAAATACAAATTTGCTTGCTTTGTGGAATGATGCGTTGCAAAAACTTCATATTAAGTCAACTACGGGTTTGAAACACAAAAATAATTTGTATATAGAGGGCGATTTTTACCCCAATACAGGTGTGTTGGATTTCGATTCCATTGAATTGAGTTTTCTTCCTCTCAAAATTTTTCAACCTTTTGCAGTGGGCATTGTTTCCGATTTGACTGGAAATGGGCAAGGAAGCCTCAAATTGAAAGGCACAATTAGTAAACCCGAACTTTCGGGGAAAATTTCGTTGACCAAAACGGCTTTTTTGTTGGATTATCTGAATACAAAATACAATTTGGGAAAAACGGTTATTCGCATTCAACCCAATGAAATTGTAATTGACTCTACGGTGATAAATTCGTACAAAACGGGCAAGGCTTATACCTCAATGCGAATGACTCACAACAATTTTTCGGATTTATCTTTTCTTCTCAAAATGAAGGCAGATACATTTAAGTTGCTCAATACCAATGAATTTCAAAACGAATATTTTTACGGAGAAGCCTATGCCACTGGTGTAATTACAGTGGAAGGCAATTCGGATAATATAACTATCAATGCCTCAGTGAAATCGGAAGCAAAAACCCATATTTCTATCCCCCTTTCATCGAGTAGCGAGGTGAGCGAAACAAACGATTTTATACGATTTATTCAGATAAACAACGAGAATGTAACAAAACTTACCCGCGACTACGAGGTAGATATGTCGGGGCTTGTGATGAATTTCAACTTGCAGGTAACTCCAGATGCGCGTTTGGAATTGATTTTCGATAAAAAAGTGGGCGATATTATTCAAGCCGATGGAAACGGAAACATACGAATGCTCATCAATTCGCAGGGCGATTTTAATATGTTTGGCGACTATACCATTGAGGACGGCGACTACTTGTTTACATTGAAAAACATTATAAACAAAAGGCTACAGGTAAAATCGGGCGGAACGCTGAAATGGAACGGCGACCCTTATAATGCTCAAATAGACATTACTGCGGCTTACCTTGCCAACAAAGTGCCTGTGTACGACTTGATGCTCGATGAAAGTATGCGCGAGGTTTTTGTGCCCGTAGAATGCAACCTTATGATGCAAGAAAATTTGATGAACCCCAAAATTACGTTTGGAATAAAGCTACCTTCGGAGCGCGATGCAAACAACAGCACCATTAGCACACAACTCGAAAGTTTGCCAGAAGATGAACTAAATAAGCAAATTCTTTCATTGTTAATAATCAATCGTTTTCAGCCTTTACCCGGTCAGGTGCAAAGTGGTATCAACCTTGAAGCGGGTGTGAGTACCAACGCCTACGAAGTGCTATCGAACCAATTGAACCATTGGCTGTCGCAAATTAGCAAAGATTTCGACTTGGGAGTAAAATATACGCCCGGAAGCCAATTGAGTAGTGCGCAAATGGAAATGATGTTCAAAACACAGTTTTTCAATAATCGCTTGATTCTCAATGGAAATTTGGGTGCAACCAATTTTAGCAACGATGCAAGTGCGGGTGCGGGAAAAGGAAGCTCCAACAGCATTGTAGGTGATGGCGAGCTTGAATATAAAATTACAAAAAATGGAAAACTACGCTCGAAATATTTTATTAAAACCAACGACGACCAGTTGTTCTACGATTCGTATATCACACAGGGTGTGGGTATTATGTACAAACACGAATTTGACCTTGACTATAATGAAGCAATCAGAGCATTTTTCGAAAAAATAGGTAATAAATAAAAAAATCGAATTGAGTTTAAATGTATAAACAAAATGACTAAAAACGTTTAATTATGAATACATCATTTATCCGTCTGCTACAAATAGTTGTGATATTGTTAATGCTTTCATTTTCAATTAGTTCGTGCGAAAAGGAACCGGTCAATCAAACCTCTGACGAATTAACAGCAATCATAAACTATAACAAGTTCATTTACAAAACGATGGTTACTGATAAGATATATTTTTGGTACGATAAGATGACGGTAAACCAGCCCGAAAACTATTCCAATAGAGATGAGTACCTTTACAGTATGCTTTACAAGGACTTAGACCGCTGGAGTTTTTCAATGACATTAGATGCGTACAATAGCCATTATGTGGAAGGAAAGTTCTACGGCTTTGGCTTTGGTTCGCGCTGGGACGAAAATAATCAATTGAGAATCAGTTATGTAATTCCCAATTCACCCATTGAACGTGCGGGAGTAAAGCGGGGATATATTTTGAAAGAAGTGGCGGGCAAATCTATGTCGTATATATTGAATAACAATTTATTAGGTAAAATCTACGGAGCAAATG
>JFJP01040196.1_pt1 | contig 11695 bp, 14 predicted proteins | sample 431651 | NCBI WGS metagenome assembly JFJP01 (sample SAMN02602958, study PRJNA72255) | Microbial mat metagenome, whole genome shotgun sequencing project. | biome: fresh water; feature: sink hole; material: water; isolation source: purple microbial (photo- and chemosynthetic) mats found in... | reverse complement strand
ATTCCAAGGCCTCGTAACTCCAAATATGAAAGCCGGGCATACGGGAAAAAATGTCCGGATCCTTACTGCCCGCCGAGTCATTGGCGTCTTTTGCGGCAAGGGCCGGATTCAGTGAGGTAAGACACAGAAACAAAACAGATAGAACAGTAATGATACGATGTTGCATGAATTCTCCTTTTCAAATTGATTTTAATTTCATGAATATGGACCGGTCAGGTAAAAATGCCCTCATTGTTTTACTATCCTGGAACTGCGTTCGGTATAGAACAGGGTCATTCATCATAACCTAAAGGTCACACATAAAACCGCCAAAGACTTCCGCATCGAGATGAATGATGCCCTGACCAAACAGCAAAATTCAATCTGGATTACTGGGCCACCAGTTCCACCCGGCGGTTCTTAGACTTGCCTTCATCGGTTTTGTTGGACGCCACAGGGGTTGCCGGGCCGCAACCGAACGGGGTCAGTCGGGTTGCGGCAATTCCGTGTTTGCTCACCAGGGCATTCACCACTGAGGCAGACCGGTCCTGGGATAGTTTGACGTTGGAGGCAAACTGGCCCACATTGTCGGTATGACCGACCACATAAATTTTAAGACCCGCATCTGCCTTGAGCATTTTTACGATCTCGGCAAGAGCCGGTTCGGATTCGGGTTTCAGATCTGCCTTGCCCGTATCAAAATGGATGCCGTAAACCGCAACCCGGCCCGTGTCCTTGATACTGCCGGACATGGCCTCAGCATTGGCGACTACGTCCTGTTTCATGAGCTGTTTTTCCAGTACATGGATGCTGTATTGATCATTTCCCGCAGCTTCCACTTCAACCCAGACTTCTTTATCGTCTTTTACCACCTGGATAATGGAAAATATCCGTCCGCCGTCGTCATATTCATAGAGCTGTCGGCCGCCAATGGCCTTGGCTGCATTGACATAATTTCTGGCAACCTGGAGACCGCCGGGAAGGGTAATCCCCGGATTGGCATAATAAATGATAAAAGAGTGATGCCCTTCCACTTTTTCTTTTTTATCCGGACCCACGGCAAATTCATACCGGTCAAATTCCTTTATTTCGGTCCGGTAAATATGGAATCCGGTCATGCGGGAAAAAAGGGCCGGGTCCTTACTGCCCTGGCTGTCATTGGGGTCTTTGGCAGCGAAAACGAACGGTATTTGTGTCAGGCACAGGATGAACAATAGACTCACCAGAATACGATGTCGCATAAACTCTCCTTATGATGATGAATTATTTCAATTTTATTTTATGGATACTCGTGGGGCCGACAACTCCAAGGTTGTTATTTGGGTGACGCATTGTATTTCACCTGGGTCCAATAGGCCACCTTCTCAATATCCTCAAGACATTTTACCCAGAGATCCCAGGTGTCCTTGTTCATTTCATCCACGGCGGCCGCACCTTGTTTGGTCTGTCCGGGGGATTTATTAAATTGCTGAGCCATGGCTGCCATACCGGCAATATCACCCTTGGCCTTCATTTCCTGCATTTTTTTTTTCATATCCTGGGCCTCGGCTTTGCCGGCCGCCTGGTCCGCACCGCCGGTTTGAACAGCGGAGCGATCTTTGCCATGAACTTGATTGTAAGCCTTTCGATAAATTTTCTCGCCCTCTGAAACGGTTCCCCCCTGATCATCCGACACCTGACGGAAATAGGCCAGGTGCAGGTTCTTATATTTTTTCTCCAGAGTCTGCAATTCCGCTTCAGAATGCTTGCCCATCATGACCTGGCCTTTTAATTCTCCCAGAGCTGGATGCAAATTGTTGTCCGGAGTTTTTTCCTCAACTTCAAGAAGTTGAACGGATTTTTCCTTGCCGTCAATTTTTTTGTAAAAACTAATCTTAAAGGCTTGTTTTCCGAATGATCCCAGGGGTTCAATGCGATCTCCCTCTTCACTTTTGCCTTCAAAAAATTTTTTTACTGTGCCCAGGTTGTCCTTGGTCAGCAACAGAGTATCGTCGGTTTCAACTGCTTTAACAGCGTTGCCGTATTTGGGCATGGGCCGGGGTGGCGGCATTTCCTCTCCCCCGTCAGCAAAAAGCATGGCGCTCCCGCATCCGATATAGATCAATCCTGCCATCATGGTTGTTATCAGCCTTTTTTTCATCATAAAAATCCTCCTTGTTGGTAATTGGCGCATATTAAGGCGGATAAACATTGTTTGTCAACTCGGCTGCCTGGTTTTTTTCTTAGCCGGGCAGACCAGGGCAGGGGCACCTATCTGAAATGCTTTCGCATCAGAGAGCTGGCAATACGGGTGAGGCTTACTGGAGTGACAAAACTGAGGGGCCAAGTCCGTCATTACCCCCCGACAAAATCGAGGACCTGTATTGTGAACCAATCAAAATGGTCATACCCCCATGAGCCGTTTTTCATAGGCCTGACGTATCTTATCGATCAGCTCGTTCATGGGAACAGGTTTTGACACATAATCAAAGGCGCCGGACTGCATGCCCTTGATTCCGGCTTCCACGGACACATCTCCGGTTAGCATGATGACTTCAACCCGCGGCTGGTTGATTTTGATCCATTTTAAGGTTTCAATTCCACCAACGCCCGGCATTTTGACATCCAGTACCACAACATCAAATTCCTTCTGTTTCAGGATTTCCATTGCCCTGGAGCCGTTTTTCGCATCTTCGGCCTTCATTTTGCCAGCAATCAGTCTTTTGACCATCAGCTCGCGAAATTCATCATCATCATCAACAACCAGAACTTTCGGCATATTTATCATCCTTTATCCATATCAGGAAACATTCATGGAATATTGGTTCATCCTTGCCACCAGAAAGCCGGGTCTTATTTTCAGGGCATCCACCATTACGCTGGAGGTCTCCTTCCCAATGGTCTCAACGACGATTTCCTTCAAAAGGTCACCTGATTCATTGAAAAGACCCATTTTTTCTCCGGCTTCAAGCCCATGGCATTGACCCAGCCCGAAAAAGACCTCAAGTCGGCCTTCTTTTTTGCTGACGCGATAGATTTCCGCAAACCCTTGTCTGGCCATCTCCGCATCAATTTTTCCTGATATGACAAAAATCCATGCCCCTGTCGAGAGGGCCATCAAAAAAAATGCAATGGCCACGAACCAGGGAGACACACCGGTATATCGGTTGATCAAAGACAAACTCCCCTGCCTTTGGGATTTGATATCGGCATGGACATTGACAGTATAACTTAACAGCGCATCGAGTTTCTGTCGGTCATCAGATTTGATCTCCGGAAGTTCGGGAGGGATGAGCTTAAGATGATATTTTCCCGGTCTTAAAGAAGAACCGGCGTTGAGTTCTGCTCTCCACATTTGAACACCCAGGAAATACCCGGAAAAAATATCCTTGTCAAAATTCAGGGTGAGTTCCGGAGAATCCGACACAACAGCAATATCATGGGCGCTTTTAACATTGCCGTAAACATTCCCCGTGATTTTAAAGGAACGCCCCGTGATAATATCCAGATCATTGGCAGGTTTTCTGTAGGATGCGGCCAACATATCTAAAACGCTGATCAGGGCAATCAAGGAAGCAAGAAGGCACAGTCTTCCCAGAGTCATTCGGTTGTTCATCAGTCTGTTTTTATCCATGGGTGTGTTTTATCCTTAATAACGGATGAGAGACAGCGGCCGTACCCTTTCGGATGGTGCCGCTGTCTCTTTTATTGGTTGTTTCCGCTATTTCTTGAAAATATCCGTCTTTGTGATATTCATAAACCGCAGTGATTTTCCTTCTTCCTTATAATAGATCCGAATCTCATCACCGGCTGCCCAGGTCTCATCGGGCAGGGTGAAATATTCAATCGGCAGAGAAAAGGATACATAGGTTTTCAGACGGCTTGAATATATCTCTATGGTTTTGGCATTTCTATCCACGATGGGATATTTCTTGCCTTTCACCAGAGGATCTTCCTTGGGAAGATTGACCTTTTTCTCGATAAGGGTAAAGGGAATCACCTTAAACTGCTGAGTTGATTTATCAAAAATGGTGATGCTGTTTTTCTCGGTATCCAGCTTCATTCTCTGGCCCACAGCCGGATCTCCTCCCATTTCTTCTTTGTCTTTTGGGATTAAAAAGACAGACGGCGGAAGAATGGTGTATTCCGGTTTACCCTTTACAAGGCTTTTATCCTCGATAAATGTAACCTGCCCTTTTTCCTTATCAAAGGCAATGGCACGCCCCTGTTTCACCTTGCCCTCGTCATTGCAGCCTGTGAACATCATCAGGATAAGCATTGCGAGCGCGAGTCCGATAAACTTCTTCATAGTGTTCTCCTTATAAATGGCCTGATTCTCACATCAGTTTATTCTTGGTTAGTGTCCCTGGTTATTTTTTTTTCTTGGCAGCAACCTCTGCTTTTGCTCCCTGAACCATCTTGATGGCTATGTATAGCGACATGGCAGAAACAAGGCCCAGTACCAGAGTTGTCGAAGCATTGTCCAGAAGGACTTTATATGCGACAATTTCCTTAGCCAGAAGTTTTAAGATGATGGACAAGGCACAACCGACAACGGCAAGCCCGAAAGCAATACGGATACCGTATCCTTTTATATATTTTGTCGCAACGGTTCCGATCTGAGCACCAACGGCTGCGCCGACCAGCATGATAACGGCTGCCACAAGTTCAGTACGGCCTTTCATAGTATAGGTGAAAGCACCGTAAAGACCGGAAATCATAACCTCAAAAAGGTCTGTTCCGACTGCCACATGGGTAGGACATCCCAATAGATAAAGAAGAGCGGGCATGCGGATCAAACCACCGCCGATACCCAGGATACCGGCAAGCCAGCCTGTAAAAAAACTGATGCCGATGGGAAGCCATGCAGTGCATCTGATTCCTGCCACCTCAAGATTAATCATCGGCCATATTTTGATTTTGTGCAGGGTTTTATGCCATTCTATCCCGGTTGACAGGGCATCTACAGCCTGGCCTTTAGCACGCGCCTCCCTGTCTTTTCTCCTCTTTTTAGAGACATCGGCAAATACCATCCAGGCAATAAGTCCAAGAAGGACCAGGTAAAGCAGACGAACAATCATTTCCACATTCCCGAGTCTTTCCAGCCACATGATCATCTGGGCACCCACCTCAAACCCGACAACGGTGCCCACCAGCATGATCAACCCAAGCTTATAATCCACATTCCCGAATTTACCGTGACGCATGGTGGAAATCAGCGATTTTCCTGCCATGTGGGCAATGTCGGTGCCGATGGCAAAGGCCATGGGAAACCCCAATATATTAAGACCCGGGGTCACCATCCATGCTCCGCCCATGCCGAAAAACCCGCCGATAATTCCTACGCCCACACCGAGAATAACCAGGCCCGGCCAGAAAATTGTAACCCCGGAAATAGGCATCAATACATATAACCAATCCATAAATAGTTCCTCCATCAATTAAAATAGGTTCAAAAAATCCATATCAATGTTCCGACAATTCTCTGTGTTCCAGATCGATTCCGATGGTTTTCATCACGATATCGGCTATAGTTCCGAAAAGTAACCCAATGACCGGTATCAATACAATCGTGAGCAGAGAAAAATACAGATGGCTCTCATTGTAAAGCGTTCCCCATGCATGCAGAATTCCCGTAAGTCCCCGGGTATCCGCCACAATGACCACCAGATCCGCTTTTTCACCGGAAGCAAAAACTGCCTGCGGCAGAAGCGTGCAGATCATGAGAACAAAAAAGCTTATTTTCGTCCAGATTCCTTTCATCCTTTCCTCCATATCCATTAAATGTTGTTTTTACCTTCAATCCTCTTCACTATTTTCAAAGCTGTTGGTCCATGCTTTGGGTTCCTGCATTCGGTCATACCAAGTTTCATGCCATGATGGTTCAAGCCGGATAAAAATTTTTATGACCCTTATCTCACAAGGGATTGGGGAAAAAATAAAAAAAAATGACATCCTGTGGAAAGGTTTTGGAACAATAAGCTTGTCGAGTTTCTTTACACCTTGCAAAAAAAATCTAAGACTATGTCTGTAAAAAATAAATCCCATTAAACCTTCAACAGGCTCAACCCCCCTGTTTTTAAACAAAAAATAGAAGATTCGAAGAATGGCATGTTTTTTGATTGAGTCTTTCATGATAATTGCTTATGACTATCTAAACAAAGGGAATTTTTACATGCCAACCATTATAGGAAATATTAAAAAACTGATCCGATCAAGGCTCAAGAAAGCGAAGGAGGGAAACCCCAATGGCCAGCCTGGTGACAATGCCGAAGCAAATGCCGTGTTCAGGTTCAAATACGTGCTTTTTAAGGAACTTCTTGCGGCAAACTCCGAACTCTTCAATATCCTTGCCGATATGGAGCAAAAGCTCAAAGGAAGCTATATCTTCGGGGCATCATATATTAAAAATCAAGTGATCCGGTCCATGATCCAGGTGTTTAAAATGGTGAAAAACCTGAATGTGCTTTCAGGGAATAAATATCCCCAACTCTATCAGGTTCTCGATAAAATCAACCAGGAAATCAAATCGGTAACCGCTGAAAAAAAGGAGCATGAGCCACCTTTTTATGTCATTCCCTACAGAGATATACTGAAAAAAGATGCAGACTTTGTCGGAGGAAAGAGTGCAAACCTGGGTGAGATTCAAAACTCTCTCAAGATTCCGGTGCCGGAAGGATTTGCCATTACAGCAAAAGCTTTTAATACTTTTCTTGATACAAACAACCTGAGGGAAGAAATTCTGAAACGAAAAAATCTCATTGATGTGGATGATACCCATCATATTGAACTTCTCAACCGCCTGAGCGGGGAAATCATGGACCTTATAAAATCAAAACCGGTTCCTGATGACATCATGTCAGATATCACCAACGCCTTTGAGACCTTGTGGATAACCCCTGCCACAGCCTCATCTCCCGGCGATGTGCGTGTGGCCATGAGAAGCAGCGCCATTGGGGAAGATGGCGATTTATCCTATGCCGGACAGTATCTGACCCTTCTCAATGTTTCATTTGACCAGATCGGCAATGCCTATAAATCCATTATTGCCAGTCTTTATTCCGCTCGCTCCATATCTTACCGGATTTCCAAGGGAATAAATGACGAAGAGCTCTCCATGGCGGTTGCCTGCATCCGGATGGTGGATTCCGTGGCAAGCGGGGTCATGTACACCCGGCACCCTTATAATATTCTGGATGACCATATCATCATCAATGCTGTGTGGGGGCTTGGTCCTTATGCCGTGGACGGCATTATCCGGCCGGACACCTATGGGGTTGAAAAAAGCGATCTCTTTCCAATCTTAAGCCGGGACATATCTGACAAAATGGTTCAGCTCGTCTGTCACCATGAGTCAAAGGATCCGCTCAGTATTTCCGGCATCAGTGACAATAAAGGCTCCGATCATCAAATAACCGAAAGCATCCGGGAGATCCCCGTACCTTTGGAAAAGCGATCGGTCCCGGCTCTTGATGACAACCAGATAAAGCAGCTTGCCGAATATGGACAACAACTGGAAGATCATTATAAATGTGCTCAGGACATTGAATGGGCGGTTGATCCCATGGGTAAGATCATCATCCTGCAATCTAGACCCTTGAAAATCAATGCTGTTCCCGTGACCTCTGCTGGTTCCGGCATATCAGCGGAAACCGGTTCTACCGTCATCCGGCAAAAACCCGAACCTATACCCGATTACCGGGTGATCATAGACGAAAGCGAAGTGGCTTCCCAAGGCATAGGAACAGGAACGGCATTCCATGTCAGATCCGAAGAAGATCTTGCTGCTTTTCCCGTCAGAGCGGTGCTGATTGCTCACCATTCCTCTCCTGAATATACCGTGGTTATGCGGCAATGCAGCGCTATCATTACGGAATCCGGGAGTATCAGCGGCCATATGGCTGCCCTGGCCCGTGAGTTCACTGTCCCGACCCTTATGGGTCTTGGGGCAAAAAATGCTTTGCAGGATATTCCCAACGGCATGGAAATCACCGTGGACGGATATAGCGGCAGGGTTTATGAAGGAGTGGTAACGGAACTGGTTGCTGCGGTTGAAAAGCAGGATGCCCACATGAAGGGAACGCCCGTCCATGAACACCTTGAAAAAATATCCAGGCTCATGTTGCCGCTGTATCTCATCAACCCCAAAGCACCCGAGTTTACCCCGTCCGGATGCCGGACCCTCCATGATATAGCCCGCTTCTGTCATGAATTTTCGTATATTGAAATGTTCAATGTCAGCGACATCGCTTCAAAACAGAATAAATGTTCCTTCCGCCTCTCTGCCTCTCTTCCCATTGACCTTCATATCATAGACCTTGGCAGCGGAATCAAAAAGGGGTTCGCTGGCGAATCCGATGATCCAGCCACTTCAAACACCTGCCAGGGGATGATATCAACCGATCAGATTCAATCCATCCCCTTTCTTGCATTGCTGGAAGGAATGCTCAATAAGGATGTCAATTGCCATGACCCGAAACCAGTCAATTTTTCAGGCTTTCTGTCCGTCATGCAGGAGCAGATGCTTTCCCCCGGCCATGTCGGCGACCGGTTCGGAGACAGAAGCTATGCCATCATTGCCGATAAATATGTAAATTTCAGTTCACGGGTGGGATACCATTACAGCGTTGTGGATGCCTACTGCGGAGAAACAGTCAATAAAAACTATATCTCCTTTTCCTTCAAAGGCGGTGCCGCCGACGATATCAAACGAAACCGGCGAGTCAGGGCCATCGCCCTGATCCTCAAATCTTTTGATTTTCTGGTGGATGTGAAAGAGGACAAAGTCGATGCAAGATTTCAAAAATATCCCTGCCCGCTGATCCAGGACCGGCTGGATATCCTTGGCCGTCTCCTTCTTTTCACCCGCCAGATGGACATGCTCATGACCACGGAAGACAGCATCAAATGGGTGGCGGATAATTTCATTGCCGGGAATTATAAACTTTCAGCATTGTAATTTTCATCTTTCTTATTCATATATAATTCTGTCGCGGCCCTGTTCTTTAGCAAGGTAGAGGCGTTCATCCGCTTTACGGATGAGATTTTCCATCGTCATTTCCAGCCCTGTTTCACCTGTGTTGGCAACACCGGCGCTGAAGGCGATGCGGATATGGATTCCGTTGAACTCAAAAACACGATCCCTGACCATCTCCCGAAGCCTTTCGAGCATGTTTTGAGTTTGCAGGATATCAATATTCATGGCCACAACCACAAATTCTTCACCGCCATATCGCCCCACAAGATCATAGGGCCTGAAACAGTCAGACAGCATTGAGGCAAACTCCCTCAGGATAAAATCCCCGGCCTGGTGGCCATGGGTGTCGTTAATTCTCTTGAAATGATCCAGATCAATGATGGAAAGGGAAAAATGCCGGGTTTCTCTTTGAAATTCATTGACTATTGCATCCAGCCGTTCAAAAATATACCGCCGGTTGCAGATGCCGGTCAGATGATCATGGATAGAGATCCGATAGAGATCCTCCTGAGCCTTTTTACGCTCTGTGATGTCCTGCAGGAAACCCTCATAATAGAGCAGCACATCCGCATCATCCCTCACAGCTCTGGCATTTTTAAACCGATCAAAAAGCTCATCCTGTGAATTGAATCCGAAAATTCTTAAAAAAGAAGGGTTGACTGAAAGAATCCTTGTGAGATAGATTTCCACATCAAACATCTTGAGCATGGTTTTGTTCACGTCAATGAGCTGGCCGTCCTTTCTTTTAAGCCGATAGGTTTCCAGACCATCGATGAATTCTTCGTTCTGATGCTGCTGAATCATATCATTGCGCTCTTCTTCATGGACATAGAGATGGGTTGGAATATGAACCGATTTGAGTTCATCAAGGCCGTCATACCCCAGCATTTTTACAAATGCCGGGTTTGCATCAATGATATATCCTTGAACACTTCGTTGGTCAAAGAATCGGTCTATGGATGCTTTCAAACAGCCGGTCAAGGCTTTGAGAACTGTGAATGGCCCTTGTAATCTCGCGCAGAACTTCGTTGATCGCATTGCTCTGGCTTAAGGCAGCTTCAAGCAAAGCCACTGCAGTATCGGTCACCTTTCCTTTTATTTTTTTATTCCCCATACACTCCCTTTCTGCTTCAGGGCGGCATCATGGACTCATATTATCAACAAGCAAAAAGCAATTAAAGATCTTTGCATGCTGCGCCCGACTGTTTTTATATTACCTTTCCGTGTGTCATTTTTAAACATCCAGCTTAAAGCCGATATCCACCTCACTGGCCGGATATCCGCCACGGATTCCCCAATTGTCCAGGGGCGGCTCATTAAGGGTAATCAGGAGATCGGTGCCCTTGATGCCAAGGGTTCTCAGCCGGGTTGCGATTTCTTTATAAAGCGCTTTTTTAGCCTGGAGCGACCTGCCCGGAAATACCGTCATTTCAATGGTTAAAAAATCTTGGGTTTTTTCCGGAGGGTACTCAAAATTTTCCGGATCGATCTCAATGATCCTCTGGTTTCGATCATTTTCCGGGATTTTAAATGCCGTGACCAGGGATTCGTGTACAGCCTCCAGAAGGGATTTCTTATATTCCCCGGATTTTCCTTTTTGCATTACGATTGTGACTATGGGCATTTTTTCTCCTTTTTTCTCATGCACTTTGGCTATAAAGCTGGATTCTCTGCAAATCACTATCCAATTTGCTTTTCAATTCCCTGATATCAATCTCATTTTGCAGATTAAGCCAGAATTTATGCGATGTGCCAAAAAATTTTGAGAGCCGCAAAGCCATCTCCGGGCTGATTTTTCTTTTATTGTGGACCAGATCCAGAATGCTGCTTGTAGAGACATTAATTTCCTTTGAAAGCCGGTAAGGCGTTATTCCAAGAGGATCAAGAAATTCTTCTTTAAGAATGTCTCCGATTTTTGGTGTTTCGATATATTCCTCGTTCATTTTTTTCTCCTCAATGGTAATCCTTGATTATGACTTCGTATGCATCGCAATTTTGATACTTGAAAATTATCCGCCATTGATCATTTATTCTGATTGAACAATATCCCTTTAAGTTTCCGGATAAATGCTCGAACCTGTTCCCTGGCGGAATTCTAAAATCTTCTTCTGTCTCTGCTGAATCTATCAACAGCAATTTTACAAGGGCCCTTTTTTGAATCTCTAAGGGCAGCTTTTTAGATTTTATCTGCTGAAATATTTTTTCTGTTTCCGAATCGCCAAATGACTTTATCATATGGGCTAACTATATGTCTCGCAGATGTATCTGTCAAGGAGATACATTTCAATACGAGAATGGTCTTTGACTTCCTGTGCTAACGGGTCTATAGAAGGCAAATCTCAGCTCATTGTAAAACTTCTTTACGGTTCATGCCGCAACCCGCCGGGGTTTGAACAGGGCCAGGAAATTGCCGCCCACCACCAGGAAAAGTCCAGCAATGGCGTAGACATTCCAGGCATAGCCTTCAAAAAACGAGGACAGGACCAGGGCCACCACCGGGACGATCATGATGGCGTAGGACGCCTTATCCGCACCAATGGAACCGATGAGGGTAAGATAGCTGTAAAAAGCGATGATGGAACCGAAGACCGAGAGATAGACAAGGGAACTCATATAGGGAAGCGAGGCCGTAAAGGTGAATTCTTTTCCCATAAAAAGGGCGATGATGGTAAGGAGAAGGGCACCGTATCCCATGCCAAAGGCATTGGCCTGGAGGACCGGGATCTTGTTTTTTGTGTTTCTGGCTGAGGTGATATTACC
>JFJP01027499.1_pt1 | contig 11695 bp, 15 predicted proteins | sample 431651 | NCBI WGS metagenome assembly JFJP01 (sample SAMN02602958, study PRJNA72255) | Microbial mat metagenome, whole genome shotgun sequencing project. | biome: fresh water; feature: sink hole; material: water; isolation source: purple microbial (photo- and chemosynthetic) mats found in... | reverse complement strand
TGGGAAGCCATAGATTTATATTGATCGTTTTCCATTATTTCGAAAGTTTTATTTTTACACCCTAAACAAAACAAATCGTGTTTTGATTTTAATTAAAAAAATATATACCATCAACAAACATATCTAGAACCCCATAATTTTTTAAAGCCGCTGCAAATTGTGAGGAAGAAAGTAATATTGCATAATCGGTTTTCGTAACATCAACCATTATTTTGAGAAGTTCCCTTCTCAAATGTTCTTTTTTCATTTGTGAATACACCAAATTTTTGAACTTTATATAGAGGAATTCTTCGTATAATAAATTTTTATGTAGTGCTCCAATTGCCAATGTTTGAGTTCCTAAAGAAAAATAACAAAAAACTCGCTACTACAAAAAAAATAAACCTTCAATTATATTTTTTTTTTCCAATAAGCTTTTTAACGATTTCCCTATAAATTCTTCGATATTGGGTTTTTGACAAACTTCTGCAATTAATTTCGCTGTGCTGAAATTTAATTTTTCATTATAAAACACAAATTTCGAAGTCAAACATCTTAAAAAACCTTCTGATGAGTCCAAAAAATGATTATTATGAATTTTGAGATCAGAATTCACGATTAAAGCAGCTTCCTAATCTTTAATTTCGATTTCGAATTGAAAAAAATAATGTCTACCAATATGTCGTCCAATACTTTTAAATATTCATAAATCTGAAATCCCACGTAATATATTCCGATTGATACGCCTACTATTGTGGCTTTGTGAAAGGTTCCCAGAATGAAATGACCGTATTTCTCATTTTTTTTTAGAAAAACTGAAAAGAAACTCAGCAAAGTTTTGACTTTTAAAGGCTTATTATATAACATGTAAGCGCGAGATATGATGTTTTCTGATAAAGAATAATTCAACCATGAGAGATAAGAATTTGTGATTGATTTTGCATATCGATATTTATCTTGATTGTATAAATAGTTTTTATGAAGAGCTTGGGTTATCATTTTTAACACGTATTGCAAATTAAACGGAGTTGCTGAATAATTCATTTATCTTATACGAAATGTAGGTTTTTTAAAAATTTTCAATTGTATTTATTTTTATTTTTTTTAAAATCAATTCAATAAAAAACAAACGAAAACTATTAATAAAAAAAAAAAATGGAGGATGATTTTGTACAAAAAAATATTGATGATTTTGAGAGGCCGGAGAGGACCAAAAAGAATTTCTCTTCGGATGCCCATTTCTATTCATATATGAAAAAATTAAATAATGTTGATAACATGAAAAATATTCGAATTAAAAAAAATGCATCAACAATAAATAATTCAGATTTAACACAGTCCAGAACAAATGAGTCAGTTCCAAAAGAAGATTCAGATTTGATGCGATCTAGAAAAAAAATTCAAACAAACATTTTTTCGAAAGAAACTTCCACCAAAAATTTAAATGCAGAATTATCTCAATCAAAAAATGTCAATTTGGATCAATATTCATTCACAAATCCAACACAAGATTTTTGGAATGACATAGCAAATAAAAAGCAAAATGATTTGCAGGACACAAATAATAAAATAATTATCGATTTGCCACAAATCGAGAAAAACCAAGGAATAATAAAAAATGTAAAATCAATGGAGTTTGACACTAAGTATTCTCCTACTTCAACTTTATTTGAAAAAACCCAAAATTATCCACTGAAATATGATGAAAAACCTCTTATACTTGGAGAAATTGAAAAACGTTTAGAAACCATTAATGATGCCAATTTTTTGAAAGGGATAATTTCAGAGAAAGAAAGGGAAAATGAAAGGGTGATTTTAGAGAATGCAAGTTTGAATCTTATAAAATCAAAATTAGAAAAGGGTCTGCTTGCTCAAAATGAAATTATCAATGGTTTGAAGAAAAATGAGCAAAATTTGAAAAACCAAAATGAAAAAAAAATTGCTCCGAACAAAATAAACTCTAAAAAAATAATAAGGCAAAAATGTCCTAATTCAAATACTTCAGCTGAACATTTTTTGAGTTGGAATTCTAATAAAAAAACGCACACAAATTGTTCCAAATGCAATTTTTTTAAATCGTGTCGATGGATTTGCAAATTTTGTGAAGACAGCTTTTGCATTGGATGTATTCCAGACTGCATTTTTGAAGGAAAATGCTACCTTAACCATCAATTAACAGAGGAGGTGCTTGGCGTCAACAGAGAATGTGATCATTGTGGAAACAGTTATGAAAATTGCTTATATTGGACTGACAATGAATGCGCACTTGATCTTTGTAAAGATTGTTTTATAGAATTGGAGAAAACAACAACTGGAAATTATGTTGTGGAGTCAAATGATGAGATAAAATCCTTATTTTTGATAGAATATAATGATATTATGCTTCAAAAAATCGAGAAAAAACAGGAAAAAAGAAATATGAATTGCATTGAAAGCAATTCTTATATGTTTTTGACAGTTTTTCTTATGATGTTTGTCCCGTTTTTTTTTTTTTTTCTTGGAAAATTGGTAAAATTAATTTTTCCTTTCAGAATGAATTTTTGGAAAAAAAATGAAGCTAATAATGAAGATGACAGCATTTCTGAAGATCAAAATCAATTATTAAACCCATTACAAGAGAAAACATGTTTTGATCATTATAAACGAAATTTTTCCAAAGACTACATTCTTTTTATTTTGAAACTATTTTTTGTTTTGATTTGCTTTACACTTTTAATAATTCCGAGTTGTCTAGTCATTGTCATTCAAATATGGTGTTTAATGAGATTTGAGTCAGTGGAGAGCATTATTGTTGTATTTGATAACTTTTTTGTTTTAAAATATCTAATCATTTGGATCTTCATTTTAATGATTTGCCAAGAGGCTTCCAAAACAATTAATGCTATTTATTTTGTAGCGGTTAAATTTAAAACAGATGGTTGTTTGAAGGTTTTAACTTTGATCATTTCACTGTCCCCTTTGATTTCTTTCTTTTTGATTTGCTGGTATCTTTGTTATTTTAATATGATTACGATAATTGACGATGATAATGTGACTGATGTAATTCAAAATTTTGCTGGGTTTTTTATTCTGCTAGAATTCGGAAAAATTATCTTACAATTTCTCAAATCTCTTCATTTTAATGATTTCTTCTCATGGATCACTAGTTCTGATTTATTCAACATTTCTTTGAATATTGGAAACTCCAATTTCAAAATTGAAAAAACTCTTGTTAAAATTCTTAATGAAGATGATTTTTTTATGGAAGAAATTTATGAGGAATTAAGTAGGAAATCAATGATTTTTCAGTAAATATTATAACATCTTTTTATTTTTCACTTTAATTTTTCTTTTAGCTCCTCCAAATTTTTTTTCATTTTGATTGGAATCTTTGTGATAAACATTTGCTTTTATTTTAAAATTGAGGCCACATCTTAGAAATTAAATATAACTTTTTGGATAATTTTAAAAAATTTCATTGTAGAGAAAAGAAAAATCTTTTTTTTTTTCTTTATAGCCAAAAAAAATAATTAGGTTTATAAATTTTTTGAAATTTTTTTGAGAGAATTTATTTAAAATGAACAATTTTTAAATTCACTAAAGAGCAAAGGATAAATTCTCAAAAATTGTGATTTTAAATTATTCGTTCGAAATAAATAATAAAGGATTTTTCACAAATGACATAATTTTTTTTGTATTCTGAAAAAACACTTTCAGAAAAAAATCAGGATTTTTGCCTAACTGTTAAAGAAAAGCTTTTTTCAAGCTACAGCTAGACAAGTAATTTTTCAATCAATCCTTTTTTTGGCCTTTTGACACCTTAATTTCCCTCCTTTTAGGCAGGGAGAGCAGAAGACTGCTTTGAGTTTATTAATTTTTTTGGGGTTGAGAAACAATAAGGAGATGAAGCCTCATTGAATGAAATTTAAGGAAGACCAAACCTTTTGCGTTTATTGAATTTATAAATTTCTGTTATAAGTCAATAAATTTTTTATGGGATTTAAAAAAAATTCAAATTTAATGAAAAATTTAAAAATTTAAAAAATTCAAAATAACAATAATTTTTTTCAAAATTATGAACCAAACAGTGAAAACCACAACAAAAGAAATTATTCATCATAAATTCGTAAAGGATAGTTCTTCTTCAAATTTACAAGAAAAATTGAAATTATATGAGAATGAGAACAAAATATTGAGGAATCAATTGAATGAAAATTCGAAAATTTCTGAGAGTGAAATGCTCTCTATGAAAGAAAAATTATTGAAAGAAATCAAAGAAATAAATGAAAAAAAGTTCGAATACAAAATTCAGAAGCAGACTTTCCAAGAAAATTTCGATAAAATATCTAAAGAAAAAATTCAAATAGAAAAAAAAAACTTGGAAAAAGAAATTGAAAATAATCGAATAAAAGCTGAAAATGAGAGACTTATTCTGAAAATAAAGGAAATTAATCAAGAAAATTCACTTTTAAAAAAGCAAATCTCTTCTTTCGACCGAAATAAATTCGAAAAGGTATTTTTTTCTTTTGATTTTTTTTTTTTTTATTGTTATTTTCAAGGAACTCAATGAAAAAGAAGATCAAATAAAGAATTCAAAGCAAGAATTAGAAGAACTTAAAGAAAAAAATAAAGAATTAGAAGTAAAAATTGTTGAATTATCATCAAATAAAAAAACTGGTGAAATGAGCGTTCAAAAAGTAAAAATAAATCCTTTAAAGAAATAAACAAAAATCAAAACAAAAAAAAGATTTTAGAAGAATACAACAAAATTTTTGAAAATTACAGTGTTCTCTCTGCAAAACTCGAAGAAAAAGAACAATCCATCCAGCGTCAAAGCGAAGAAACCTCTGAATTTAAAACAAAACTTATTCAAGAAATCGAAGTAATATATATTTATATTCCTTTTTAATAATTTTTCTATCAGCAACTCAAAAAAGATTTGAAACTTTCTCAAAAAAATGCAAAATCTCTAAATTTCGAAAAACAGTCTTTTCTTGAAGAGATAAAAACTGTGAAAACTGACTTAAAAGTCTATGAAACATCAGCCAAAAGTTTCAAACATTGTCAGTTGAAATTAGATAGCGCTCTGAAATTCCAGCAAGATATCTTAAAAGTTCTAAAAAAAGAAGCCTCAAAGACCTTATATTCTTCAATATTACACATGATTCAGAAATTTCAATCTAATATTCTTCCCAGAAACACAAAAAAACCATTGAATTTTGAAGATTTAAACAATAGTAAAATGAGCATGAATTCTGATAAAAACACAACGAAATCAAAAACCAAAAGAAGTTTATCTTTAAGTAATAAAAGCGGAAAATCAAAATCAAATGCTCCACAAGTTAATACTTCGATGTTTTGTGTGCATAAAAGGCCTAGCAGTCCTTTGATAAAATGTCAAAAAATGATAACAACTTGTACAGAAAATTCATCACATAAGAAGAAATCTTCAATAACTAAAAGTCCTTATCGATCAACTACTACTCCGAAGCTTTCTGCGAAGAAGTCACAATGTTTGGAACCTGCTTGGAATAATGAAAAACTGTTTGATATTCAGAATATTTTGAATTCAGCCAATAATGAAGAGATAGGAAGAAATTCTCATTCGCGTTCCAAATCAAAAGAAAATTGCTATGAGAAGAAAAAAACTGATGAAAGAAAAAAAATCGAAAGGTATTTTTTATTTTTATGAAAAAATTCTGAAAATTAAGGGATTTAGAATGGATTCTCATGAAATTAGTGAAGAAATTTTAGTTTTGGAAAAGAATCTTACGAGATTGAAGAAAGATTATAAAGGTCTATTGGGTAAATCAAGAAATGAGAATGGAGAAAGTATCAGGATGGAGTTGAACGAAATGGCAAAGGATTTAGAGCAAAAAACAGAATTTTTGATTTGGACAAAAAAACAACTAAAAAAAAAATTTGTTTTATAAAGAGTTATTTATGATTTTTTTTAAAATTCATTATTAAAAAAAAAATTTCTGAAAAAATTCAAACAAAAAAAAGAAAATTTTTTAAAGAATAAATAAATTCTGATTGAAAAACAATGGGAAACAATCAAAATTGTGTTAAACTTGATGAGCAATCAAACAAAACATCTTTTCAACCGCCTTATAAACACCGAAGTTTGGTAAATTCAGTTCATTATGAGGAAGGAAACATCAATATGCTCATAAACTCCAAATCCTCTTTTTTCAATCAAACAGCTGATGATAATACTGACAAAATTTTAGAAGAAAATCCCCGATTATCAGAAAACCCAGAGAGTTTCGAAATCGAAATAAATGAGCTTTTAGAAAAAATTTCTTTGAATAACTCTGAGGAAAATCCTCGAATTTCTTTGAATTTTGAAGGCAAATACCTTATAAATCAAACGGCTTTGGACATAATGAATTTCTTTGAAAATTTGAAGAAAATGACTCATGTGGATTTAAACTTGAATAATGCTTATTTGAATGATGAGAAATTTTCGACAGTTATGAGTTCTTTTAAAAAACATGAAGAGATTGAAGATTTCACATTAAAAATCAGCAAGAATCATTTAGGCTATTTATCAGGAAAATTGATTTCGCAGCTTATTGCCAAACTGCTTGATTTGAAGCATTTATATATAAATCTTTCTTATAATCCGGATATGTCTGGCAATGGCTTGGAAGAATTAGCCGAAAATCTCGCACTTTTAAAGAAATTAAACAGTTTAAAACTCGAGTTCCAAGCTACGAAAATAAATTCTTCTGATCTTTTTTTTCTTGAATTCAAGGAAAGTCTGTTGAAAATGCCTAATTTAACAGTTTTATCCCTAGATTTATCGAACAATTTTCTGAAACCGAATATAATAAGCTTATTTATTTCCAGTTTGCAAAATCTCACAAATTTAAGAGTTTTTTCATTGAATTTAAGTTACAATAGTTTAAGACCCCACGATCTCTATGATCTTTCAAGCAATTGTTCTGAGTTTTCTGAACTAGAAGAATTCTCTTTGAACTGCAATGAATGCGGACTATCGCTTTCTGAATATGAGATCATTTACATGGGGTTAGCTCGGTTGCGAAACCTGAGAAGATTGCATTTGGATCTCGCGAAGAATTACAATATAAATAAAGTGTTGAATTATCTAGTTGACTACATAAACCCTGAAAAGTCCTTTGTCGCAATAGAAGATTTTCATTTGAATTTGTCGTTTAATCTCTTTCAAGACATGAATTATGAAAACCTTTCGTTTCTTTTACTAAGCATGAAAAAATTGAAGTTTTTTGATATTTCTTTTGCAAATAATACTTTAGAAAGCAAAGGATTTGAAAGTTTGATGTGTGCTTTAGCAGGAAAGAAAGCCTTGAGAAACTTGAAGATAGAGTTTCGCAATTGCGAAATCAAAAGCTTCGAATTCATCGCAAATTCTTTGAGACACATCAAAAGCTTAAGACAACTTTATTTGGGATTTAAAACACCTGCTTGCACTTATGAAAATTTCTTAAATTTTCTCAAAATTCTTCAAGAGATATTTGTGGAGAAATTCGCATTGGAATTAGGAGAAAAAATCTTTCATAGAAAAGAAATCTATGTGATAATCGAGAAATTGAGCGAAGTTCAAAGCTTGAAAGAAATCGAGTTCGTTAAGGGTTTGAATTACTTCATACTCAATAAAAAGATTGAAGAAACTTTTAAAAACTATTTAACGTTAAAAAAAAAAGTCCTTTATCAAGCTTATTTAATAAATCTAAAGATAAAAGACAAAAAACTTGCATTCAAACTCTTTGAAAAATTAACCGAAAATTGAAATTGGCATTTTAATTTTCTTGAAAAAATTGAAAAAACAAAACAAAAAAAATTATCAAAATATTCATTTTTTTAATTGACCATTCTTCATTAATTCTCTTCTCGTTCTTTTTGTGCCAAACAAAACGCAGAAAACCGTCAATAAATCCACTTGAAATCTGATCTCATAATTTTTGAAGTCATATTCTTTAAATATTCTCATGACTTCTTCATCGATTAAAAAGTTCAATTTGTTTTGATATTCAAGAATATTCCTTTGGTTTTGATCATATCTCTTGATGAAATCTTCTCGATTGGCGTAATTATTCAGAATTGAATCATCTTCATATAACATAATGTAATTATCGAAGTTTTGTAAATTGGAAATATCGAAGGTTAAAGTGGATTTATCATTATAAGGCATTACTGTGTTATCAAGTTGATGAATCGAAGATTTCACCATATTATGAATTTTTTTCTTTGTCTTTATAAAGAATAAAAGAATTTCATGAATTTATCAAAAGGAAAAAAACTTCTATATAAATTAAATCGTGAATTGTTTTCTTTTGATTTTGAGACTTATCTTCGCTTTTTGAGGTTTCTAAGTCTTTATAAAGGATTTTCTTTATTTTCTGATTGAAAGGGCTTGCTATAAAGAAGATTTTAATTTAAGAATTATGAAAGGAATTGAACTTTCTTCTTGAATTTCAGGATCTTTGAATATTTCTTTTTTATCCAGAGTTTTGAATTTTTCGAAATTTGAAATATGGTCTAATTCTTGATTTGACAGGCTGGCTTTATTGAAATTTATAGAAGGATTTTTGTTCTCTATTTCATTTTCATCAGTTTTTTCCTTGTTATTTTCTTCAAGCATTTTATTTTGGGAGTTTTCAGATTTTTCATCTCAAATTATTAAAAACAATAAAAAATTGTCAAAAATCACAAATCTACAGATAACTTCATTAGAAAAAATGTCTTTTTCTTCCTCTTCCTCTTCTTTTATCATCGATTTTGTCAAGTAGCTCTCGCAAAACATCACATCTTCTTTATTGACGCTCGAATTATAAATCTCTAAAGAAATCTTCTTAAAAGTTTCGTTTTCTAACATTTTTTGTTCATGTTTTGCTTTCTTTTGAAATAAAAAAAAATCGATTTTTTCTTGTGAAAAAATCGATGAATTTTTACTTCGAATAAAAACTCCTTTGCTTTTAAATCCAAAAATTCAGGAAGCTCTTTTTCTTCAATTTTTTCTCCTAAGTTCCAAAGTGTCCTTATAATCCACGAAATTCCTTCATTCCTTTCAATATTTATTCAAAAACACCTTCTTTTTCTCAAGAAAATACCTATAATCTTTGCCTTTTTTCAGCAAAGATTTTAGAAAATTGCATCGCATTTTAATTAATTTCTTCAATTCTTTTTTCAAAGGCCTTATATATTCTTCAGTTTCATCAATGAATTTTTTATTGAATCTTTGTTTTTGTACAAAGAAAGTCAAATCTCCTGTTAATTGTACTTTGTATTCAGGTTTCGCATCATTGTTTTCTTCTTCTTCTTCTTCTTCTTCTTCATAATTTCTCATTGTTTTTAAACTCTCGTGTGATCTGCCACAATTGATCATCTTTAGGTTCGAAATAGACTTATTTATCAAGATTTTGCTTGGAGACTCGAGATTCTTATTGTTTTTTTTCATTGCTAAAAGGGAAACACGGCTTTTTGCTAAATCCTCGTTTAATTCAATGAACTAAAAAGAAAAATTTTAATGAAAATAAGCTTGATTTTTTCTATTAAAAACCAGTGTTTTTATTGATTGAATTTTATCAGAAACAACAGAGGTTTCTTTACGAGAAATCACCAATTGTTTGTTCTTTTTAATCAGCATTGAATCAAGAAAATGAATTCTTTTATTCATTTTACCCAGGATATTATCCACAATTTTGTTATAAAACAGTCCTTTTTTCGTGAAGGATTCAATCTCGAATTTCTCATTCAAAATATGCTCGATTTTGCTTCTTAAAGACTCAATAAGATTTTCTTCATCAATAACAAAATTCTCTTCATTTAATTTTTCTTTTTCTCGCTTTTTCGCTTCAATATCAGGCAATCTCACGCTTTTGTAAATATAGGACACTTTTGCCATAGATAATCTCATATTTGATTCAATCCTTGGCAAAGAAACACTCTCGCTTTTTCTTTTTTCATCTATTTCAATGCCTGGTGTTAATTTATTGAAACTCCTCAAATTCGAAGATTTTTCTTTAATATTCGAATTTTCTGTAATGGTTTTTTCTGTTGAATTTCGCAGAATATGACTGATTTTCTTCGATTTTTTGTGCCATTTTTCGAGATTATTCACCATATGAAGCTCACTTTCTGATTTATAATAGTTGAAATGCTCTAGATTTTCTTCAATTTTCTCCTTCTTTTGCAAAACAGCTTCATTGTTTTCATCGAATTGTTCATATCTATAAATAAATTGAATTATTTCCATTGAATAATAAAGAAAAAAAAATCAAAAAAGAACATTTCATTCAATAAAAGCTTATTGCCTGTTTTGCTGGTTAATTCTCCCCTCAATTTCTTCTCAAGATAATTATAATGTTTTTTCTCATAGAATTTATTCAACGCGATCAAATAGCTTTCATTGGGATTGTGAATCGATTTATAAGGATTCTTTTTAGACTGCGGAGACATATCAAATCTATCAGGAACTATATCATAGAACCCGACTTTATTCATTTCGTCGTTTTCGATTCGTTCGGAAATGAATTTCTTAGCTAAAACCTCAACATCCACCTTATCATCATGTATTTTCAAGATTTCATGTGATCTTTTTGGAATTGACAACTCTTGAAACTCTTTTTTCTTGTAAGAGTTCAATTGCAAAAGCTTTCTTCTCATTTGTGTTTAAAAAAGTTATTTTATTGATTAAAATATAGTATTTATGAGTTAGCAGACAAAAATTAAAGATGTTTCAAATAAAAAAATGAATATATTTATTAAAAACTGCTATAAAAATTTCGATTTTTTTTTTTGCGGATTAATTTTTTTTAATTAAAAATTATTATGGAAAACTTTCCAAAATGCTTGCTGTATTCATTTTGTTTTACTGAAACAATGATGATAAATTAAGGGTTTTAGTGTGTATTCTTTTTAAAAATTTCATTGACTCTGATTTCATCGCCATAAAAAGCCTCAATTTTTTTGTGGTTTTCCCAATGATCATTTTTTTCATTTTCTTCTATTTCAGGACTTTTTTCTAATCTGATCAGACTTATGAGTTTTTTCTTATCATCTTTCATACTAAAACTATCCTTTCTTTTCTGCAAAAGTGGTGAATTTTGAATTTTCAATCGCGGGGAATTACTCATTGAATTGTTAGTAATATTTGGAGAACTGGAATTTGAATTTGAATTGAAAACAGATGAACCTGAGTTTTTTTCGTATTTCTGAAAAATACTTGACAAATTACTCTGTATAAAATCATGTTCTTTTTCATCAGGAAGAACCATTAAAATATTGTTATCTTCTAGCCATTTCAATATTCGTTGTTCTAATTCATCATGTGCATCAGAAAAATTATCTTCATAATTATATTTTTTATGTTTTCTTCTCTCCAGCAAGTTTTTATCCTTTTTTTTCTTTTTATGGCCTTTTTCGAGGATCGGCAAAGGAGAAAGTGATCTTGAGTTCTTTTTTCGGTAGAATTTTGAAGGTTTTATTTTCTCATTCCCCATAATTTGCAAGTTTTGCATAAAAAATAAAAAAAAGTTTTTTTTTTTTATAGATATTATTATTAATAATTAATATAAAATTCATGAAATTTATTGAAAAGTTAATCATTTAAATTCGAAATTTTGGAAAAAAAATATATTTTTGGGGCTAATAATTTTAACGTCTATAAAAAAACTTCCTTTTATTTGTAAAACATGAAATCTTTTTGAGTTCGCTTCACTACTATTTTGTATGCCTTGTCAAAGTCCTT
>JFJP01024844.1_pt1 | contig 11695 bp, 5 predicted proteins | sample 431651 | NCBI WGS metagenome assembly JFJP01 (sample SAMN02602958, study PRJNA72255) | Microbial mat metagenome, whole genome shotgun sequencing project. | biome: fresh water; feature: sink hole; material: water; isolation source: purple microbial (photo- and chemosynthetic) mats found in... | reverse complement strand
GACCGCGACTCGACGAGTCTCACAGAAGAGAGAGCCGTTTCTCGCGACGCCTCGCAGTACCTGCCTCACCACCAGCTGCAGCTTCAGCGCGACGCAGCGGCGAGCCACTCGTACTACCAGCAGCTCAGCAGACAGCTGACTGAAGCCCTCGGCAGAGACGTCTCCGAAATAAACGCGCTGACCCTCCCCAGAGCCGCCCCCGAGCTGCAGACCCAAGTCGACAGCCTCATGAGAGACGGACTCATCTCGCAGCAGATGGCCTCCGAAGTCACCAGAATCCACCAGACAGACCTCCGACCCTCGCTCCGCTCGACCTCTCCGCTCAACCAACAGCAGCCCCGCTCAATCGAACAGGCCCCGGGAAACCTCCACCGAGACAGGAGTCTGCCTCCCAGCGCTCTCTCGTCCAGCGCTCAGACGAGCATCGTCGGATTGGAAGAGAAAGTGCGGGGGCAAGTCTACAGTCTGCTGCTCGGCTGCAAACAAATACTAACGCCTTCTTTTATAGACAGTCTGAACTCTAGCTTCGCTCAGTCGCAGAAGCTGCTAGACTTGTTCGACGTGCTGCATGTGGCCAAGAAAAGCGGGGGACCCGAGTCCGTGAAGCTGATCGAGGCAGTGATCGGCAGCCACTCCACCCGCACAGAGCCAGGCAGGATCAGCGACACTCTCAACCCGATCGTCGACAGCACGCTGAAGGAAAACTACATCTTGAAGTCGAAGCTCTTCCACGCTCTCACCGAATGTGAAAAGCTAGCAGCAGACAACCACTCGCTGAAGAGCAAGCTGGAGAAGGCCATAATAGAAACCCACAACATCTCGCTGAGCAGACCAGACCACCACCTGAAGAACAAAATAGCAGCAGTCTGCAGACGCTTCGAGGTGAGCTTCGAGCCAGAGAACTACATGGACGCGCTGACTAGAGTGGAGGTATTGATGGAGACCCAAAGCAACAACATCAAGAGACTCAACTGTGGCTTCAATCAGCCGATCGCTGCTCACCAGTCGAACGACGTGCAGTATGGGCGACAGTTCGGTCTCCACACACCTCTGAATCAACACAGCGAACCAGCGAGGTACAGCTCAGCTCCGAGCGAGCATCAACTGAGAGACAAACTCGTCCGCGTGATCAAAGGCAGCTTCTATCCCATCTCTCACCACACCGACCAGACAGACAGAGACCTGCTCTCTTTGTCTTCCGTGTTCAGCAGTCTCAAGAACAAGCTGTCCATCGCAGCAGACCTCTCTCTCCAGTCGATCGATCAGATCACCAGCGAGATGAACGACAAGATCGTCCAGCAAGCCGCTCGACTCGACACGATGGAGACCCAGCGATCGAAACTGGAGTCACTGCAAGAAGACATGAACAGACTGAAGTCATCCATCCAAGAAGACCTCAAGACACATGAAGGCTATCAGACCACCGACTTCAGACCGAACCCACCGCAGCCTCTCCGAAGAGTGCTGGAGACCATCACCGAGATTCAACGAGAGATCTCGAAGGTCACCGAGACGGTCCGCACCACCACACGGACGGTCTATCCTGCCAGAGACTTCGCGGAACACCAGCAGCCCAAAAAGGAACAGGAAGCCAACCACCTCTCGCGACACGGTCTCTGCCCTCAACCCACCACAGCAGCTGCAGGACAGACCATCCGCACATTCACCGATCGGCACCACGTACGTCTCCCAGTCCATCTCATACCCGCGCATGCAAGCTCTCGACCCCCAAACCGCTGCAGGCCCCGTCTCCGCCGCATACATGCAGACCAGCGGCAACCACAACTCGCCCTCCACCTCGGCTCACATCGTCCCCCACACCGCTGCGCTTCCGACCCAGACGCCTCAGCCGACCTCCCAGCCAGCCGCAATGGTGAGGAGAGAGACCGGGTCAGACCAAGGCCGCAACTACTCACCACCACCGACCAGGAACTTCGCATCAGGCAACTACGAGAACGACCCTTCCCTCGTCAGGAGAATAGTCACCGACTCTAAGCTCAAGTATCCGCTGGTCTCTCCCACGCAGCAGACCCAGAGCGGCTACGTCGTCCCTCCGCAGACCTCCAGCTGGGGCAGCCAATCTGTTCCTCTCGCAGGAAGCACCCTGCGCACCATCCAGACTCATGATCACCCCCAGCAGCCACTCACCTCCAACACCCCTGCACAGACTTTGGTCTTACAACCCAACATGCCCAATTCTCAACAGCCGGTGCTGCTCTCCGACTCTCGATACCTGATCTCGACCGTCCAACAGCCACCCACAAGTCCCACCAATCTGCAGACACAGACCATCTCGTTCCCGCAACAAGCTCCACTGCCTGACAGATACGTCAGCTCTGTGCAGCAAGCCTTGAGTCCTGGCAAGGTGTCCCAGTACATCCCCTCGATCGAACCCGAGGCTTTCAGACCCAATCCGATCTCTCCGATACTGCAGAACAATCGAAGTGGTCCCAGCCACACACCAATTCAAATCACCAGCAACAGACAGCAGTCGACCAGTGTGCAGCGCATTGTGCCTGCTGCTCCTTACCAGCCTCAGTCCACCTACGCACCATCTAGCAGCCAATGGCCTGCAACGACGTCGATTGCAACCGTCGTGCCTCTCTACTCTCCTCAGTCTTTGCCCGCCTACCAGTATCCGACCCAGCCAGTCCACCACCAGCTCAGGAGACCACCGATCAGACAGATCCGACTTCCAAACCACCACCACGAACATGAACCAGACTCATCAGCCGATATCTATCTATGATCGAGGACAGAACCTCAGGTGGTCTGAAACCCAGCTCCAACCTCGAACCTCAAACCACCTATCATCAGTCGTCAACAACATCTATGTCCCCCAACCCCAGCAGCCGCAATCTGAACAGACAGGAGCTCACCCCACAGACCCACACCACGCCATCAGTATCAGGTCTTCAGGTCACCGCTCGCAGACGAGCTACGCATCTGTCTCTCTGCCTCAAAGAGATGACACCTTCAAGTCACCTCACAAAGAACAGTCTCACTTCCCTCCACAACCATTCGATGGAAACAAAACCTTGCACGCTATCAACTTCTCGAACAGAGATGGAATCATCGCATCGACTACTCTCCCCACTCAAACTGGACAGACACTGCCATCGTATCCCAGATCTCCTGATGAACTGCTCTCCAAACTCCCAGGCCCTGATGTCGCAGCTCTTCTGAGGAAAGAAATCGAAGATCTCAAATCAGCCAGTCTTAAAGAAAAGGATGAGCTACTCAGACAGATCGAAGACCTGAAAGCGAAACTCGCTCGACTCGGCCAAGACAAGACTGCCTTGGTAGACAAAGCAGCTATCGAAGAAGTCGAAGTCTCATCTCTCAAGAAAGAGCTCAGTTGCAAAGAAGGTCTTTTGACTGCAGAACGAGACAGAGTAAAGAAGCTGCTATCAGAGCAAGCAGAACTGAACGAGTCTCTTGCTGCTCTGCAGAACCAAGTTAACTCCAAGCGTGACTTCGACTCGATCAAAACGAACGAGTCTCGCGGCCTCGTCGACAGCTTGAACGAAGAGAACCTCAAAATAAAAAAAGAGCTTCGAGATCTCAAATCAACTTTCGAAGAACAGCTACTAAATCTTCAGACTGAAAGGAACAGTCTCCAACAACAAAAGAGCAGACTTGAAACCCACCTCAATCTTCTCAACACCACTCACTCAGATGAGGACAAGTATGCGGAAAAGTCAAAGATCAATATTGAATCCCTCGAGTCGACCATCAAACTCCTCTCTAGCGACCATAAAACTCTCAAAGAAAAATCCTCAAAACTCGAACAAGAAAACCAATCGCTGAAAGGACAGATAAAAGTCTTGCTACAAGAGCGAGTAGAGAACAACAACCAGGCAATCCACAAATCGAGCCAGCTGCAGGAGTACGAAAGAGAAGCCAAGAGCAACGAAGAACTCATCAGACACCTCAAGCAACAGCTCGCAGATAAAGACATCGAAACCCTCAAGCAGGCCCAAACTAGAGCCGGCAATGCCGGTCAGCTCGAGACAGACCAGCTCAAGAAAGAGATCGCCAAGCTGCGCAGCATTCGAGACGACCTGCAGAAAAGCCTCGAAGCAGCTCAGCTGCATGCGAAAGAAGTCGAGAAGAAACTCGCAGACTCAATGAGCAAAGTGAAGAGCCAGCTCGAGGCAACAGAGAAGATCGGCAAGAACTACGAAGAGTCCAAAGTCGACATCCAGAAGCTCAAGAGTCGGCTAGCTACCAGCGACAACAAAGTGAAGTCTCTAGAAGACATCATCAAAGACCTGACCTCGAACTACGAAGCGAAACAACTCGAACTCGAAAAGACCGACTCTGCTGTCAAGGAAGCAGTCAATCTCATCGAAGATAAAGACAAGTCGATCACATCTCTCGGACTGCAGCTAAAGATAGAAAAGGAGAAAGTCGCGCTCTTCGACGAAACCATCCACCAAACCGAGAGTCGGCTTTCAGGAGAAATCCAAGAAAAAGATAAACTGATCGCTCTGCTGAACCGAGAAGTCAAGAGAAGACAGCAGATGATTGAAGAGCTCTTCGGATCGCTCTCTCGGATTCTTTTCGGAGAGACCGAAGAGCAGCCAGAACAGGAACAGATCATTCAACGGATTTTCGAGCTGGTCGACGCAGACCTGGCAGTGAAGACCACCCACAAGCCGGCGAACATACTGGTCAAAGAACCCTCGAACCCTCAGCTGCCAGTCGACTTCAAACGCGTATCAATCACCGGACCGCCGCTCTCTCCGTACCAGCCAGTCTCCTCCACCTTCAACATCCAAGACGAGGTGAACCCAGACCGCATCAACGAGCTGCTCGAAGAGATCAAAAGAGTCCAAGGAGCGAAAGACCACTTGGCAGGCGTCTTGGACGACCTGCTCAAGAAACAAGAAGAGCTTTCCAACGCGACGCCCGCACTCACTCCGCAAGACCTCGACCCCCAGACACTCAGAATCATCGAAGCCTACAGAAACAACAAAACCCCATCAGGCCTCATCAGCCACGAGGCAGTCTCGCCCGACAGAGACAACATCAACCAGAGGCTTCGAGGCAACAAGTCGGACATCCCGACAGACCTCGACATCGACCACCTCGAGAAAGAGTTCGACGAGAAGGTCTTCAAGCCGATCACTGCACAAGAGCGAATCCGCGAGCTCGAGGCAGAGGTCAGAAGACTCAGAGAAGCCCTTGAAGACGCCCAGCGACGCACGCCCCAGAAGAGCAAGCCCCCCAGCCAGCGGTCGACTCCCCCCAAGCCATCCAAGCCTGAAGAAGACCTCGCGCAGCTGCACGCAGCCAACACCAGCCTCAAGCAAGACCTCGAGAAAGCCAAGCGAGACAACGAGCAGTTCTTGGAAGCCATCGTGAAGCTCAAAGCCGAACAGAAGGTCATCCAGAGCGAGATCGACCTCTTCAAGAACAGCCTCATCGTCAAAGAAGTCCGAGAAGAGCTCGACAAGATCAGAGCCATCGAAGAACAGATATCCGGAGAAGACAAGCTGGCCCAAGACATCCCCGCAGAGAACTCGGAGCTGATCGACTTCCTGATGAAGGCCGCGAAGGAGACTCGCAGTCTGCAGGACAAGTATTCGGAAGCAGTGAACAACCTCAACCTCACACTGAACGACATGGACGACACCGACAACCCCAACGAAGAGTTCCTGCAAGAGATCAAGAAAGAACACCTCAAAGCAGACAGCAGACTCGAAGAACAACTGCGGCAGTTCAACCACGGCCTCTGGGACGCAGTCGTCACTCAGAAGAAAGTGATGAACAATCTGCAGCGCAGGATCATGACTCTCGAGCGCTGGTCCACAGACCGCACTCCCGGCCAGCCAGCCAGCGACAAGCTCACCGAAGAAGCTCTGAGCGTCTTGCCCGACAAACAGCCATCAGAGATCCGAGAAGTCGAAGGCTCTTCGGTCTTCCCCGCCAAAAAGAAACTCAAGAAGTTCACCCCGCCGCAGACCGTGGCCGAGCTCGAAGACAGCGCAGACGAAGACCACTCCAAGCGAGAACCGCAGTCACCAGAGATCATCCCGCACGAGACACTGGTCGACCTGCTCATCACCATGGTCCAGCTCGTGGAAGACCTCCGCAACCTCACCTACGAAGAAAGCAGACCCAGCTCCGACGTCATCAAGCAGATCCAAGACCGCCTCGAGAGCTTCGAGATCATCGGCGAAAACGGCGGCTTCGACATGAGTCTCATCCAGAAAGTGATCCAAGGCAACCGAGAGCTCGACAGCAATCGCTTCGACGACAACGTCATCAAAGAAGCCAATCCTGAGGATGAAGAAGATCCAGAGTCGAAACGACTCAAGTCTTCCATGCGACAGTCTCTCGCTCAATCGCAAAGAATCAAATCTGACACCAACAGGACGAAAGATTTGGGCCAGAAAAGGGACACCTTCACGGATCTGATTGAGTCCAAAGATCGAATGCAAATAGAGCTGACAAGAAAGCACGAAGAAGTTGACTTCCTCAAGCAAGAGCTCGAGAGAAGCAAAGTAGATCATGCCAAGCTGCTCTCACTGCTGACAGCAGAGCGAGAAGACAACAAGAAGAAAAGCGATTTGATCCAATCGCTCAGCATTGAGCTGAAGGACAAGATGTCAAAGTCGGTCCCGTCTAGCAAGGACAGCAAAGATAAGAGTGGATCTGAGCGACAAGTTCGAGCAGGTCTGAGTTCGAGTCTCCAAAAGAAGTTCGATCTTATTGTCAAAGAAAAGGATGCTGAAATAATCAAACTGCAGCTGCTAGTGGACGCCCTTAGCGCGAACAAAAAGGACTCTGGACTAGTCTCTCCAAAAGAGCAAAAACCAGCACCCACAAGACAGCTTGCATTCAGCGAAGACATCCCCATCGAAGATTCATCCAGCCACCAACCCATCTCGAGAGAGAACAAACAAGATGAAGCTTCGAACACAAGCAAACCTAACTCACCTCAGAACAGCCATGGAAGCTCTGCTGACCGTCACTCGTCTCAAGAAGCTGCATCAATCCAAGGCAAAGAGAAGCAAGCTGCAGTCAGCCACCTTGAGTCTCTCGTCAAGCTGAGAGACGAAGAGATCGAGAGGCTCAAAAGCCACATCGAGACTCTCCCAAAGCCTTCCTCGCTGGCCAATCTTGAAGAACTGCTGAGGAACAAAGATGAAGAAATCAAGAGACTCGCTGCAGCTTTAAAACAAGTTAGAACTCCAGACAATCCGAAGCAGAAGGTCGAACTCACAGCTAATGAGAAATCGGTTAAGTCAGCTCTCACCCCGAGCCTTCAGAAGAAGTTCGAAGAGGCGATTAGATCGAGGGACGCCGAGATCCAGCGACTCTCTCACACCATTGATGCTCTCGCTCAGCAACAACAGCCTCAGACTGCATCACCTCAAGGTGGCTCAGCACCGAAACCGTCTCCTTCACCTGCACATCAAACCGAATCGACACAAGACCCTCAAAACCCAGCTCTACCACTGAACACTCCCACTCCTGCCTCGAAGAATACTCCAACGGATGCAGAAGCAGATGCGTTGAGACTAGAACTGCAAAGACTGCAGAAAGAAAACCACCTCTACAATCAACGGCTTGCAGAACTGGAAAACCAACAACCGCACCGCTTACCACATCAGTCGACTGCAGATCTTAAATCGATCAGCGACAATCAAAACCAAAGACTGCTCGATGAAGCGACCAACGAAGTCCATCGGCTAACTGCGATGCTCAGACAAAAAGATGATACGATTGAGCTCCTCCAGCGACAACCGCGACCTCTTCAGCCAAACACAACAAAAGACCAGAGCACATCCATCTCCAAGAACCCTCAGGTGCTCAGAAGCCTCTCAGACCAGATATCGGACGAGAAAAGCTCTAAAGAAACAGCTCTCGCCACAGCAGCACCTCAGAAAGACCTCACGAACAAGACGGCAGACTTCACAGACGTCGCTGCTAGAAACGAATCGCTCGACTTCGACGACAGCCTCAAGCAGCGACTCGAAGCCACCACTCAAGACCTGCGAGCGAGAGACGAAGAGATCTCCAAGCTCAAGTCTGCCCTGGCCGCCATAAAGACTGTGGAGCAGGGAAAGCAGAAGCCTCAGCTCTCTGCAGAAGAGAAGAGCATTAGAACCGCTCTCACGCCGTCGCTGCAGAGGAAGCTCGACGACACCATCCGCCACCGCGAAGCAGACATCCAGAAGCTTCAGATCGTCATCGAAAGCCTCAAGAATCCACAGACCGAAGCCAAACAAGCGGAGCTGGAGTCGCTGAGATCTAAAGTGCAGACGCTAGAAAAAGCTCTGGAAGAATCCAACAGCCAACCGAAGCCAGAACCCAAGCAGCAGACCACTTCAGAACAGACACCACAGCACACCGAACATCTGCCTCGCACTCAAGATCTATCGCTCATCCCCTCACTCACCATCCATCCATCACCTCCACACTTCACCGCACATCAAGACAGAAGCGAAGGCATGGACTTCACCTTCAAGTCGCACCAGCTCAAAGCACTCGAGCGAGACCGAGAAGAACCCAAAGGAATAGATCACACAGCAGTGCCTCTAAAAGAAAGCAGAAACCAGTCTTCCGAAGGCAGACTCGAGCCGAAGCTCAAGACTCCAGTAGCTCCACCTGACGCAGGACCTGCAGACGCAGAAGGATGTCCTGCGACTGATAACCGAAAACCAGCGACTGCGAGACAGGATACTGCACTACGAGAAGACCTTCGACGAGCGAGAAAAGGAGCTGCAGGAAGAGATCTCTCGACTGGCGAACGAGCTGGCGCAGCTGATGAGCATCCAGGGCGACCGCGCGCCTGCCTCGATCCGCAAGACGGTGCAGAACATGAAGCTGAAGTCGCAGCTGAAGTAGTCTCTGGTGAGCAGAAACAAAGACATCGCGATGAACCAGATGCTCGAAGCGATGAAGAACAACAAGATGGGATCTCTTAAGTAATTCGAATACTCTGACGTTAGCTAGGTGCGGTGATAGCTAGCCGATGTTCATTCTGTTCTTTATTATCGCGTTGCGGCCGTCAGACTCTTCCTCGTCCTCCGAGCTTTCCTTCTTCCGCAGGGGCAGCTCTTCCTTCGTGACGATCGGGGTGAGTTTTTTTTCGTGCTGTGTGTGGCTCTCTTCGGCTTCGGTGCGCTGCTGCGGCTTTTTAATCGTCAACTGCTTCTTTTTGAGCTGGGACTTCTGTGCTTCTGGACTGTCGCTGTCTGATGATGCTTCGGGTTCTTCGATGTGCTCTGTTGGCGGCTTTTTGCCGTGGTCGATGTTCGCTTTCTTCGGCATCAGGTTCAAGTCCATTTCGGTGAGCTTTTTGTGCGGCTGGTCGAGGGACTTGGCTGATTTCTCTTTATAGTCGATGAGCATGGTCAGGTACTTTTCTGAAGGCTTCAGGAGCTGCTCGCCAGTGTCCTTTCGAGAGATCTTGGTGAAGACTTCGGTGAAGCGGATCCAGTCCTGGAACTCGAGGAACTTGAACTTGATGACTTTGTCTTGCAGGTAGACCTGCACGTAGTACTTGCCCTCTTTGCTGAGGTCGAGGATGAGCCGCTGGATCGTGTCCAATCGGAAGCTCTTCTCGCCGACGTTCGAGGCGCGGTCGTCTCGGTAGGAGAGAGTGAGGGTGGTCAGGTTCAGTCTGAGCCACTTTTTGTTCTTGTTGCCGAAGACGTTCTTGATGCCTGGCTGCTTGTACTTCTCGACGCAGCAGTCGAGGAGCATCAAGCTGGTGTCGAGGTGCGGAGAGAGAGTAAGTTTCGAAGCGGCTGAGTTATCCATTATATTATTAAAGTGGTGGTCCTTTGAGTTAGTTGAGCTGCGGTCTGCTCTGCTTGTAGGCGCTGATCAGCTCTTCGAGTCGACCGAAGTCGTCTCTTTCGAGCAGCTTCGAGCTCGGCTGGTCTGCTGGAGATGAAGGTCTGTACGGCATGTTCAGCTCGACCACTCCTTTGGCAGGCAGAGCGACTGCTTCGGAGGGTTTCAGCAGCTGCGGGTCTTTGTTCTTGCGAAATGACTCGGTGGTCTGGTACTTGACTTCTATCTTGGGTATGGGGTCGTTGAGGTCGGTCTCGAGGTACTCCATGAAAGCTTTGATCGTGTTGCTCAGGTCTCCCTCGAAGTCGTCTGCGGTGCGTTGGAGGTTTTTGAGGTCGGTCGCTTTATCTAGAGTCGATGGCAGCTTGGCGAGGGGAGGAGAGTCTGCAGGTTTGTTCATCGGGAGCGAGTGAGTGGCAGGTGTCAGTTTGGCTTCTTTCGTTTCTTGTGAGTGGAAGTCCAGCGCTGCGAGTTCACGGAGAGACCACTCTGCAGGGTCTTCTTCTGCAGCTTGCTTCTCGAAGTAGCTCATGGGGATGAAGTTGCTCTGGGTCTGGCTCAGGCGAACCTACCTTCAATCCGATGTCGCAGCTCGGCTCGTCTGCAGGCGTCGCTGGGAAGGCGTGATCGCTGTTTCTTTCTTTGAGTCTGAAGAAGTTGTTGCTCGTTTCGTTGGAAAACTGAGTGGTTCGTGCGATGTCTTCGAGGTTCCGTTTGGAGAAAGGGGTGGGGTCGTAGAAGCCGTTGCGAGTGGTCTGTCTGCTGTGGTTGGTCGACCACTTGGCATCTTGAGGCAGGGGCTGCAAGGGTTCGATCTTGAAGGCAGACTGATGCGTGTGGAGCATCAAGAGGTTCGCGGTTGCGTGTCGAGGTGGAGGTTCTGTCGTTTGTGGCGGTCTTTGCCTCGAAGCTGCTTGTCTCGTCGCGTCGTGATTAATGATCAAGCCTTCCGCGAACTCGTCGAGAGCGTCTCTGCCTCTGGACATCAGCCTCTCCTTCTCGCGCGGCTCCAGTCTCGGCTGCTTTAGGAAGTCGACCTGGTGCTGGAACTCTTCGTGGATGTTTTTGGTGGACGCGCGAGAGAGCACGTGTCTCAGGTGTCGGTTCTCGAGGACCTCTTTTGAGTAGGTGTTGGGGTCTGGCGTCTGTTTGCGAGCGAGGATGTCTTGCAGCCCCATGTCTTTCCTCCTCTCTTCCATCTGGCTGAGCACGTACTTGCGGGAGAGGTCTGTGTTGAGCTTCATCTGAATGTTCATGCGGTCGTCTGCTTCGAAGCTGCCGATGGTGTCGAGGCCGTGGAAGAGGTCTTCGTCTGGCTCTGGTGGTTCTTGGGGAGTGGGGGCGAGTTCGAGGTGAGCGTGGGGCTCGAATTGTTTATAATTCATCGATTGTGGCGGGGTGGGTTTGTCTGTGATGAGCTTGCGAACCTCTTGCTGGTGTCTGTGGCCTCGGTCGGCCTGCTCGGTGTCTCTCTGGGAGGCTTGGGGTTTCCGCTGCTGGGGAGTCTGCGTGGGGAGGAAAGCCTGAGCGTACTTGGTTCTTTTCTTCTCTTCTTCTGCTCGCTGGGACTGCTCTCGTGCAAGCAGGACTGCGAGTTCGCGCTGGACGCGCAGGTCTTCTTCTTCTGCCTCTCGCCTGGACTTGATGCGGTCTTCTTCTGCGAGTCTTCGCCTGTCTTGGACCTGCTGGTCAAGCGCGAGTCTGTATTCGAGGCTCTTTTCCTTCATCGGAGTGTGCGCCTATGTTTATTATTTTTTACGCTGGCAGCTGCCTACCGAGGACCTAGAGAAAGAAATAGGTTCGTCCGTTTTTCCACTACGATGGTTGGAGAGCCTGCGCTGTGACGTCGATCCAACAAATCGCATAAAAACACTCAGGC
>JFJP01007431.1_pt1 | contig 11695 bp, 11 predicted proteins | sample 431651 | NCBI WGS metagenome assembly JFJP01 (sample SAMN02602958, study PRJNA72255) | Microbial mat metagenome, whole genome shotgun sequencing project. | biome: fresh water; feature: sink hole; material: water; isolation source: purple microbial (photo- and chemosynthetic) mats found in... | reverse complement strand
CCGAAAGAGTTTTGAGCGGGCGCTGGCCATTGACCCGAGTTTCTTCCCGGCCGTAGCAAGCCTGGCTAGCCTGGACCTGGCAGACAAAAGACCTGCCGATGCCAAGAAGCGTTTTGAAGTTGTGCTGGCCAAAGACCCAAACAACCCGCAGGCCTTGTTGGCCTTGGTTGAACTGGCTGCACGCAGCGATGCCGCCAAAGATGAGGTAGCTAAGCTCCTTGGTAATGCGGTGAGCGCCAGCCCGGCCGATGCTGCGCCGCGTGTGTTGTTGGTGGCATTTCACTTGCGCGCCAAGGATGTCAAGTTAGCGCTGTCGGTTGCTCAAGATGCTGTGGCTGCCTTGCCAGACAGCCCGGAAGCCTTGGATGCATTGGGGCTCGCCCAGTTGGCTGCGGGCGAACTGAAGCAGGCGACGGCCAGCTTTAACAAGCTTGCCACCATGCAGCCCTTGTCGCCGCAGCCGCATTTGCGTTTGGCAGACGTTCACATGGCCGCCAAAGACAAGCTGGCAGCCGCTGCCAGCTTGCGCAAGGCACTTGAAATCAAGCCTGACCTACAGGTCGCACAACGCGGCAGCATCATGCTTGATGTGGACAGCAACAACATACAGAGTGCGCTGATCACGGCACGCACCATGCAAACGCAAGATGCCAACGGGGCTGCGGGATATGCGCTGGAAGGGGACATCAACGCGTCCCAACAGAACTGGGACAGCGCTGCCAGCGCCTACCGCAGCGGACTTGGCAAGCAGGCCAATTCGGCTGAGCTGGCAGTCAAACTGCATTCGGTATTGCTGGCCGCCGGCAAAACCGCTGATGCGAGCAAATTTGCTGTCTCTTGGCAACAAGACTATCCGAACGATACGGTGTTTTTGAGCTACATGGCTGACGGTGCCATTGCGCGCAAAGATTATGCTGCTGCTGAAAAATCCTATTTGGCAGTGATCAAACTGCAACCCAACAATGGTGTTGCACATAACAATCTGGCGTGGGTGGCGGCTAAATTGAACCGGGCCGAGGCGATTGGCTATGCAGAAAAAGCGTTGACGCTGGTCCCTGCCCATCCAGCCTTCATGGACACATTGGCGGTGCTGTTGTCTGACAAGGGTGACTACGCCCGGGCCGCTGAGCTGCAGGTCAAGGCGGTGGCAGCACAGCCCCAAAACCCATTGTTCAAGCTCAACCTTGCCAAAATTTACATCAAAGGTGGCAAGAACGAGCTGGCCAAGACGCAGTTGGATGACTTGGTAAAACTTGGCGATAAATATGCTGGGCAGAAGGAGGTGACTGCATTGTTGAAGGGGCTTTGAGGTTGTCGGGAAACTTTACAAAAGTTGCATACTGGTTGTAATGGCTTAGAAAAAATCCAATTAAATCAATGTATGTTCCGGCAGTTTTGTCGCAACAATGAAACAAACTATCCAGGTAAACCAGCGACCTTTTACCCCTGAAATTGAGCAGACTTTGCTGGCTGATGACTTAAACCTGGAGATTGCCTCTATTCGCTGTCTGCTTCGCTCCAACGCCGGACTGCTTCAACCCCGTTGAGGTAGTTTGACCCGGACTTTTCGGCGCAGACCACTGTCACAGGTCTTTGCGATTTCCGCATCAACCTCAACAAGTACCGCTCGGCTTAAGGGGCGGCCGTGGCAAGTCAAATTTGACCGGGAGGGCATCCATGACGCATGTGCGCGGCCACACCGTGTGTGATCTGCATCACGCAGTTCACCGCGTGGGCAGACGAACTGGCTGTGGGCGGCTTGTTCAGTGTGGCCAGCAATGCGCCCGGTGTCGTGTTTTCTGAACGACTCTTGTCACAGCCGTGCAATTCATCTAGGTCGGTTGAGCCTAGATTCCTCAATCGGGCGCGTAGCGCTGCCACCCATCGGGTGATTGTGGTCGAAGCTGAAGTCTTCAATCTCCATATGCACTTATGAATTTAAACAAGCGGTCAACTGAGGAATCTAGGTTGAATGGACAGGCACACTGCCGCTGGCGCGCTCACACTGGATGAAAATGTCACGGCGACTGCTGCTGCCGCATTTGGCGCGAAACACCTGGCGCACATGGTTGTGTGCAAGATGCGGTATGAGGCATGTTTTCACTGCTGGCAAAATTGAACAAGGAGCGCATTGCTATGAACAGCAAGTTGGTTTTTTGGGGTCTGGCCATGATGCTGGGCGCGTTATCGGTCGGCCCGGCGCAAGCTGACCTGGCTGACACCGTTGCACGGGTCAAACCAGCGGTGGTCATTGTGGGCACCTACAAAGCCACCAGCAGCCCGCGTTTTGCCCTGCGTGGCACCGGTTTTATGGTGGCAGGCGGTGCTGCGGGCAGCAGTAACTGGGTGGTGACCAATGCCCATGTGCTGCAACAGCCGGCTGAAGAAGAGACGGACGTGGCGTTGGTTGTTCAGGTTCGCCCAGGTGGCAACGCGCAGGAAATGCGTCAGGCCAGTGTGCTGGAGGTTGACAAATTGCACGATCTGGCGCTGCTGCGCATGGATGGCCCGGCGCTGTCGGCGCTGGTACTGCGCGACTCGGATCAGGTGCGCGAAGGGCAATCGGTGGCGTTCATGGGGTTCCCGATTGGTGGTGCGCTGGGTTTTTCGCCGGTTACGCACCGCGGCATGGTTTCTTCGATTGCTGCTGCCGCATTGCCTACCGCCACCGCGCAGCAGCTCAATGCGCAGGTGATTCGCAGTCTGCGCTCGGGTGGTGGCAGTTTCGACATCTTTCAGCTCGACGGCACTGCCTACCCAGGCAACAGTGGTGGCCCCCTGTTTGACCCCGACACGGGCGGTGTGTGGGGCGTGGTCAATATGGTGATGCTGAAAAGCGTGCGCGAATCAGCGTTGAGCAGCCCGTCTGGCATCAGTTATGCCATTCCATCCAAGTATGTTCTGCAATTGTTGCAACGGCATCAGGCCAAGTAACGCGATGGTTGATAAAAACTATAGCTTGTAGCGCTTATGCGGCAAGGGCTAGAGCCTGTTATTTATAAAAAAATCAACCGTAAATATGCGCCTGCGATCGCTGGGCAACGTCATCGTTGATGGCCGCAGCCGCTACGCTCAAGGGTAGGCCGGTTGGCTGTTGTGGTGTCAAACTGACCTGCGGTGCTTGGGGCGAATCTGGTTGGGCTGCGGGACGCATCAAGCACCAGCAAATGGCCGCCGCAGTGATCTGGCGGGTGCTCCGAGCATCACCATGCCGATCGGCTCGAGAGTACCGAAGATGCGCTTGGACGGATGCTACCCGTGCTGATTGAAACCACACGGGCGTGGCGCAACTTGATTTGGGCTGCCTGACATAGCGCCTTGTCAGCGGCGCAACTCTACTACATAAATTGTAGCTTCTGGCGCTTTCTGTATAAGCGTTACAGCCCGATTTTTTCATAAATCCGTATGGATGACAAAACCGTGCTTGGCGTGGCAATGCGGCGTTGCTGGGCTGGCATGCTTAAGATTTCCTTAAGCCAGAATGCACAAGCTTGCTGGTTGTCAGTTTCAACCTTTCGTATTGCGCATGACAGTCTCAATTCACACAGCTTATGTCTCTGCCGACACGGCGGCCGTTGCCTGCACGACAGCGCAACCACCTGCGCCACATGCGCAGCGCAGCATCCGCAGTGGCCGACCGCGCAAGCTTTCGGCACAGCAAGATCGACAGGTCGTGCGTCTGATCGACGCAAAACGTCCAGATCACTATGGTTTTGGCAGTGGCTTGTGGACGCGCCAAACGGTGCAGCAATTGCTGCTGGCGCGGTTTCAGGTGAGTTTGTCGCTGCTGTCGGTGTCAAAGATGCTACAGCGGCTGGGCCTGGTGCTGCCGCACCAGCCGCAGCGTGGCGCGATGCTTGCCGACCTGACAAGGCATACCTGCGCCGATGTCTTGTTTTTATGCACTAACCAGCCGGTGGCGGCCGACCTGCAACCTTTGGTATCTGCCGACAATGCCGAGTACGGTCTGTATGCCTGCAATCTTCTGGGTGCCTTTTGGTATGCCAGTTGTCCGGGGCCGATAGGTGCGGCCAAGCTGACTGTGTTGTTAAAACGCATGATGCGTGGCCGGCTGCGGCCGGTCACGCTGGTGCTTGATGGCTGTCCGGCAGAATGGACGGCAGCGGCAACCGCCTGCGCATCTTCCATGCTTGGCAGGCTTGTGGTAGCCCTGCCAGCAGCGGTTGACACCCAAGCCAAGGAATGACATGCGAATATTGCTAGCTGAAGATGACCTGATACTGGGCGATGGCCTGCGCGCCGGGCTGCGCCAGCAAGGTTTTTTGGTGGACTGGGTGCGCGATGGCCAAGCCGCTGAACGCGAACTGGGCAGTGGTGACTACCAGGTCGCGGTGCTCGATCTAGGCCTGCCACTGAAAGACGGCCTGGATGTTTTGCAGGCCCTGCGCGCCCGAAAAATCGCCACCCCGGTGCTGGTGCTGACCGCCCGCGATGCGGTGCCTGACCGCATCAAGGGTCTCGACCTGGGTGCCGACGACTATGTGCTCAAACCAGTGGACTTGTTTGAACTCGGTGCCCGCCTGCGTTCACTGGTGCGCCGTGCGCATGGGCAGACGCAAGACGTGCTGACTTGTGGTGATCTGCAAATGAACCTGTCGGCGCGGCAGGTGACGCTGGTAGGCCAGGGGGTGACGCTGTCGATGCGCGAATTTGACCTGTTGCACGCGCTGATGCGCAATGTGGGGCGCATTTTGTCGCGTGAACAGCTCGAGCAGCAACTCTACAGCTGGGGCTATGAGGTGGAAAGCAACACCATTGAGGTGCACATTCACCATCTGCGCAAAAAACTGCGAGCAGAGCTGATTCAGACTGTGCGCGGTGTCGGCTACACCTTGCTGCAGCACAGCTGACAGGCCGATGATGCCCAATTGCCTGCTGCGCTGGTTTCCTCAGATGCGCTCACTGCACGGTCGCTTGCTGTCGCTGTTGCTGAGCATGATGCTGTCAGTGTGGCTGGTGGCTGCGCTGTTGACCTGGTCAAGCGCATCGCACGAGCTGGACGAATTGCTTGACGGTCACCTGGCGCAATCAGCGGCGCTGCTGGTGGCGCAGCAAGCCGGGCATGGGTACGATGAAGCCGATGATGTCATGCATGATGCACCCGACATGCTGCACAAGTACGCGCCACGGGTGGCGTTTCAGGTGTTTCACGAGGGCCAATTGACGCTGCACTCCAGCAACGCTGGCTCGGTGCCCATGGCGCAGGTGTTGCGCGGTTTTGAAACCGTGACGCATCCTGATGGCATCGCCTGGCGGGTATTTGCTGCGCAGGGCAACGAGGGCGACGTACAGGTTTACGTGGGCGAACAAGTCACCTCGCGTGAGGCCATCTTGTGGGCGGTGCTGCAAAGCCTGTTGACACCGTTGTTGCTGGCGCTGCCAGTGCTGGGTGTGTTTGGCTGGCTCATGGTGCGGCACGCCTTGCGGCCGCTGCGCGCGCTGGGTCAGGCACTGGCCAGTCGGCAGCCGCAAGCGATGGATGCGATTGTTTTAAGCGATGTGCCCGCAGAAATGGAGCCGGTGCTGCAGGCGCTCAATCAGCTGCTGGATCGCATCAGCCACATGCTGACCGCCGAGCGACGTTTTACTGCCGATGCCGCGCACGAGTTGCGCACGCCGATTGCAGCCATCCGGATGCAGGCGCAAGTGGCCTTGGGGGCGGGCGATGACGACACACCTGGGCGCACCCGGGCGCTGCAGCAGACACTGGCCGGCTGTGACCGTGCCACCCATCTGGTGGAGCAATTGCTCACTTTGTCCAGGCTCGAATCCTCCAGCAACGGTGCGCCAGTTGGCCAGGTCAACCTGTCAGCGCTGGCGCAGCGGGTGGCTGCCGATCTGGCCCTGACGGTGCTACAGCGCCGCCAAACGCTGTCGCTTGAAGCTGCGCTGCCCGCCCTGATAGCCGCTGATGAAACGCTGACCGGGGTGCTGTTGCGCAACCTGCTTGACAACGCCTTGCGCTACAGCCCGGCAGATGCCAGGGTGAGCGTCAGTGTCGGTTTGGCTGGCAAGCAAGTGTGTTTACAAGTGGATGACAGTGGCCCGGGTTTGCCAGAGGCTGACTTGGCACACCTCGGCGAGCGCTTTGGCAAAGCGGCAGCGGACTCGGCTGGTCGATTGTGCGGCGCATTGCGCAGGTGTATCAGGCACAAGTCAGCGTGCAGCGCTCGGCCTTGTTGGGTGGTTTATGCGTGCGGGTGGTTTGGCAGTCAGCCGTGCCAACGGCTTCAGCGCCCGACAGATGAAGCTGCACTGGCCGGCACCGCGCTTGGGCGTTGCGGCAGCTGCATGGCACCATCTTCATAGGTACCCGCATCGGCATCACTGTGGCAGGCTGCACAGTTGGCTTTGCTTTTAACCATGGGGTTGGCCCAGTCAGCGGCAGCGATCTCACGGTGCTTTCTGATCCAGTAGGCGGTGTCGGTGACGCGCAGCGGCACGGCATTGGGGGACTCCGACTGGTCAATTTTCATACCCGCTTCTGTCAGGTGATGGTCGGCGGCGTTGTCTTGCATGAACTTTAAAACTGCTAGCGTGGTACTGGCATCCAGGCCCAGGTCGCTGCCAAAGTGCTCAGCCTGGCCGTCCATGATGGCTTGCCACGACCGTGCGGGCAGCAGCGACGGATAGAAAACCGCGTGACAACTGCCACATTCCTCGCGCCATACCGCGTTGTCTGGCAGAAGTTGGCCGACAAATTTAACGTGCGGCTCTTCTTGCGTGTTGGTGCTTTCCCGTTGGGCGTGCCAGCCTGTTTGGTCAAGCTGGCGGTCAATGGCGTAAGCAAACCACCAGCCAGCAAAACCCAGCATCAGCAAGCCCATCAGCACGGCCATGAAACGGTGTGGGCGTGCTGCCGGTGTACCCGACTCGGCCAGTTTGTTGCCAGTCAGCATGGCGCGCGCCAGGTTTTCGCGGTGCAACCAGCTCTCCACCAGCACACCCGCCAGGTGTCCCAGCACCAGCAGCAGCATGGCGGTGGTAGCTGCCTCATGCAGCGATTTCAGCAACTTGGCCTGACCAAAACCAAACCAGCCTGCGGCCAGTCCCTGCTGTTCCTCGGCACCGAGTGTCAGAATGCCGGTCAAACCCGAGGCCAAAGTCAGCACCAACAGCGCGTAAATCGCCAGGCTGCCGGCCGGGTTGTGGCCGATGTGGCGCTTGGCATGGCCACCTGGCACTTGCTTGAGGTAGCCCAATGCCTCTGCCGGGCCAAACCAGAAATTGGCAAAACGTGCGTAATGCGATCCTGCAACACCCCACAGCAGCCGAAACGCCAGCAGCCCCAGCATCAAATAGCCACAAAACACATGCAGCGAACGCCAGGTATCAGATTCGCCGGTGAGCCAGGCCAGCGCAAAGCATAGCGCCAGCGTCCAGTGAAACAAGCGGGTTGGAAGGTCCCAGATTAAAGTGCGTTGCATCAAAAAACTCTCAATAAGTCGTCAAAGCTCGCCAGAATTGCCCAGCGAACTTTCATGGTCCAGTGGCCACCCCGAAGAAGGAAACTTTGTAGGAGCGGCACCCTCGTCGCGAATGGGTGCTACCGACATCAGCCCAATTCGCTGCGAGGGTGCAGCTTCTACAGAACATCCGGCGTTGTCTCATATTGAAAGAACGGATTAATCCGATGCAATCCGCTCGTCAGTGCCGCCAGAAATGAGGTATTTGCAATTTCTGCACCCGTTACTTTGGGATGACGATGCTGTGTTCGTTGAAGTCGCCCCTGGCGGCGCCGCCGTGGCAGGCAACGCAATTGGCCTGGCTTTTGACCGACTCGCGCTTCCATATGGCGGGATTGATTTCCCCTGCACTGTGTTTGGTTTTGAACCATCGGGATTCGGTGATGCGCAGTGGCGCAGCGCTGGCGGTCCAACGGTTAGAGGCATATTGGGTCAGGTAGCGGGTGATTTCCTGGGCATCGGCAGCGGGCAGCGAGGCATCGGTGTCAAAGTGTTTGTCCAGCGACTCCATCACTTTTTTCCACGACGACGCGGGCAGCAACCCGGGTGGAAAAGCCATGTGGCAACTGCCGCACTCGGCCTGCCACTTGGCATTGCTTTGTGTTGGCATCACCGGGCGACCACGGTCTTCGCCGTTGTACTTGGCGGCGTGCGCGGCGACGCAGCCCAGGGCGGCAGTCACCAGCAGCAGCTGTGGCAGGAGGTGTTTGGTTTTCATGCGGTGCACCTTACTTGACAGACAGCATATAGGCCACAAAATCACCCTTTTCCTGGGTGGTGCAGGCACGGCTGAGGGCATCATTGCAATTGCGCTTGAACCATTTTTCTACCTTGGCGGCGTCGCTGAAGCGTTGTGGGTTGACCGCCGGGGCCATCGGCTCGATGGGCTTGTTGGTAGTGGCGTGTTTGCCAGTGTTTTTGGGCGAACTGGTGTGGCAGCTGGCGCACGACACCTGCTTAGGGCCTTGCGTGATGTAAAGCTTTTCACCAGCGACGGCGCTGAAGTCTTTGAACGCCGGGTTTTCCTGTTTGGCGGTGCTGCGCAAGCCGTCCAGCACCGGGTTGGCCAGGGTGACGAGCGGCATGGCAGCAATCAGGCCCGCCAGCAGGCGGGATGTGTGTGGATTGTGAGTCATGTTGATGATACAGAGTGGTTACGAACTGCGCACTAGCTTAGTCTGCTCTTCTTAAGGAATTCTTAGCTCGCAGCAGACGGCTGTCATTTTGCAGGCAGCGGTAGAGTCTGGCGTGCCTTTGTTGAATCTGAACCTCGCCTTCCAAAAAGCAAGGCAAAGGTTTCAGGCGCAGATCAACTTCATTTGCGCAAAACCATGCGGCAATCCATTCGTTAAATGCCGAGGGATTTGTTGTCAGCCTCAAACCCCGGTAAATCGCCCTTGCAAATAGCTGATGATGGCCCCCGACTCGCTCAGCCACTGCACCTTGCCGGCGCTGTCGGTGATTTTCAGGCACGGCACTTTGGCCTGACCCAACCCTTGCACCAGCTCGGCGCGGTTTTGCGCGTCGTGCTGGGCATCGCGGCGCTCGACTTGGAGCGACAGGCGGCGCATTTCCTGACGTACCTTAATGCAAAACGGGCAGGTGCTGAACTGGTACAGCACCAGCGTCCGACATTGCTGATCCACCTCGGCCTGTGCTGCTGCAGCGCGCTGCACGCCAGCCGGGCGGCTTATGCGCTCCCACAGCAGCATGAACGGCCCGAGCACGATGCGCAGCATCCGAAAAAACAGCCGAATCACATTTTTCATGGCAAACCCTTGTGTTTATTTGATCAGCAGCACCGGCACATCCGACAACTGCACCACCTTGGTGGTTACCGAACCCATGAACAAACCCAGTACCGTACCAAAGCCATGCGCCCCCATGATGATCATGTCGCACCGATTGGCTTTGGCGAATTCCACCAGCGTAGGGGCCGCCTCACCCACCAGCACATGCTCCAAATACACCATGGAAGCAGCGTCCAAACGCGCTTTGGCCGCAGCCAACGCTGCATCGCCAGCCTCGCGCTGGTAATCATTGACGGTTTGTTCGTCAATAAAACGGGTGATGTCAGACGGCAGCATCGGCTGCACATTGACGAGATGCATAACCGGCACGCAACTGCGCGTGGAAGCATCGCGAATCATGAAATCAATCGACTTCAGTGACGGCTCCGAGCCGTCAATGGCAATCAGACAGGTGTTGGTGATCATGCTCAATGTCCTTGAAGAAATCAGAGTGGGTCAGACGTTGCGGGCAACTCGACTGCCGCGCGTGCTGGGCGTCGGCTGCCCAGCCATTTGCCGACGATCACGACCAGCAGTGCACCACCGCCCGCAAAAAGAAAGTGGGCATAAGGCAGGCCCTTGGACACCGACTCTGGCGTGGCCAGGTCGGTCAACAGCATACCGCCACCGATCCAACCGAGCAAGCCAGCGCCCAGCGTGATGACCATCGGGAAACGGTCCATCAGCGTCAGCACCAGCTTGCTGCCCCACACCACAATCGGGATCGACACCAAAATACCGAAGGTGACCAGCACCATGGACCCATGCGAGGCACCGGCCACGGCAATCACGTTGTCCAGGCTCATCACGGCATCGGCCACCACAATGGTCTTGATGGCCGCCATCAGCGTGGTGCCGCCGTCAATGTTGCTGTGCTCTTCGTCGTGCTCAGGCAGCAACAGCTTGATACCTATCCAGAACAGCAGCAGCCCGCCCACGATCTTCAGGTAGGGTACAGCCAGCAGCTGCAGGGCAAAGAAGATCATCACCACGCGCAGGCCAATGGCCCCCACCACGCCCCAGAAAATGCCTTTGTTGCGCTGTGCAGGCGGCAGCTTGCGGCAGGCCAGGGCAATCACCACGGCGTTGTCGCCACCCAACATGATGTCGATGGCGATGATTTGCAGCACGGCAATCCAGAAAAGCGAGGAGGATAAATCAGGCATGGTTATGACGAAGTGACATTGATGAAAGCCATGCCTAAGGCCAGTTTGACACGCTGGCCGAATTGCATGTGCTGCGGATTATCCGGGAAACCGCATCTGTCCCTGCCGCCAGCGGCTTGACAATTCCTCTTCGCTTGTTGGTGTGCGGGCGGTTTTGGCGCGGCAAAATTTATCCCGCATAATCAATCGACACCACCAACCTTGCTCAATGCCAATGCGTTACCTTTTTCACTCGCCATACCTGCCACACGTCGTTTGCCTGTTTTCATGTACCGCAAACAAGTTGGCTGCTTGAACTGATGCAGCTGCCTTTTGAACTGGTGTTGGGGCTGCGTTACACGCGCGCCGGCCGTGCGACCCGCCGCAACGGCTTCATTTCATTCATCTCCGGGGTATCGATGTTGGGCATCGCGCTGGGTGTTGCCGCGTTGATCATTGTGCTCAGCGTCATGAATGGTTTTCAGAAAGAAGTGCGTGACCGCATGCTCAGTGTGGTGTCACACATCGAGATATTTGCCCCGGATGGCGCAGCGCTGCCCGATCTGGCGCAAACGCTGGCTGAAGTGCGGGCCAATCCAGCTGTTATTGGTGCTGCACCTTTTATAGCATCTCAGGCTTTGCTGGCAAGGGGTGAGGACATGAAAGGCACGATGGTTAGGGGCATTGACCCGGTGCGCGAGCCAGATGTGACCGATTTGGTGGCTGACCCCAAAAACCCGGTGCTCAACCGGCTGGTGGCGGGTGAGTTTGGCATTGTGCTGGGGGGGGAGCTGGCCCGCAGTCTGGGCGTGCGTGAGGGCGACAAACTCACGCTGGTGGCTCCCAGCGGGCAGGTGACCCCCGCCGGCGTGGTGCCGCGCCTCAAGCAAATGACGGTGGTGGGCACCTTTGACTCCGGCCACTACGAGTACGACTCGGGCCTGGTGATGCTGCACATGGATGATGCCGCGCGGATTTTTCGTCTGGAGGGCCCCAGCGGCGTGCGGGTAAGGCTCAAAGACTTGCACCAGGCGCGCACGGTGGCCACCCAGCTCACCACATCACTGACGGGTAATTTATTGATTCGCGACTGGACGCGGCAAAATCGCACCTGGTTTGCCGCCGTGCAGCTTGAAAAACGCATGATGTTCATCATCCTCACGCTGATCGTGGCGGTGGCCGCGTTCAACCTGGTCAGCACGCTGGTGATGACCGTCACCGACAAGCGTGCCGACATTGCCATTTTGCGCACGCTGGGGGCCAGCCCGGCCAG
>JFJP01046082.1_pt1 | contig 11696 bp, 8 predicted proteins | sample 431651 | NCBI WGS metagenome assembly JFJP01 (sample SAMN02602958, study PRJNA72255) | Microbial mat metagenome, whole genome shotgun sequencing project. | biome: fresh water; feature: sink hole; material: water; isolation source: purple microbial (photo- and chemosynthetic) mats found in... | reverse complement strand
TTAAATTTCCGTATTCATCAATTACTTGTGCCTCAATTATGTTGAATATTTGATCGGGGTTTACGTTGCCGCACAACCTACATTCGCTTTCAGACCAATTTGCCTGCAACATTTTCGATTTAAAATACACGATTGACTCAACCGGATTTCCATAATAAATCATATAACCGCCCTGATCCATTATCAACAATTTGTCGAATATTTTGAAAATTTCAGAAGACGGCTGATGAATAACTACAAACACCAATTTTCCTTTTAAAGTCAGTTCTTTCAAAAGGTCAATAATATTAACCGAGTCGCGCGATGATAAACCGGAGGTAGGTTCATCAAGAAAAAGCACTGCCGGTTCGCGAATCAATTCGAGTGCAATGTTTAACCTTTTTCGCTGACCGCCGCTAATTTTTTTGTCCAAAACGCTACCAACCTTCATGTCTTTCACTTCCCAAAGCCCCAAATTTTGTAACAAATCGGTAACTTTTTGAACAATATCACTTTTACTCAAATTCTTGAAACACAAAATACCATTGAAGTAAAGGTTGTCAAAAACAGAAAGTTCCTCAATAAGCATGTCATCTTGAGCAACATAGCCTATCACACCTTTCAGATTTTTCCTATCGTGGTGAATATTGAAATTGTTGATAAGCACTTCGCCGGAAGAGGGAAGTTCTGAACCGTTAAGTACATTCAGCAGCGTAGTTTTTCCGGTGCCGCTTGCGCCCATAATTCCCACCAAATTACCACTTTGCTCCTTAAAATTTACATATTGCAAACCGGAAGAGCCATTGCTGAAAAAATAATTCACATTTTGTACATCAAAAACTATTTGTTCAGCCTTTTCATCTGTTTTGTAAGCACTTACAATATCACTGAAATAAATTGGTCGAATAATCGGATTTTTGATAACTGCCCCATTGGAAAGCACATAAACCTTGTTGGTATGAATAAGCTGCGAATTTAAGTACAATTCACTATCGCCTTGATAACGAAAAATATACATTCCAAAAGCAGAAATATTCAAAATACGAATTATTCCTTGAAGTCCCTCAGCTACAATAATTTTGTGGTTGTGCTGAAGATTTTTCTCAGGACGATTATTTTTTATAGAAATAATATTTTCGTTTTCAACAATGGTTTCAATTGGTTGAATTACAAAATCGTGAATTTGGCGGTAAAAAATTCTATCGAAATTAAAAGTATCTGATACAGTGGTAACAAACTCAATTTCTTGTTCCGTAATTTCATTTTCCGATTTTATAAATTCCAGCAGCAGAATAATAACAACAATTTTTTGTTTTTGCGTAAGTTCCTCGTTAATTTCCGTACAAATTTTTAGCACCCTCACCGAACTTGACGAGGTGCGTTTGTTACGTTTGCTTTTTTCGCTCTGTTTTTTTTGGTAAACTTCGTAATATCGCTTAAAAACTTTTAAATATTCCTGAATCTGCCCAATGCTCAATTGCAATTTAAGAAAAGCCTCCACAACCGAAACGCGCTCATTTACATTGCTTTCGGGTGGTGCAATTATTGCAAATAGTTGCATTAAAGCTGTTAAGATTCTATCGCTCATTAATAAAAGGAATAAGTTTTAAGAAACAAGTAGAACGGAATTTTTTTCCGCAATTGATATTCAATGAATTAAATTCTTCTTATAATTTTTTTTTTGAAAAACGAAAAATTATTGAGAGTTATCGGTTTTAAAACCAACCCGCATAACAGCGGTTGCACTTTGTGTAAGTACTTCGTTTACATGCAATTCTATCACACAATCAATTGTATTATTTATTTTGAAATCCCAAAAAGGAGCATAATCGTAATTTTTATTGCTGAACAAAATATTTCTATTTTTATCGAAAACAGTAAAAATAAGTTCTCCGGTAGGGTTGTTTGCAGCCACGGAAACCCTGTATGTAACACCACCATAGAAAGTTAAAGAAAACTGCACAGGAAACTCTCCGTTTATGGGGCTAATGTACTGCTGCCCGTCAAAAATAAATGGAAGTTGCATATATTTTTCACATTCTTGCACTAAGTTATCGGTACTTTGTGCATAATTGTTTGATTTACAGAATATAAAAAAAACAAAAAACAGAAATAAATATTTTTTCATTTTGTAAAAATTTTGAATTTACCGGTTTTTCAAAAATATTTGTATTATTTTATCCTGAAAATGAGAAGGATAATTTTTTTTCAATTTATTGAACTAAGAATTTCCGAAGAGCAGCTACACTATCACGAATGGTATTTAGCTGATAATCGGAAATTAACACTTTCGATTCGGAAGTGATTTCAGTAATGTGGTTTTTCTTGTCGGTAATAGGTTCTTTATAAACATATTCGGTAGAAACCCCATCAAAAACTTGCGCAAGTTTTATTAATTTCTGTAAAAAAATATCAAATTCTTCATTTCTTGTTTTATAAAACGGTCGTAATATGGCAATTACATTTTCCAAAGGGTATTTTTGTTCTCCTATCCTATTGATAATGTTTTCTGTAGCATGGTTCTTCGAAACTTGCGTAATAATATACAACCCCTCAACCCAGCCGCCGGCAAGTATTAGCGCACCTACCTCACTGCGCTCGTTGGCAAACAAATAAGAATCAGCATTTTTGAACACATTTGAAATAATGAACAAAACCGAGTCTGGATTATCCTGATTTTGTTCAAGTTGTTCAAAAAGTTTGTCATTAAAAATTGTGCTCAAATCGAGTTCGGCAGCCAAAGTTTCCACCGCAAACATATAATCTTTCGATTCATACAACTTTCCGTACGAAAACAAATACCCCAAATCGCAACCGTAAACGCCCACATTTACAGCCTTTTGAAAAGTGGTATTGTAACGATGCAGATTGTTGGGAGTATGCAATAAATCGCTATTATATTCCAATTTATTGTTTTTCAACAACATAGAAACCTGATAGGGTGAAGGTACGCTAAACAACTTGTCGTTAATTTTCACAATTGTATTGCTTAACGAATCAACTTCAGAATTAAAATCCAAATTTTCATCTTCATCGCCTGTATTACAAGCAGTTATGAATAGAACGAACAATAGAAAAACTACTGAATAGATTGGCTTCATAAAAAACAATTTTAAAAACAAAAAAAGTATTTTATTGAAAAAAAAATTATTGAAAAATTAGGCAACTTTTATTTTAAATAGTGAAAAACTTCACTTTTAGCTTTATAATGAATTGGTTACGTATTTTGGAACGTTTTTTTTCTTTAATCAGGTTAAACGCTTGTTCTACTGAAATTTTATTTGCTTTCATCAGCTTTATATTGTTTTAAAAAATCAGTTAATTTGGTTGCAACAGAGTTTAAACCAAGAAATTCAATTTTTTTGATAACAAAAATTTCAAAAAAGTTATTGATAAAAAAACGAAAACGTGAATATTCATTTTCTTTTTTATATACAACTTTGTCTTTCCAAAGTTTTTTTAACATATCATTATGGCTTGAAGGCGAATAGATTTTATTTGAAAATATGTCAAGTACATCTCTAAAAATATCATCGGCAATTTTCTTTCTTTCGTAAATTAATGAACCCCTGTTCAAATCGCAAATATCAATTGTTGCCACACCTTTTTCTGTTAATGGTTTTATTTCACCTGACGGCAAAAAATAAAAATGTTCTTCAACTTTATCAATTTCAGGGTTTAACAGCAAACTATTTTCTCTTTCCAATTTTGAAATATGAAAGTTATCCCAAATAAATTTTTCAGACTTTATAAATCCTTCCTTTTCTAAATCATCAGAAATTCGTTGTTTTTCGTCTTGCAACGGAAATTGATTTGATTTTTTACCATTACATTTTTTGCAAGTAGGTATAAGATTAGTCCATTCATAACCAAGCCAATAATAACCTTTGTGATTGCTTAGACCTTTAATTCCGTTTTTTGGGCGGTAATGATCCATTTCAGTTCCACTTTTTGCGTTATTTGCAAGCCCCTCACAATAAGCACATTTGTTGTGATATAATAAATTCAGTGCTTTCTTAACTTCCTCATGATTATAAAGATTTTTTATTTCGTTACCCGGTTTTGCAATTTCTTTTATCACCAAAAGTTTACTTCCAATTAAATCTTCATTTAATACAGCCGGCTTGATAACTGTGTTTTTATCAATGCTAATCATGATTATTCAATTTTTTCAGGTTTTCTAAATAATCTGTTTTTAACTGTTTTTCAATTAATTGAAGTTTTTTCACATTCTCATCAGTTTGAAGCATTTGTTGATAATCGTTTTCTGTCCTTACAGTTCTTATTATTTCAGCAGGTAGATTATCAAAATATTTAGAATCAAACAAATTTGATGATATTAATATATTGGGTAACCAGTTTTTAATTTCACTCCCAATTACTTGCTCGCTTATAACTACCTGATTGTTTTTGTTTTCCAATCTATAAACAACTGTTTTATCAGACAATTCTTTGTCTTTAACCGCGCCATCAATCAATATAGGACTATGTGTAGTTATAAAAAACTGAAAATTTGGAAACCATTTATGTAATTTTGAACAAATGTTTTTTTCCCATGTAGGGTGCAGAAATAAATCTAATTCATCAATCAACACAACTGCCTTAAAATCAGATAAATTATCCCATTTTTCGTTATTTGCAATAACTCTCGACAACAAATCAACAACTAATATTATGATGCTTCGGTATCCTTCCGACAGCTCGAGAATGGATAATTTGCCTTGGTTGGTTTCAAAATAAATAGTTGAACCAGATGTATCAATTTTAAGTTCCTCAATTTCTAAAATTTCACCTAATATTTTTGCAATTTTATTTACCGTTATTCTTTTTTCCCCCTTCAGTTCAAGTCTTTCAATATCTTTAATCCATTGTTCAATGTTGGTTAAATATTCATTATCTTTAAATAATGTTAAGAATCCAAATAATTCACCCTTAGCTGTTTCACTTATTTTATTTCTATTTGTTCCATAAGCATAACAATTTTTAAGATACAGATTATTTTCCTTTGTTATCTGAAATTCTTTTCCATTTATTTCTCCTGTTATTGACATCAAAAAATTTGGGTTGTTTTTTAGTTCTTCCTCAAATATTCCGAATACTTCTTTTGATACTTTTTTTATGTAGTTTTCTTTTAATTTTAAAATCATAGACCTTAATAAAATGGTTTTTCCACAACCATTTTCGCCAAGCAAAAAAATAAATTTTTTCTTTGAAAGATTATTCAATAAAATTATATCACGTATAGAATAAAATCCTTCCATACGAACCTCATCAATATACATCGATTCAATTTCGTTTTGCGATAATTCTGTTGAAGTAGAAAATTCACTTTTTGTTAATTTATGCTGTTGTTGCATACTCGAAACATTAATTTCAAGTAAATCAATAATTACTTGCGATTTTTGAGGTTCAAATTCCCTTACTATTTCTAAAATTCGTTTATAAATTTGAATTTTATCGTTATCATTTTGGGCTTCCAACAATTCAAAAAAGAAATCTTTTCTGCTTGTGCTCAGTCCTTTTTTTGTTCGTTCGTCAATATAATTTTTGTAGGAAGGAACACTATTATTTACTTCTCTTATTAAATCCAAAAAACGAGAACCGCTATAATAACAATCTCCCGATTGATTGATTATTTCAAATAAACTGTTATATGCTTCAATCCATTTATTATTCATTTGGTAATCTGTTTTTTATTGTGTTTTATTGAACATTTCGAAAAATGATAGTCGTAGTGCTGGTTTTCAGTATCTTAATAGCACTTTTGCATCAACAAGCACAAAAGTTCTTAAATAGTACAAAAGTATCAAAGTACCGAAAGCCAGCATAGACCGCTGTATATACTATAAACGGTTAAAAGATTAACTTTTCTTTGCGTCTTTGTGCCTTTGCGGTGAATAGATTATCAGGTATTTACACCGCAAAAACGCGAAGACGCAAAGTAAAAATAGTAACCGTTTGCAGTATAATATGTTATAACTGTATTTTAAAACGTTACAGTTATTTGTTTCTTATATTTTTGTAATACGGCTGCGTTTTCTATATCTGTTTTAAATTTACGCATTAAATCAGTCGTTTCGGTATAAAAATTATCATAAGTGTCGTAATCGATTTCTTTATATTCACCGTGTGCTATTGTATTACGTAAATCTACTAAGTCATTAATTAATGACTCATTCGCTTGATAATTACGAATTTTAAATTTGATTTAGTATTGATTATAGATTTGAATGGAATATTTGATTTTTTATTATATTCATCAAAAAGGAAATTGATAATTTTGGTTTTACTTTCCAATTTGTTTATTTCCAAATCTTTTATTTTATTCGATAGATTTAATGCTATAAATTGAGGTTGCAATTCAGAATTCTTTAAGGATTTATAAGATATGTGCTGCAAATACAAAGTTGAAGCATTTTTTACAAATCCTTCCCAATGTGCATATAGAATCGCGATGCCAGCTCTTAAAAGAGGCTTTTGGAAAGATACAGATTTATCATCAGGAATACGAGTTTTAAACAAAAACAACTCGTTTTTTCTCCATGTAAAATCATCATCAATCAACCGTGAAAAGTCGGAAAAGTTATATGCTTTATTAGCCATAAATATTTATTTCTTAAAATATTGAATGCTGAATGGAATCAATTTCGGAATTCTAACTTTTGCATTAGACCCTGAACCTGAATTTTTGATAAACACTTCTTCCTTCCATAGTTTGGTTATTTTTTCGCGAATAAGGTCTAAATCGGACTCTGAATATTCTATTAGATTTTTACCTATTCCAGTCACAATTGCTTCAAATGCAGATTCTAAAAATTTACCTTTAAAACTATCATCTATAGCTTTTTTAAATGCACTTTCGCTTAACGATTTATTTAACAATCCAAATAGTTTTTTAAAATGCTCTTGAATTTCAGTTAATTCCTGTTGAGTTTTTGAAATTAAAAATTGCATGCTTTCATCAAGATTCTCACTTACGTCTTTTTTGCTGTCATAAGTGGTAAATATTAAATTTACATATTTTAGAACTAATTCTAAATCATCTTGTTCATCTATGGCTTTATCACTTAATGCGGTAGTTTGGATAAAATCAGGATTTTTTGCTAATTCACGTAACCATTTAAATGTATCGCAAAAGTGCCGCCTTTATTTAATCTTTGGAAAACTTCAAATTTTGCGTCTTTATCAGAATCTGGAAGAATGATAATGAAATTTAATTTTGAGCGTTTGATAAATAATTTTAAAGTATCCGGAATCTGAATTAATTTTTCTTTGTCGGGATAATTGTTTAAATGTTCGTTTTCTAAATCCCAAATGATATTTTCAAGATTACTTAAATATTTTGTTTTTTGAAGAATTAATGGTTTTGCTTTACCAATGATTTCGTTTTGTTCATTATATTCGTCCAATTCTCCAACAAATTGTAATATTGATGAAATTCGTTGTAATCCATCGACAATTTCCCACTTTCCGTCTTTTCTTTGAAATATGAAGATAGACGGAATTGGAATACCTAATAAAATTGATTCAATCAATTTTGTTTTTTGATTATCAGTCCAACGAAAATATCGTTGAAATTCAGGATTTATGATGACTTCTTTTTTTGAATACATACTCACTAATTCTCCAATAGACATTGGGTAACTTTCGGTTTTGTATTCCTTTCTACGAGATTCAATCTCCGAGATTAATAATTTTTCAATTTCCATATTTGTCAATTTTTTGTGTATCATGTTTTTTTATTATGCCCAACAATTCTCCACATTTCAAACCTTGTTTTAAAAGTAGTTTTAAAATGTAGCAACTACTTTTTTCAAATTTATGAACGATGTCAAAAAATCGTAATTGTTTCACCAATTTTCAATTTTCATTCTTAAAAAAAAGCTTTATGTTTAATTCAATAGAAAAAATGATAAAAAAATATTTATTAAAGTATTGAAAACAAACATATTACAACGATTTTTGAATAAAAATGAATTCATTAAATATAAATATTTTCTTTTGTATTTGTGGCACTTATTTAGAAATTTTAACTTTGTAAGAAAAATTTTTTTTTGAAATACTTTATTTTGAAATACATCGTCTTGTTATTTAATACTTTAATTTTATTTTTACTGAAAAAAATACTTGAAAATTTTTCAATATTATAAAATTGACGCAAAAATTGAAATCAAATTTTTCTAACTTAATAAAAAAAATATCACATGAAAAAACTATCCCTATTTTTATTGTGTTTTGTAGGAGTTCTGTTTTCGTTACAGGCTCAAAACAAGGAGCTTACAATTGAAGATGCTGTTGTAAATCAGTGGCGCGCGCTTTACCCTGAATACCGTTTAAATTTGATGTGGAAGGGAACTTCCGACACCTACGCTTATGTAAAAGGTTACTCGGAACTTATTGAAGCAAAGTACAATACAACTGAAACTACAACTTTAACAACCGTTGCGGTACTAAATTCATCGCTTGCAAGTTACGGTATTGAAAAGATGAGTTATTTTCCGTTCGATTTTCAATGGGTAAACAACAGCAGTATTTATTTTCTGGAAGAAACCCACGCATTTATCTATAACACAGCAACAAAGGCTGTAGAATTTCATGTAGAAATACCGGAAAATGCAGAAAATGTAACTTTTTGTAAAGAAAACAAAACTATTGCTTATACCATTGAAAATGACTTGTATATAGTTTCTGAAAAAGGAACAAAAACAGTTGCTTCCTCCGATGATGAAAATTTTGTTTTCGGTCAATCGGTTAGTAGAAACGAGTTTGGCATTAACGGCGGAATTTTTTGGTCGCCCAAAGGCAATTATCTTGCTTTTTACAAAAAAGATGAAACCGATGTGGAATCGTACCCTATTGTAGATGTAACTACTTCAATAGCAGAACATACACCTATAAAATATCCTATGGCTGGCAGAAGCAGCGAACATGTTACCCTTGGTGTTTACGATATGAACACCGGCAGCACCATTTACATTGAAAATGAGCCGGAATCGGAAAAATACTTAACAGCTATTTCGTGGGAACCCTCAGAGGCAAATATTTACATTGCTGTACTGAACCGAGAACAAAACCACATGAAATTCAACAAATATGATGTAAAAACAGGAAATTTCCAGAAAACTCTTTTTGAAGAAACGAACCCAAAATACGTAGAACCGGAAAATGCTGCAATATTTTTGCCGAATTCATCTACCGAGTTTTTGTGGTATAGCGAAAGAGACGGCTACAAACATCTGTATCAATACAATACAGACGGAACTCTTTTAAAACAAGTTACAAAAGGAAAATGGTTAGTTACCTCATTTTTAGGTTTTAGCAAAGACGGGAAATCCATTTTTTTCACGTCCACAGAAGCAAGTCCGTTGGAAAATAATTTGTATTCTGTTTCATTAAAAAACGGTAATTTACAACGTATTACAACCATTAGCGGTACTCACGAAGTTCAAATGAATGGTGAAGATATGTTTATTGATGAATTTTCAAATACGGAAATTCCACGAATCATCAATATTTTGGACAAAGACGGAAAAGTAGTAACCAGTTTGCTTACAGCCGCTAACCCTATGAAAAACTACAAATTGGGAACTCACAAAATTTCTACTATTACCGCAGCAGACGGGAAAACCGATTTGTATTACAGCCTTATTACGCCGCCCGATTTTGACCCTACAAAAAAATATCCGGCAATAGTTTATGTTTATGGAGGTCCTCATGCACAAATGATTACCAATAGCTGGCTTGGCGGCGTAGGTTTGTGGCAATATTATATGGCACAAAAAGGTTATGTAATGCTGATTGTGGACAACCGTGGCTCCGACAACAGAGGGCTGGAGTTTGAAAATGTGATACATCGCCAATGTGGAGTGAATGAAATGGCTGACCAAATGAAGGGAGTGGAATTACTCAAAAGTTTGGGTTATGTGGATATGAACAGAATTGGAGTACATGGCTGGAGCTATGGCGGATTTATGACCATATCGCTTATGTTGAACCATAATGATGTGTTTAAAGTAGGCTGCGCCGGTGGACCGGTTATTGACTGGAAGTACTACGAGGTTATGTACGGGGAGCGTTATATGGACACTCCCGAAGAAAATCCGGAAGGATACGAAAAAGCAAGTTTGCTTAACAAAGCCGGAAACTTGGAAGGAAAACTTCTAATTATTCAAGGTGGCGTGGATCCGGTAGTGGTTTGGCAACATAGCCAAAGTTTTTTGGTGAAATGTATTGAAGAAGGTGTTTTGCTCGACTATTTTGTATATCCTACTCATGAACACAATGTTAGCGGTATGGATAGGTTGCATTTAATGCGCAAAATTACGCAATATTTTGACGAAAATTTGTAATTCATTTTTTCGTAATTTTTAAGACTGTTTTTACTGCGCCTGTCAGGTGTTTTCACCTGACAGCGCGAGTTAAAAATTTTGCAACTATTTAGCATGTTCAGAAAGTTTTAAAAAGCTCTGTAAGAGCGAAATACAATAGCGTAGGGCAACGCCCTACGTTTTAAAAATGACAAAATGATAAAAGCCCTGTAAGGGCGTAATAATTGATATACAGATATTTCGCCCTTACAGGGCTTTCAATAAGAGATGCATTATTTTAATATGGCGTTGCCATATTCTATTATATTTCGCTCTTACAGAGCTTCTAAAACCATTATTAAACATGCTAAATAGGTTCAAATATTTTTTACAAACTCAGTTCCTCAACAATTTCGTTCTTTTTTAAATCAACGGTTTTGTTGATTATTTTTTCAGAAACTTGGGGAGCAACATTTTTAGCAGTACATTGTTTTGCAACAATTTCGGCAATATCCAAAACTTTCAATTTTTTGTTGCGAACAAAAGTTTTTTTGCACATAGGGCAAGCAGTAACGAGCAAATCGGGTGAATATTGCAAATAGTCATTAACAGCTTGATATTGAAGTAAGTTTCTTTCTTTTTGCGTAATTTTCAAATTTCCTAAACTTCCACCGCAACAATGAGCTGTTTCTTTTTCATTTTTAATAGGAAGCAGTTCTCCTGCAAATTTCAATACCTCACGCGGTTGTTCGTAAAATTTCATTCCTCTGCCAAGTTCGCAGGGGTCGTGATAAATGAATTTTTCAAGAGATTTTTCAACTTTAATTTTCTTATTTTTAATCAGTTGCAAAATATATTCTGCATGAAACAAAACTTCAACATTCGGTAATTTGTAATCTTCTTTAAAAACCTTATAACATATTGGACATGACACAATTAACCGTTTTGCGCCGGAGGCAAGTATTTTGGAGGAATTATTTTCAATCAATTTAGAGGCAGCTTCGTATTGTCCGGCAAGCATGAGCGGTCGCCCGCAACATGGCGATTTTTCTTCATCTATAAACCACACATTTTCATTCGCTAAGCTAAAAATTGTTTTCATGGAAGAAATAATACCCGGTGTTAGATGAGTCATGCAACCGGCAAAATATACTGTATCTGCTTTGTTTGCAGGCGATTGAGCCAAATAGTCGTAAGAGGCATTGTATTGCAAGGTTGACTCAATGCGTTGAGTAGTACGTAAATCAATAATATCAATACCAACCGGACAGTCAATTTGACATTTTCCACACATCAAACAATTAAAAAGTTGTTCGTCGGTTAAATTTTTGTTTCTGATACTTTTCAAAATGTAAACCGACTGAGTATCATGTATTCCGGCAACGGAAAGTTGGCAATTATCGAGGCAAA
>JFJP01040195.1_pt1 | contig 11698 bp, 8 predicted proteins | sample 431651 | NCBI WGS metagenome assembly JFJP01 (sample SAMN02602958, study PRJNA72255) | Microbial mat metagenome, whole genome shotgun sequencing project. | biome: fresh water; feature: sink hole; material: water; isolation source: purple microbial (photo- and chemosynthetic) mats found in... | reverse complement strand
ACCGTGTGTACTTTTGTGGCCAACGAATAACTGGTTGATGGTGGTGTTTGTTTCATCATCATGTGATAGTATTGAGCAAAGAACCATATCATTGTATGTTCGTATTCATCGTGGTGATGAGATTATATTCTGTCTCCTTTTGTTTGTCGGGAGTAGCGAGTATATTTTCTATAGATTGTGCCATTGTGATGGATTGTATAGATAAAAGTTATATAATCTCTAATCTTTTGGTTGAAAAACTATACATATTTATATTGCCTTCTATGCTATTTTTCTTTTTGATCATCGTAAATGCATCTTGTATAGTATGTATGCCTATGGTTCAAGGCAATAAGACACCACTTTTACTATTATCTACAGTTTGAATACACAATCCTTGTAGCGACAAATCGATAGTATTTATGGCTTGTAATGTATGCTGTTCTTCGATAGTAAGGACTATATCACAGATTATTTTAGTAATGTTTGTGTGTTGTTCAATGAGTCCATGATAAATCATTTCTATGACTTTTCATAAAGATTTGTCAGTAGTAAGTACGCCATTTGAGAGTATGAGATTGTTTTTTTCATCAAAAGCACTCATGAAGATTCCTTTAGGTTCATTGAGATTATAGATCTTTTCTATCTCTTGTTTGATTTTTTCTATCATTTCTTATCTTGTTTTGCTAAAGAGTTTCATTATATTTTTCATTATAATTAAAAATTATTATAATGCAACTTTTTGATAATTAATTCCATCTCTTCTTATGTTCTCTCCAAAATTACAATTTACTCTACATTGACAAAAAGGTAATGCTAGAGCTGGTAGTCTACTCTTAAATGGCAAAGAAGTCTCTACGCCTGTCTTTATGCCTGTAGGTACCAAAGCTACTATCAAATGAATATTTCTCGATATGATACGCAATCCAGAGTATTTATGAGAATTAGAGCCCCTTATGATTATGCTGGCAAATACTTTTCATCTGCATCTTCGTCCAGGAGAATGACTTGTCCATGATGCTTGAGGTATACAAAAATTTATGAACTGGCCCGGATTAGTCCTGACAGATAGTGGAGGTTTTCAGGTATTTTCATTGTGACTCAATAAAAAAGCTACTGGAGGTATGAATAAAAAATGACCCATCGTCTCTGTCAAAGAGCAGTGAATTAAATTTCATTCGCCTATCGATGGATCCAAACATTTTATGTCACCAGAAGATTGTGTTGATATTCAATCCGCTTTATGATCTGATATTATGATGGTGTTGGATGTGTGTTCTCCATGATGATCTGATACTCGTACGTATAAAAAACAGATGGATATGACACATCGTCGAGCAACGAGACAATTTGAACATCTCGCCAGACACAGAGATGAGGTCAGAGGAGTTCTTTTCCCTATTGTACAATGAGGTACTGATCATCAGTTGAGACAAGAATCAATAGATTATCTATCACCATATGCGATCGATGGTATAGCAGTATGAGGGGTGAGTGTTGGTGAGAGTAGAGCACTTATACAAGATATTACTACATTTTGTGGTGAGAGATTACCTGATCATGTACCTAGATATCTGATGGGTATAGGAGATCCAGAGACTATTAGACATGCTATTGCTGCATGATTTGATATGTTTGATTGTGTGATGCCTACGAGATTGGGGAGACATGGTATAGCATATAGTGATACAGGAAACCTTCATCTCAAAAATACTTGTTTTCGTGATGATCATACGCTACTTTGGCCAGAAGCAAAAAATGGATTATCAAAAACATATACCAAAGCATATATTCATCATCTGTTGAGAGAAAAAGAGATGTTGGGTTGATTGATCCTTTCTCTTCATAATATTTTTTACCTTCATCAAATGGTTGGTGAGATTAGAGAAGATATTATAAATTCATAACTTCTTATCATAACTTTCTATTGTGCATTTTCTGCTTTGGTTTTGAGTATGTTTGCTGTAGATTGTATATCAGTGATTTGTTTGTATATCTGTTCTCGTAAGATATATTGTTCTTTTGAAAACTTATAAAAATTATCATTGAATACTGATGAGGTATTTGTTTTGCTGAGTTTTTCTAACAAAATATCTGTGTTACTCGTATTGGTGATACACTTTTTTGTAATTGGGCTAAATTCTGCTCATAAACTTGTACAGTATTTGATCCAATCATCTCATGACTTCGTGTCTCCTATGAGGAGGTATTTATTTTTATCTTTTCAGATTCCTCATACTTTATTTCATCATATAAAAGGGTTAATACTTTTGATAGTATTATTATCTTTGATAGTATTCTCTTTTTGTTGTTTGGATTGTAGCTTGTCATAGATAGGTTTCATGGCGACAAATATATCAAATGCAAATACTTCATGAAACTTTATATCACTAAAACTAGAGTCCATAAATTCTTGTTTCTTTGATCTCTTGGATAATAATCCATTTTGTTTAAGTTTGTTAAATATTTCGTTAATTTCGATTACTGCCTCTTCTATACTAGTGATTTTTTTCCCAGCTAAGACACGTGATGATTGAGCTGGGACTATACAAATTTTGATTCTGAGCATGTCGTTTGCTGTGCTTTTGTCACCACATGTACATTGTCCAAGACATACAATTCTATCTTTTATATTTGTAAGTTGGTTACAGCTATTGAGACAACATTTCCCTTCACATGTCATTTTTTCAAAACTTCATTCTATTTGAGAACAACTTGTTTTACATGCTAGAGTAGTTCATGGTAATGCAGTATCGGTTTTTATGATATTACTAGATCCATTATTTGATGATCATGGAATTCATGAGAGTCATCATATTTCTGTACTATCAGGAGTATATAAAAATCCACTGAGTGCATCGAGTAATTTATTTTGAGTATCATAGAATTCATCAATAATTTCTTGTGTAGTTTCACTATCAGTAGTTTCATCATCAATTGCGCTTTGATCAGTAGTTTCTGTTCATGGTATTGGACATAGTGTTGCTTGTATAGTAGCTGTAGGTAGTGCTGCTAGACTATCTGTGTTATTTTTCTTATCATCTTTTAGACTATTCATAAAATCATTGATATTGTTGCGTCCATTTGAAGTCGTATTCGATGATCATGATGATTGTGTTCCTGTTCTTCATCAGGTAGATGTATTTGTAGATCATCATCAACTATTTGATCATTGTACTGTAGATCCATTAGATGATCATCAGAAAGCTGATATTCATCATGGTACAGAATTGTTTTGTTGATTATTGTTAGATGGAACAGTCACTTTAGGTAATGAATAATAGATCATCGTGGGTGTATCAGGACCAGTTCATTTTTCAAATAATATATTTTTTATATTGGTGATATCGATCATCAGATCAAAAAGTGCATTATCTTTGACACCATCCATATAAATATTATCATTATTGTTTTTTTCTGGAAGTGAGAGTTGATTTGCTCTGAGGTTTTTATTTATAGTATACGTATTATATACCACTGAAGTACAGTCAGATAATTCTTTTTGTTGTGTAATTCATTGAGATGGTATCAGGTTTTGGTTACAACGGAGAAAACGTTCACACGATAATGTTATGTCTCAGGACGGTTGGATAATCGTTCACAATGGTATACCACCTTTACTTGATATCTCTTCTATAAATCATGGTTTTCTAGATAATATTGTAATGATGTCTGATTTTTTTATATTACATGAAGTGATTCAGTTTGTTTGTGCATTTTTTTGTATCGATTGTAGTGTGATATCTATACTTTGTAAAGATGCTTTATTTCATCGTGCGTGTTTCGTATCTAAAACCTGTAAAAAAAGATCTTTCTGACCTCTATTTGATGATGATGATTCGATTGATGTTTGAGTTCCCAATTGAGAGATCTTTTGTACAAGTGCATCTAGTGAAATCGATCCAGCATACGTATTTGACAAGCCAGAAAAAATAGTACTTGTTATGATGACTATCAAGTAGACTCATTGTATGACATTCTTGAGATTAATTTTTGCTTTGAACATTTTCTAATTTATAATGTAATTGATGAAGAGGTAAGTATATCTTAGCAAGATTATTTCTCATATTGAGGAGATCTTCTTGATACATGAGAAATCAGATATGGATAGGATAGGATGATTCTAGATTTCATAATTGTCTTATACTTTCACGAACAGCATTTTTTATACTTTCTGTTTGTATCTCTATTCTTCATCTTTGTAAGATAATAGCTTCTCAGATTGTAATGTTTTTTTGTCACCATGATACTGGTATATCTGCTTGGTTTGCATTCCAAAATCTATTGAGATACTCTGTATACACTGATGTAAATAATGTATAAAAGAATAATTCATTGTAGAGGATATCAGTATTGATTTTATGATAATTTGGTGGTGTTTTTGATTCGCTATTGATAAAGAAGAAATCTGTAATATTACCACCAATAGAAGATCCATTGTCTTGTACTGTTTTATAATTTATAAAGTATGTCTCTTTTTGTATTGTTTTGCCATTTTTGATATACTCTGTTAGTCTTTTGTGTGTATCAGGATAGTTTTTTGCTTCTGGTATTAATCCTATAGTGTTGAAATGATTTTTAATATATTCATTTGCTAATTCTTTTTCTGTCAGTTTACTATCGATAGTACCATATATACGAGCTAAAGAAAGATTGACTCGATCATTTTGTACTTGTGTGATAATTTTTTGAAATATAAAGGGATAGTCTAGATTATTGTTGAAAGATCGATTTTCACAATCGGTATCTCCTATACTACCAGTACCAACCAAAGATCCTAACTGACTTTGACTACATATAATACCCATATCTCGTATGTTTTTTCTTTTGAGTATTGTATTCAATAATAATGCTGTATTTTCAGCTTTTTTATCTTTTTTATCAGATTGTAGAGAATTACACGCTATGGTTACAAATAGTGATTCTTTGGGATTGTAGGTAGTTCATGATGGTAGGATAGTGACAGCTCATGATGCTATGATTTGTGTACATAATTGATTAAATATATGATAGACTTGTTTATCTTGTTGTTTGAGTCCTAACCAAGTCTTGTCTATGTCATTTGTAGTAATTGCTTTTACATAAGTATCTATACTAACATCACTAGCAAAAACTCCTTGTATCGCTCCTCACAAAAATATTAGTCAGAAGATGACTTTTTTAAGAATATTATATAGAGTATAATCGTGATACATAGAGATAGGAAAGATTAAATATTAACGGCAAGTTCATCAGAGATTACTACATTGCAGTTCGCAGGTACGAGCGATATCTTCTTTAATGTTATTATATAAGATAGTATTGATCACACGAATATGAAATAATGTTTTTGATAATGCTTCTTGGGTATCTGATGTAGTATTGTTGAGTTGTATTGTGAGAGCAGATTGATGTTCAGTGATGATGTTATCTAGATTACTTGCTATGTTGACTTGTTGTGGACTAGCTGGCAAATATAGTATATAGTCTGGGTTACTTATATCTAAACTTTTTATATTAATTTTTTGTTTATCTTCACTTTGTGTATTTGTATTTGAAATATCTGTATTATTCTGTGAGTTATTTTTCTTTTTTTCCTTTTTTTTTGTGATGAGATTATCTATTCAACTTTTTATATCTCTCCATGTATTTACTATTTGTCTTAACATGTTTCATCATAATAATCATCATGTTCTTTTGGTGAGTCATTGTGAGCTGAGTATCTCTTGTTCTCTCTGAGTATAATCATCAATATTGTTTTTATAAAAATCTCAGTCTGTTTGGTTGGTAATTTGTAATGCTCTGGTTGCCAATCTTTTGGATGCTTTTTCAATTTTTTCTCGAGATTGTTTTGGTCATTTTGTTTTAAAAGTGTCAGTAATGTTTTTAATATTCTTTTTGAATGTAGCAAAACTACTACTACATGATTTTCATGAAGTTCCTATCCTGGTACAGTCATAATGTTTTTGTAATAGTGAAAAATACTCTATATTAAGTTTTACTTCTGTCTTTGCACTGCCTCATACTGTGATAGTGTTGTCTTGTAAAGTACCTCATAGAGTTAATATTTTTTTAAACCTATTATTGATACGAAGGAGGAGTGCAAGACTCTGTGTAGAAGTTAGTGCATCCTCTATGGTAGGATTACTTTCAAAGAGTTTTCATTCTCCACTATTGTTTTTGATAAGTGTTGTAATTTGTATAAATTGTTCATCTGGTAATTTTTTACCATATCATCCTGCTATACCTATCTCATAGAGTTTATCTCCTACTATCGTATCTATATCTAGAAGAAGTTGATAATCTCTGACGATCGGTCGTGGTTGCGCAGTGACTAAAAATCATAATCATCCATCTTTGATAATATCTATGCCATAGATACTCAAGAGTTCTGTAGTTGCTCTGAGATACGACTGTCTTTTATCAAAGTTTTTTAATGTCCCTGCTACGATATTTTCTACGATAGATCATGGATTTGTCGATCATAATATCCCATCATACACTCATCATTGCCATGGACCAAAGACATTATATTGTGCTCATTGAGCGAGGATAGTAGAATTGTTTGGTAATATATCTATTATTTGGTTTGAGAGATTGATGAAGTTAGTGATCTCTGGTGATGGGCCTCCACATGTAGCACATAGACTTTCTGTATTTTGTCCATATATAAAAAAGGATCATCAAATTATGACTATCATAGCAGCGACAAAAAATTTTATTTTCTGACTTGTACTTCACATGTAGATGACTATAATGAATCATTGTTTTGAGTCAAATCAAATACTATTTTATCTTATTGACTTATTGGTATGAAAGTACTTGCCATAGAGACGAGTTGTGATGACACATCTCTTGCACTAGTGTCATATAATGGAACTACATTTTTATGTGAACATATGGTTTCTTTTACACAGGTAGATATTCATCTTATTTTTGGTGGTGTAGTTCCGGAACTTGCCAGTAGAGAACATCTTGATCAGATCTTACTTGTCTTACAAGCATTGGTACAATGATATGATGGTATAGATACTATTGATGATTTTATGTCTTTGATTGATCGTATAGCAGTGACTCATACACCATGATTACCTTGATCACTCATTATTTGAAGAACTTTAGCTGTATTTTTGTCTACTTGGTATAATAAACCACTATTGTTTGTAAATCATTTACATGGACATATGTTTTCTTTTTTATTACATAGACAGCTGAATATATTACAAGATAAAAACTTGATTTTGAGTGTAAGCTGATGACATAGCGATTTGTCGCTATTGTCAAAAAAAGACAATATTTGACAATCATATTTATTAAAAAATGATGTCAATATAGACATAATATGACAATATATGATCCAAAAAATTGGAAATACAAGAGATGATGCAATTGGTGAGGTATATGATAAAGTATCAAGATTATTGTGATGACCATATCCATGAGGAGTACGATTAAGTAAAAAAGCGACAGAATATACTCAAAATAATGATGATATATGAATACTACCTAAGATTCGTTTTAAGAGAATTATGCTAGAACAGTGATGCTTTGATTTTAGTTTTTCTGGTATGAAAGCACAGGCTTATACTTTTATACAACACTATAAAACACTATTATGATTATCTAGCGATGCTCTTTTGCCTGATAGTCTTATTCAATATATCTGTTATGAATTTCAAGAAGCAGCTACTGATATATTAGTCAGAAAAATTTTTATGGCTATCGAATATCATCATATCAACCTTATAGCTTTGGTCGGAGGTGTATCAGCAAATACGAGATTGAGAGAAAAGATTTTAGATTATAAAAAAGAATTTGAAATACAACATTGAACTTCTCTTCAATTTTATACTCCAGATTCTTTTGATTATTGTACAGATAATGCAGCTATGATAGGTGTAGCAGGTATTATAGGTATGTTATAGACTATATTACAATGTTTGTATAATATTATATATTTCTACGATATCTTTTGTATTGATTAATGCTTGTTTGATATCCTTAGTATTTTCATGTCATTTGATATATCAAAATACATACTTACGAAAATCTATCCCACAACGTACATCACTGATATTATATTCAAATTGTCAGAAATTGATATTTTTTTCTCATCTTATAATATGATCTTCTAATAGTCTCACATAGTCTATAATATGCTGATGATCTGGCATAGGGAAAATATAATCATGAAAATCTATCGATGGTATATCCATAAATTCATCACTATTGGGATCATATTTTTTGTTGATGTGGAGATTTTGTCTATTGAGGGCAAGTTGGTCACTCATCTCTGGATAAAGTGTACGAGTATGAGTCATATAAATCTCATATGCTGCCATCAAGAGTAGGTGTTGTTTACTCAATTCTCTTTTTTCATCTGTGCTAGGTGTGTGGTCAGTAAATATTCGAGGATTACTCATCGCAGATTGTCATATCATGATTCCATCAAGATTCCCTCTTTGTAATTCACAATCTTCGTATGAATGTATTCAGCCATTTCCTATGATAGTGCAATTATTTCAAACTTCTTTTTTGATATTATAGATAAAATCTCGATCTACTCATCCATTGTGCGCTTGTGAATATGTTCTTCCATGGATGGAGATAGTTTTACAATATTTCGCAGCATCTACTATAAATTGAAATTGATCTTTTTTGTCTTGTTCGTTGAGTCATGATCTTGTTTTGATAGAAAATGGTAGAGTAGTGGATTCACTGAGAAGAGCTATATATTCTAATGTTTTTGCTTTATTTCTCATCATACCCGCTCAAGCTCCACAAGAAAGCACTTTAGGAGATGGACATCCTATATTGAGTTCTATTCCAAAAAAACCAGGATATTTTTTTTCTATATCTTGGGTTGTCTTTACTAGAGTGTCTATGTTTCCTCCATAGATCTGTGCAATAAGTCTCTGTTCGGTTTCGTCTTTGATCAGATGTTTGACAAGACGAGATGGATTGATCATATATCCATCAGCAGACATAAATTCAGTCCATTTTCGTAAGGTATGTGTAGGATCTCAATATTGTTTGAATATCTCTTCTACGATGATTCTGTAGGGATAGTCTGTTATTCAGTCCATGGGAGCTAAACCTAAGATCATTTGATGTAATTAACAGTTAAAAGTTAATAATTAAAAGTTACTATACGAAAATATGATGTTTTTTACAATACAATCTCTTTGTTTTTTTTTGCATTTCCGCTTGCACTAGTACGATAATTTGTTATTATAAGTATAGTTTGATGTAATAATGAAATATTTTTTGTTTTAAATGTAATTTTTGAATGGCAAGAAGACGTTCTTATAAATCAAAGACATCATTCAATGTTTTTGTATTAGATAAGTATACTATTGGTCGAGGTTTTATTGTGATGGGAGCATTATATTTTTTTGCTTTGTTTATGGCTCCAAATAGTCCAATATTGCAACGATTTCATCAAGCATCGTATTTTGTGTTTGGTAAGGTAGGGACACCACCTTTTTTTGCTTTGAGTGTCATATTTTGATTGTTGGTATTATTTAAATGACATTTGATTAGGATTCTTACCAAACAATTTTTTATACTATTGTTTTTGGTGTCAGCATTATTAAATTTTCCTATCTTGGATGATCCTAAACTCAATCTCTATACCAATTGGTGAGGTTATGTCTCTTGGCCAATTTTTTGGCTATTAGTAAAATGATTTGGTAATAATCCACTAGCTATCAAATGAATGGTGCTTACTTTATTTTTAATCCTCGTGATATGGATATTTTATAAATTTAATATTCCAGTCCCTATTCCGCGTCTCAATATTCGCTTACCAGAGCAAAAGAGAATAGAGGTTAGAGAAAAAATTTCAGCACCCATCTTACAAAAACAAAACAAAAAGATATCTGACAATTATGATTATAATATCACACCATCAGATTCAGATAACCAATGAAGTTTATTGAAAGATATATTACAATTTGGTAAAAAAAATATTGCTAATACCTCATCAGATTGAATATTAAAAACAGCACTCAAATCTACTATGGTAAAAGCTGTAGATGATAAACTTCATCAAAAAACTATGGCTCATATATCTTTTCCCAAAGATAAACCTACATTTGATCTCTCGCTTCTGCGTCGTGAGAGTGGTTCTATGGATGTAGATCATGAACTTTTGGTAAAGAAAGCACAAATGATTCAATCAAAATTGATTGAGTTTGGTGTTCCTGTTACTATTGATGGCTTTGATATTGGTCCATCTATTATACAAATCCGTGTCAAGCCAGAAGCAGGTATCAAAATCTCTACTATAGAAAATCTCAAACAAGATATTACACTAGCTACTAAATCAAAAGCACTACGTATTGTAGCTCCTATACCTGGTACAGATTGTGTATGAGTACAGATTCCTCATCCAAACCCTTCTATGGTCCATCTGGGTGATGTGTTATGATCTCCAGATTTTACCAAATCAATGCAAAAAAATCTTACGAATCTTACTCTGGGTAAAGCAATTGATGGTACAAATATTATCAAATCACTCGAAGATATGCCACATCTCTTGATAGCGTGAGCAACTGGTTCGTGAAAATCTGTCTGAGTAAATGATTTTATCTTATCATTGATGTATCAAAACAATCCAAATGAATTGAAGTTTCTTATGGTGGATCCAAAACAAGTAGAATTGGAGATGTACGCAGGACTTCCTTATCTGCTTGCTCCTATCGTCACTCAGTCAGAAAAAGCCTTGAAACTCTTACAATGGGCAGTAGAGGAGATGGAGATTAGATATACAAAACTTTCTAAAGCGAGAGTCAAAAAACTTTCTGAATACAATGAAAAGTTTCCTCAAGAACAATTATATCGTATTATATTTGTGATAGATGAGTTGGCTGATCTGATGATGTCGGGTAATAAAAAAGAAGTGGAATCTTGTATCACCCGTATTGCTCAAAAAGCTCGTGCTGTTGGTATCCATCTGATCGTAGCGACACAAAGACCATCGGTCAATGTCATTACAGGATTGATCAAAGCAAATATTCCGACTCGTATTGCGTTTGGAGTAGTATCTCAGATAGATTCTCGTACGATATTGGGTATCAAAGGTGCTGAAGATCTGCTCGGTAGATGAGATCTCCTCTATATGGATACGACGACAAAACATCCGATGAGAGTACAAGCTCCATTTGTCGATACTGATGAGATAGAAAAAGTAATCGCTGCACTGAAGCAAAGTTATATGAAATGATTGTCAGAAGAAGATATCTATCATCCTGAGATCATTCGTATCTTGGAAGCAAAACCAGAATATGCATCAAATCAATATGGATGATGATCATCATGAGACGATGATGAACTGATAGAACAAGCGATAGAAGTAATCTTAGAGACTCGTAAAGCAAGTGCTACTCTACTCCAAAGAAAATTGAATCTCTGATTTGCTCGTGCTGCCAGAGTGATGGATGAACTTGAAAAGAGAGGAGTAGTATGACCACAAGATGGTGCGAGAGCGAGAGAGATTTTAATTTAGTTTATAATTGTGTATCCCGATGAACTATAAAAAAACTTTATTATGATGAATAAGTATATTCTCTTTTCTTTTTCTTTCTAGTGTTGAATGATTGGATATTGAAAGTACTTATTATTATCCTGGGGTTTTTTCTTCTGCTCGTCTTATTTATAGTATTTGTATGACTATTCAAACTCCTCCTGTCTGTTTGTCTAATTTAAAATCAGAATATGAAGACGCAGAAAGTCATTG
>JFJP01032273.1_pt1 | contig 11698 bp, 12 predicted proteins | sample 431651 | NCBI WGS metagenome assembly JFJP01 (sample SAMN02602958, study PRJNA72255) | Microbial mat metagenome, whole genome shotgun sequencing project. | biome: fresh water; feature: sink hole; material: water; isolation source: purple microbial (photo- and chemosynthetic) mats found in... | reverse complement strand
ACCGCCGTTAAGAACAACTTATCGGGGCGTTTTTCCTGACTGTCATCTGCCCATACTGTCTGCTGGGTTATCCAGAGCGCAGTACCGAGCAGTACAAGTGCTAATTTACGCATGTTATGATTCCCTCACTGAAGAGATTTTTTGATTGGGACTTCTTTGTATAATATAGCCGATATATTATAAGTAGTGCAAGACGAAATACACAAGCTCGCGAATAAATTTTTATTTATCTTTAAAATCATTAATTTGAAATTAGCTTGTCATTGATTTCATATAGTTACGTGCAAATTTTTTTTAGCTGCAATTAAAGCGTTAAAAGCCAATATATTGAATAATCAATGATATTTCATTTTATCCAATTCGATAGTCATTACATGGTGAAAGATAACTGGTAGCAACCAATTGACCAACGGTATCCGCTTGTCACCGAACTTCAACAATAAATAGATGTAACTTCAGCTATTTTAGCAATTTTAAGATTGCTGCCATGCAAAAATGTTTGGTTGATGAAATTTAAACAGCGTCATTTCTCAAGTTAAACTCCGTTAGAATCGTTTTAATAAATAACTTTATAATCCAGGAGTTTTAGGAAGGGGGCACAGCGGCGCGATCAAGGGCAAGGCAACTCGAACTTTTGACCATCCCATGCCAAGATTCACTTTTTTGTTGGTGGTCAGAATCAAAATGATATTGGGGCGTTCGGGAACAATTGCCATAAAATGATAAGTATTTTTGGTGGTGATCTGAATTTCCTCAATCAAATGTATTTCTTGGGTGCAACGCATGTCATTGATCATTTGCTCGACACTTTGCACGGTATTACCTCGAAACATGTCCATCGCTGCCGCTGCCGCACGGTCTATAATGGAGTGGGTAAAATACGGAATCTTATGAGAAATTCCCAAAACGACCCCGCTGTGCAAGTCCACAACCGCACACCCCAATGCCGCTTCCACACTATTGAGAATTTCTTTGCAGAGAAGATTTATTTCCATACTGTATTTTCCTATGATAACAGGGAAAGATTTAAAAGCAAATTATATCATCAAAATGCTTTGTTCAATGTAATGAAATCACGGGAAATTATTGAGGAAACTGGGATGGCAACGTTTTCGTCCATTTCTGAGTGATTCATTCAACGATCTAAATAATGTCAAACAGGTTCTATCATGAAGTGATGCACGATCCACTCAGTGATAACATCAGATTTGAACTCCACAATCAAAATCATCCGAAAAATCTATGATCGCGTTTCACTGGATAGAATGAAAAAAACCTGCTACAGTATTTGATCTGAACTGCTCCGTTCCAATTTATCAGTCATCACTTGATTATTTAGGTTATGTCTCACAATCCCTATTTATCTTATTATCTCAACACGATGGACATCAAATTTTGGGTGCGTCGTCGCCTGCCGGAATTGCCGCCGAGTGAACTCGCGCTTGAAAACCCAGTCACTCCGACCGCTGCGACACATCCAATTGAAATGAATGAATTATTACCGCCTATCTCTCAAACACCTTCACCGTTGCTTGCGGAAAGTGTTCAACCTGAAACTTCAATGAGCCCAAATTTTCCCCCAACTCAAAAAAATTCTGCCCTGTCCCCCGAACATTCAAGAGTGCAAGCATGGCAAGAATTACAACAACAAGTTGCGGCATGTACTGCATGTGAATTGCATCAAACTCGCACGCGACCGGTGTTTGGGACGGGTAATCGCAGTGCCCAATGGATGTTTATCGGTGAAGCTCCCGGTGCCGATGAAGACGTACAAGGCGAACCCTTTGTCGGACGGGCAGGTAAATTATTGACAAATATGTTATTGGCGATAGATTTACCCAGAGAAACAGTTTATATTGCCAACATTTTAAAATGTCGTCCGCCCGGCAACCGCAATCCCCAACCGCATGAAGTGGAATACTGCACGCCCTTTTTGACGCGACAAATCGAATTGATTCAACCGAAAGTCATTGTTGCCTTGGGCGCGGTGGCGGCTCGGTTTTTACTTGACACAGAAACGGAAATTGGGAAGTTGCGCGGAAAACGGTTTGAATACAAAAATACCGGCATTCCCCTGATTGCAACCTATCATCCCGCCTATTTACTGCGTAATCCGGTGGCTAAAAGTAAATCGTGGCAAGATTTGCAACTCGCCTGTCAAATTATTCAAGAGAGTTCCTCCTGATGAGTGCTGTATTTGCTGAACCCGACATGATGATGCGTCCCATGCAAGAGGCTGATTTAGCAACCGTAGTTGAAATTGAAACGCTTGCTTATCCCTTTCCTTGGACACTCAATATTTTTCATGACTGTTTACGCATGAGTTATTCCAGTTGTGTTTTGGAACGGGATAACACGGTGGTCGGTTATGGTTTCATGTCGGTGGGCGCGGGGGAGGCACATATTTTGAATCTCTGTGTCCATCCTACTTATCAACGTCGGGGATATGGACGCTGTATTTTAGAATTTTTGTTAGAAATCGCGGGGCAACGAGGCGCGGAAGCCGTTTTTTTAGAAGTGCGTCCCTCCAATGTTGCTGCCCATCAACTTTATTTGCAAGCAGGATTTAACCAAGTGGGCATGCGTCGCAATTATTACCCAGCGCATCAAGGGCGTGAAGCGGCGTTAATTCTGACTCGGTCACTCACGTAAAAAATTTATGAGCATTGAAATTCGACATATCGAGAAAACATTTAATCAGTTCAAAGCATTACGTGATGTTTCCTTACACATTCCAACCGGTGAATTGGTCGCACTTTTGGGCCCCTCGGGGTGTGGAAAAACCACGTTGTTGCGAATTATCGCAGGTTTAGAAGTCGCCGACAGTGGCACGATTTTATTTCATGGCGAAGATACCACCCAACAACCCGTGAGGCATCGCCGCGTCGGATTTGTATTTCAACATTACGCGCTGTTTCGTCATCTCACGGTATTTGAAAATGTTGCGTTTGGTTTACGGGTGCGTCCGCGTGCCACTCGCCCTTCGGACATTGAAATTCGTGCGAAAGTTGAAGAATTGTTAAACTTGGTGCAAATGCAAGGACTCGCCAAACGCTATCCCCATCAATTATCTGGCGGACAACGACAACGAATTGCACTGGCGCGTGCGTTGGCAGTTCAACCCAAAGTTCTCCTACTCGATGAACCATTTGGCGCGTTGGATACCAAGGTGCGGGCAGAACTGCGGCGATGGTTGCGACGTTTGCACGACGAAATGCACATTACCAGCGTTTTTGTCACCCATGATCAAGAAGAAGCCATGGAAGTGGCGGATAAAGTGGTGGTCATGAATGGCGGCAAGGTCGAGCAAGTGGGCACCCCAGATGAATTGTATGAACATGCCATCAATCCATTTGTCTATCAATTTTTGGGACATGTCAATGCTTTTGAAGGAGAAATTCGTCACGGGCGAGTTCACGTCAATGATTGGGTGATGCCTTCGGAAGAACATGCCTCGGTAATTCAAGCACCGGCATTGATTTGTGTGCGTCCCCACGACTTTCATCTCAGTCGGCAAGCCGATCAGGGCAATCATTTACAAGCCAAGGTATTGAATGTACAAATGTTGGGCGCGCTGGTGCGTTTAGAAGTGCAACGACCGCATTGCAATGAACCGTTACGGATTGAATTGGTGAAAGAATATTATCGCACGTTAGAATTGCAACGCGGTGATACCGTGTATTTAAGACCGCGTCACATCCGGGTATTTTTACAATGAACCATTCAACCGAATCTATTGCTCAAACTTGATTAAACGACAGAAATTGACTGCATGACAGACGGATCACTCGCAATTTTATGGATATTCCCTTGCCCTATTGGCGACTTAGTTTCTTTTATTTTGTTTACTTTGCAGCACTTGCCGGACTTTCACCTTATTTTGGTCTCTATCTGACAAAATTAGGATTTGATCCTCGCCAAATTGGTGAATTGACAGCAATTATTTTATTTACCAAGTTAATCGCGCCCAATCTTTGGAGCTGGATCGGAGATCGCAGTGGCTTGCATATTCGCTTAGTACGCATGGGCTCGTTTATCGCAACACTATGTTTTACTGGAATTTTTATTGGCAGCAGCTATGGGTGGCTCGCCATCGTATTTTTCAGTTTCAGCTTTTTTTGGAATGCCATTCTGCCCCAGATGGAAGCGATAACGTTGTTTCATTTGGGAAAAAATTCAGATCACTACAGCCGCATCCGCCTCTGGGGTTCTATCGGATTTATCGTCACCGTGACTATTTTGGGATGGCTCTTCAATTCAATTGATATAATGTGGCTACCGGCGATCATCTTGGGATTGTTATACAGTATTTTCTTATCCAGTCTATTGATTTCTGAAAAGAAAATGGTGCACCCGCTGCAAAACAACCATTCCGTTCGACAAATTTTATTACAGCCCTCAGTGCTGGCACTGTTCTGCTGCTGTTTTTTGCTCCAAGCCAGTCATGGAGTCTATTACACCTTCTATTCAATTTATTTAGAACAATTTGGATACAATCGTATCTTAATCGGTCAGTTATGGGCACTGGGCGTGATTTCAGAAGTGGTTATTTTCATCTTTATGCGCCACATTTTTGCTCATTTTAACCTACACACCCTGTTTATCTATACTTTCGCGCTGGCTGCCTGCCGTTGGTTATTAATTGGCTTTGGAATTCAAATAATTGCTGTGATTATTTTCGCACAATTACTGCACGCGGTGAGTTTTGGTTTATTTCATGCTGTTTCTATTCAATTTATCCATCGTTATTTCAACGGACGTTTGCAAGCCCGCGGTCAAGCATTGTATGCAAGTATCGGATTTGGCGCAGGTAATGGTTTGGGCAGTTTGGGCAGCGGTTATGCGTGGGAAACTCTCGGACCACAAGTGACTTTTATTATTTCAGCGGCTTTATGCGTTATTGCGGCTTTTATCGCCATTGAAGCCAAAAGAAGCGATGAAAATTCTAAATAATCAACGAGTCATGATTTTGAAATAAAGCGACTGAGTTTAATGAGGTGTCACCCCCTTTGCAAAGTGGGAACGCCCTCATGCCGTTTCTAACGGTTTGAATTTTCTATTTAATTATCATTCTGACTGATGTGGCACAATTAAGAATTTCACCATGCTCATTGCGATTAAAACCAAACAGCATAGAAATAATAGATAGACATTCCAACCAAAATTGCGATAGATAAATGCGGGAAGATACGAGCCTAATGAACCACCGGCGTAATACAATGCGATATACATACCGTTGACAATGCCTTTGTCGTGCGTCGCAAGTTGATTGAGATAACCTGCCAATACGCCGTGCACCAAGAACATCCCGGCACACAACAAAAACATGTTAAAAAACATAACGATAACACTAGGCACGTTGAATAGTAACAGCGCGCTCAAAAATACTGTCGCCCCTAAAAAGACTGTATTATTTTCCCCTTTACACCAACGATTAATGCGTACACCATTCAAAACAACCACAATACCGATGAGGTAGCCGGCATACATAATCGCTATTGTCAATTCGGAAGTATGATGTTGCAATTCTGTCATACGGAACGGTAATGAATTTAAAATCGAGGCAAAGCAGAAAAATATCAAAAAAATGATCAAATAGATTTTATTATAGATAGGGTTACGCAGAGCATTAAGGATATTTTGTCGGGTGGGGCGCACAAAGTGTAAGCGGCTGTCGCTGTCTAAAAGTGATAATAAGCGATAACCGTATAATAAACCTAACATGATGATTAAAAAAACAAATTGCCAATGTGAATAGGTTGCCATCATCCCGGCGAGGAAGCGACCTAAAAATCCGCCAAAAATGGTTGTTGCAATGTAAAATGACAAAATTCGTGGCATCGATGCGGCGGGAGTGGTCATCGACAAATAAGTCACTAACGCGGTGAAAATAGCAGGCAATAACAGACCTTGCCAAAATCGAATGCCCACCAATAGCCAAAAGTCGGTCAGCCATAAAAATCCCAATTCGCTGAGTGCGAGCCACAGAATTGCCGTTTTCAGCATGGCTTTTGAAGGGACAGATTCTAAAATAAAACCGTATAAAATTGGAGCGAGACTGAGGGGAAATAAAGTGACGCTGATAAGCAGGGAGATTTGGGTGATATTAACATGTAACTCTTCACTCAACAGGGGCAAAAGAGGCTGAGGAGCATACAATGCCATAAATCCCAACGCGGTAATATACAGAATAATCAATAAATTTTTCATTTGCCTCATTCGTTCCAAATTTGAATTTTCCTTATCGAAGTCCAAACTCAAATTTGGATTCCACCAAAGACTGCATAAATGATGTGTTTGAGGAACATCAGGTAATCAATCCAATTCTTAACGGATAATCAGGCCATTTTTGCTTAAGAATCGCAAGTTTCTTATCGGCTTGTTGAATAGACGTATAACGACTCCCTAAATTTTTACTCCGCCAACCATTGGTTTCATCTGACCATTCGCTCACGGGGGCATCCGCAAATTCCAGCAAAACAACATAACCCTTCGTTGATTTCTTTACGTTAATGTTCTCCATTTTCAACCCAATTTCTGGAGAAATTTCTTCCGCAAGGTTAATCACTTCCTCTTGTTGCCGATCTTGTTCAAGTTCTAAGAAATCTAGCCGTTTCAATAAATCATCGGTTAATGACATATTTCCTCTTCTATTGATTGGTTTTAAGGTCGTGTTATCAAGGATATTACGATTTAAAAATGACAGGTGAAATGCCTAACACATCGCTTTATCACGATATATTACAAAAAATCAATCTGTCGATACCTAAATACCTTCCCCTAAATCAAGAAAAGTTGTCACCAGTGAATTTTCAATAAATTACAAATTTCGATTCAGCCAATCTAAATAGGAGCGCACCCCTTGTTCCACCGTTTTGAAGGGATGAGGATAACCAATATTTCGGAGTGAATTGATGTCTGCTTGGGTAAAACTTTGATAGCGACCTTTTAAATTTTCTGGAAAATCAACATATTCAATTTCCCCCCGCCCGTGCCACTCAATCACCGCATTGGCAACATCGTTAAAAGTCTGACTGCGCCCCGTCCCAACGTTGATAATTCCTGATTTATTGGGATGTTCAAAAAACCAGATATTCACATCAACCACGTCTTGCACGTAGATAAAATCCCGCCGTTGTTCACCATCATGGTAACCATCGCAGCCTTTGAATAGTTTGACTTTTCCGTGTTGCAATAATTGTTGATTAAAATGATATGCCACGCTTGCCATACTTGCTTTGTGTTGCTCACGAGGTCCATAAACGTTAAAATAGCGCAATCCGACAATTTGAGAAGTCACAATCGGTAAATATTCACGAATGTATTGATCAAATAAAAATTTAGAATAGCCATAAACATTTAGCGGCGATTCATGAGAACGTTGTTCTTTAAAAATTTTACCGTCACCATACACGGAAGCACTGGAGGCGTAAATAAATGGGATTTTCTTGGCTAAACAGTATTGCATCAATGATTTAGAATACTCGTAATTATTTTGCATCATGTATTTGCCATCCCATTCGGTAGTGGTGGAGCAAGCCCCTTGATGAAATACGGCATCAACTGTGGCGGCAAAATAACTGCGTTTGCTGATCAGGTCTAAAAAAGCTTTTTTATCTTCAAAATCATAGATATTACAATCCACTAAGTTTTGAAATTTTTGCCCTTGCGTGAGATCATCCACCGCGAGAATTTTTTGATATCCACGTTCATTGAGCGATTTAATCAAATTACTGCCAATAAATCCAGCACCACCAGTCACGATAATCATACTGAACCTCGTTGAGAAAATAAATCAAGAAATCAAAGTATTGGCTGAACAATCGCTGCACCGCAAAGTTGGGTCGTGGTCAGTTGACAGTGATGACTTAAATCAATATTATGGTAGCGGTTAATTGCAATAATCAGCTTGATCAAAAAGTTATCATCACAAATTCGTCAATTGTTGGGCAATGTTCAAATAGGTTATCGAAAAATCCGAAGCAATCGTTGGTTCTTTGATTCTGCAAACGTCGCCAACAATCATGAATGCGACTGAAATTCTAGCAAAATTGGGAGAGACGCGGGATTTTTTCGTCGTTATCCATGTTTGAGTATGTCGAATCGGATGAAATTTGATGATAACTGGTTTATTTGCATCGAAAAATTCTGCAACTGTGCTGCTATCGGGGTTTGGCTTCTTGTTTAAAATGCGTGGGTTCAACTTTGGGTTTATCAACAGGTTGCGATGCTTTGTCCATTTCTGCTTTGTCGTCAATCGGTTGCGGATTCGTCCAGACCAGCAGCACTTCACGATTGCGTTCTAACGAGGCACTGGGCAGGGCTTGCACTTGCGCATACGGTTGTCCAATGTCCAAATTGACCTCGATCACCTTGCCCACCGGATAACCCGATGGAAATTGTCCACCGATTCCAGAAGTTACCAAGACATCGCCAATGGTAATATCGCCTTTATTCGCTGAATTATTCGGAATATAGGATAATGCCAACCGATTGGTCGCGCCCATACCCACAGCGATTGTGCGTTGCCCATTGCGAACCACTTGCACCGGTAAGGCATGATTGGGATCCGTGACTAACATGACGACACTAGAAAGGGGACTCACACGCGTGATTTGTCCCATGACACCTTGTGCATCGATCACCGGTTGTCCTTCAAAAACACCGTGTTGTGCCCCTTTGTTAATCTTAAGTTTGCGAGTGAATGGGTCTAAATCCATTGCCAACACTTCAGCAACCAAGACTTTATCTTGCGTGATTTTGGTAGTGGAATCTAATAAGCTGCGTAACCGCTCATTTTCGGTTTTTAAGTCTTCAAATTTTTGTAATGTGAAGCGCAAACTGAGATTTTCTTCATGGAGTTTGGCATTTTGTTCAATCAGTGCCCAGCGTGGTCCAAAATTTGCCGATAACCATTGCCCTGCTTTGACGGGAAAAATAACAGCATATTCAATTGGATAAATAGCGACAGAGAGATAGGCGCGCACTTGCTGTAAATATCCTGAGCGGTGGTCAAACATCATTAAGACCAGAGAGAGTATGCCAAGCAGGATAATGCGAAGTGTCGCAGAGGGTCCTTTTTTAAATAGTGGCTTCATATTCAATCAATAGCAGCATCATGGGAATGACGAATGAAAAATTGGGTTGCGGTCAGTGATGAACCATCCGTCAAATCAATCGGTTCAATCTTGAAAATTTTGATGAATGGGGCACTATCTAAACATTGCAGTGTCATTGAACACCTTCGCCAAAACATGCTAACATTTTGAGTTTAAATTGAATTTCACAGCAGGCAAACTTTTTTAATCTAAAAACTGTTGGTTAGCGATTTTCTACAAAATAGTTGGCGACAGTTTGGTTATTCATTCTCAATTCCCGATGCAACTATATGGCTATAGGGCTTAAGCTGCATTGAGCGTAAAAGTATCAATGCCATTTTCGTCCATCATTTCCAACGCCCGACCGCCCCCGCGCGCCACACAAGTGAGAGGATCATCTGCGATAAGTAATGCCCCGCCTCCTGTGAGAACCATGCCTTTTTCCGCAATGTCTGAACCCAATTCTGGCGGAGTTTTTTCTAACGCAGTTTTCACCGCAGCAACAATGGCAGCAAGTGGTTCTTGTAACGCTTCGAGCACTTCATTGCTATTGAGTTTGAAACTGCGCGGAATCCCTTCGGCTAAATTACGTCCCCGCACTTGAATTTCACGAATTTCTTTGCCCGGAAAAGCTGAACCAATTTCGTGTTTAATCCGTTCTGCGGTCGCTTCCCCAATCAATGTGCTGTAATGACGACGCACGTAGGCAACAATGGCTTCATCAAAGCGATCTCCACCCACCCGAATCGATTCAGAATAAACCATTCCGTTCAATGAAATAATCCCCACTTCCGTCGTGCCTCCTCCGATATCAACCACCATCGACCCTGTAGGATCACTGACTGGCATTCCCGACCCTATCGCTGCCGCCATCGGCTCTTCTATCAAAAATACATCTCGCGCCCCCGCTCCCATTGCAGATTCTCGAATCGCGCGCCGTTCCACCTGAGTTGAGCCACAAGGCACAGAAATCAATACTCGCGGCGATGGACGCAAAAACCGCGTTTGATGCACTTTGTGAATAAAATATTGCAACATTTTTTCAGTGACGGTGAAATCGGCAATCACGCCATCTTTCATCGGACGAATTGCAAGGATGTTTCCCGGTGTGCGTCCAAGCATTAGTTTTGCTTCAGAACCCACGGCAGCAATCGTTTTTGCTCCATTCGCAGCAATCGTTTTTGCTCCATTCCCCTCACGTCCCTGTCGAATGGCAACCACCGAAGGTTCATCAAGTACAATTCCTTGACCGCGTGCATAAATGAGCGTATTCGCTGTCCCTAAATCGATGGATAAATCGTTTGAAAACCAACCTCGTATATGTTTAAACATGGAATTGAGCAAATCCTATGAATTTGGAAATCTAAAAGGCGAAATTTTTTTAATTTCTAGTAAAATTTTAAAATCATCTTTAAAATCATCAGAGTCCAACAACTTCACCTAAAAAACAATGAACTATCATTTCAAAGCGCGTGAGATGAATATCTTGTAGTTGGATTTATTCATCTTCTTAAATACATCTTCTAAACGAGTCACGTCAAGGAATGTTAAACTCCAACGTTCTAATTCAGGGGCTGTGGCTTGTTCCAACCGAACATTGACCCAATTTGGCAATTCTCCAAAACGTTTTTCCAACAACCGACGTAGCATTGTGATTTTAGCGCGTTGTTCGCCAATTTGGATTCCACGTTGTTCACCGCGCTGCGTATAGCGTTCAAAAATTTCTACGAATAACGGATTTTCCTCTAAATCAACTGTAATTGGCATGGTCGCCTCCTTTTGAATTAATTTTGGTAATTCTGTCGGACGTAATCCCATCAGAATTGCCAATTTTTCCGACATGTCGGCACGTTTCTTCTGGGGCAACTGGGCAATTTTGTACATCACCCGACGGACGGCTTCAGCTTTTTTTAATTTCTATAGGAGTTACGCAGTTCAAATCTAATTTCCAATTTATTCAAAAAGTTAGTATTTTGATCGATTCGTCGATATTTGAATAAAATCAATTGAGTAACGATTCAACTGCGTAACTCCTATTCTAGTAAAATTTTAAAATCATCAGAGTTCAATAACGTCATTTCAAAACTCATGAGTTGAATATTCAGTTGGGTCTATTCATCTTCCCTAAATACATCTTCTAAACGAGTCACGTCAAGGAATGTTAAACTCCAACGTTCTAATTCTGGGGCTGTGGCTTGTTCCAACCGAACATTGACCCAATTTGGCAATTCTCCAAAACGCTTTTTCAACAAACGGGACAGCATCGTGATGTTAGCGCGTTGTTCGCCACGTTGTTCGCCGCGCTGCGTATAGCGTTCAAAAATTTCTACGAATAACGGATTTTCCTCTAAATCAACTGTAATTGGCACGGTCGCCTCCTTTTGAATCAATTTGGGTAATTCTGTCGGACGTAATCCCATCAGAATTGCCAATTTTTCCGACATGTCGGCACGTTTCTTCTGGGGCAACTGGGCGATTTTGTACATCACCCGACGGACAGCCTCGGCTTTATCCTGCAATTTACCTAACAATGCTAACAGATTGTCACTTAAGGATTCACTTTCTAACAATGTGGTGCAGTCTAATGTTTTAATATCAAC
>JFJP01029806.1_pt1 | contig 11698 bp, 6 predicted proteins | sample 431651 | NCBI WGS metagenome assembly JFJP01 (sample SAMN02602958, study PRJNA72255) | Microbial mat metagenome, whole genome shotgun sequencing project. | biome: fresh water; feature: sink hole; material: water; isolation source: purple microbial (photo- and chemosynthetic) mats found in... | reverse complement strand
AATGTTTTATGGAATCATTGTTTCTATGTATTATGTTGATAATAAGCAACATCATTCCCCACATATTCATGTTTCTTATCAGGGTAAGGAAGCAGTTGTTGGTATTCCTGATGGAGCTTTGCTCGAAGGAGAGATGAAAACCAACAAGATGAAATTAGTAGCTGCTTGGATAGAAATTCATCGTGATGAGTTAATGGCTGACTGGGAACTAGCCCTGAAGGGTGAAAATGTTTTTAAGATTGAACCCCTCAAATAGGAGATAGTGTTATGAATCCAAGAGTGAAAGAAGTAATGGCCAATTCGGATTATTCACTGACAATAACTTTTGAAAATAATGAAATAGGTATTTTTGATGTTATGCCCTATCTGGATATTGGGATATTTAAAGAACTAAAAGATATTCACTTGTTTAAGACTGTAAAGCCATTCTTAGGTTCTATTCAATGGATTCATGAACAGGATTTGTGCCCTGATACGTTATATCTTGACAGTATTAAAGTAAGCATTGCAATGAAAACGTAGCAAATGCCAGCAAGCGCAGGTGATTTTCTTCCGATGCCTTAGTTTTTGACCGTATCGGCCACAGTCATTATCGGAGTGTGCATCTGAAACAGGCGGCTTCGGTGTGAAAGCGGTCCAGCCATGCTGGAACCGATTTCCACCGAAACCCGCCTGTCCAGATAGAAACCAGGAGAAACTCAGTCCTCGATCTGCGTTTTGCCCGTAAAGTGGAAGTCCTTCACCTTCATGGCAGGCACATAGCTCGGAAAGCCGCCGTCCGTGCGTGTCCGCTCTGCAGACAGCGCTACGACATGGCTCAGAATCCTTGGCAGGGAGTCGGTGAACCGCAGATTGTGGACGGGGTGGGTGACAACGCCGTCCTCAATGAGGAAAAGCCCGTCGCGGGTCAGGGCGGTCAGCAGGCCTTCGCGGGGACTGACGACATTCATGTAGTGAAACCTTGAAACCAGCAGGCCGCGCTTCGTTGAATGTATCATTTCCGCCAGACTGGAATCTCCGGCCTCCATCACCAGGTGGAACGGTATGCCGCCATTGCCTGCGGAAAAGCCGTGTCCGGTTGTTTTTCGGCCGCTCCTGGCGGCGGTCATCCGATCATGGGCGATCTCACCGATGACGCCATGGTCAATCAGAGTCAGCTTCTGCCGGCGCTCACCCTCGAAGTCGAACGGAAAAGCACGCGTCATCGGATGGGTGTGGTCATCGGTCAGGGTGATGTTTTCACCGATCAGCTTTTCGCCCAGTTTTCCGGCGAAGCAGCTGGTTCCGGTCTCGTGGTGCAGGGAGCCGAACCCGAGATATCCAGTGTAGAAAATCAGCGCCTCGACAGCCATCGGCTCCAGCACGACGTCATAGTCTCCGGGTTCCAGCATGGCGGGGGACAGGGAGCGCGCCGCCTTCCGACAGACCGCATCCATTTCCGCCACCACATCGAGTTCGCCCGGATGGGTCACTGTGCGGCCTACATAGGCGGAAGCCCCGGAATCATGCATCACCATGCCCGACAGGGATACCGATGAATCGCTGCAGTACCGGCGGACGCCATGGTTGTTGCCGTATGCGCGGACTTCGTGGGACAGCGAAAGAGACCCGGCCGCCTTGAATCCGTCTGGCAGGGTGCCGATGGCGCGTGCCAGCAGGGTTGCCCGCTCCTCAATGCCGAAGGTCGTCTCAAAAGATGCTTCGTGCGCCTCGATGAGGATTTCCTGGTCATCGAGGACGGGCGGAAGGGCAAACTCGCCTTCCGGAAGAAACGGCAGGATGTCCTCCGCCTTTTTCAAGGCATCAAGCAGGGCTGCATCGTCCAATTGGTTGGTTGTGACCGTTGCCGTCTTTTTCCCCTGCGTGACGCTGATTCGGATTTCCGTGTCCGCGTGGTATACATTCTGGTGAATTTCCGAATTGGCAAAGCGCGTAAGGCCTTCCTCGCCAAACGCCATGAGGACAGCCGTGTCGAACCGCGCATGTTTTCCAATCAGCTCAAAGGCCTGATAGGCCATATCCTTGCTCAGCATCATCATACCCCCACTTTCACATGACGGAACCGTGCGGGAGAGGATCCATGAGCGACATGGGCCATCTGCCCCGGTTCTCCCTTTCCGCAGTTCGGCGTTCCATAGACCTTCCAGAGGGATTCATCTCCCACACCATCGCAGCTGCCCCAGAATTCAGGGGTGATGCCGGCATAGATGGGGTTTTTGTATATTCTCCCGGTCAGTTTTCCAGCCTTGATTTCATGGGCGATTTCCGTTCCGAACTGGAAATTCACGCGCCTGTCATCGATCGACCAGCTGCGGTTCGTGCGCAGCAGCAGCCCGTCTTCGATGCCGCCGATCAACGCATCCATCGAAAGGTTGCCCGGCATCAGGCTGACATTCGGCATCCGGACAATCGGAAGGTTCTGCCATCCATCGGCGCGATTGGCACCGTTGGAGGTCTTGCCGATTTTGACGGCTGTATCGCGGGAGGTCAGAAACCCGCGCAGAATTCCCCCGTCGATGATGGTGGTTCTTCGGGCGGGCACCCCGTCGTCGTCAAACCCGTACGTGCCCAACGCCTGCGGAATCAAGGCATCAGCCACTACCGTCACATGCTCCGACCCGTATCGGAACCCTTCCTCCGCCATGCCGGCATTCACAAAGCTCATGCCTGCGTAGGCAGCCTCCGACCCGAAGATGCGATCGAGCTCGACCGGATGCCCGATGCTCTCATGAATCTGCAATTGCATCTGGTCTGCGTCTATGATCACATCAAAGAACCCGTTCGGGCAAGTCTCCGCCCGCACTAGGTCATGGGCTTCCCTTCCGATGCGTTCCGCAGCGCCGACCAGATCGAGCGCTTCGATGTACTCATACCCTGCTGTTCCCATGTTGCCCCGGAAAGAATTCGGATAGCTTCTGACCTGTGTGTCCCCGTCATGGGTCGCATAAGCCATGATGCCGCCACCGCTCTCGTACAGGCGCTGTGTGAGGTAACTGCCTTCGGTGTCCGCGAACACCTTGTCGATGCGCAGAAAATCCAGGCTCCCGGTGGTTCTGGAAAGATCCCCTCCGCTGCGCATGCCGCTTTCGGCTGACAGGAGCAGGGTTATCTTGTCGGAAAGAGGAACCAGGAAAGGGTCCATTTGAATGGGTGTTTCATAGCAATCTTCACGCACCGGTTTTTCCGCCAGCCGGATTTTCTCCTTCTGCAGCAGCCGGCTGGCCTTGGCGATGCGAAGTGCCTTCTCCGCGGTTGGATGCATGGCATCAAAATCACGGGAGCTGGCAAACCCGAGCGACCCGTCATGGATGACCCGGATGCCGTATCCCTTGCTGCGACTGGCTGAAATGTCCTCCACCGTTCCATTCTTCGTGCTGATTGATTCCGACATCGTGTCCACCACGCGGATGTCCGCATAGTCGACCCCCTCGCACCTCAGCCAGTCCAAAATGGCGAGAAGCTGCGCATTTTTCGTCATGGATTTGTCCTCCCGTTCCGAATATTCATTGTCATGACTGTTTCTTGCTTCATGTTTCCAAACCGCCTCACGGATACATGGTGGCCATCCGGGCGATTTCATCCTTCAGCATATCCTTCAGCTTGGCGGGTTCCAATACTTCCGCGCCACTGCCATAATTGAGCACCCATCGAACGATTTCCGGGCTGAGGGAGGTATCTTTCTCGAAGACAAGCCCACCGTTGCCATCCTCGGACAGGCGTGCAGCCTTTCCGGATTCATATTCGCGGACATATCTGGCGGCCTGGCCGGTGAATCGCACCTTCAACCGAATGGCGACCTCACCGGTCAATTTGTCAAAGCGGGACTGTTTGTATTCGTCATAGAAATTCTCTGGTTTATGGAAAGCTGTTTTTGTCATCTCCATTGCCTTGATGCGGGACACGCGGAAATCCCGGATCTGACCCCGAAGATGGCAAAAACCCACGACATGCCAGCACCCATCATACACTTCAAGCAGATAGGGGTCAAACTGGCGATTGGTCATTTCATCCGTGTTGAAGGCATAATAGGACAGATAGACCTGTTTCCGGTCTGCAATGCTTTCGCGGAGCAGGTTCAGAAAATCCGCGTCCGGTCTGTCGGGTGTAATGTCCGCGATGCTGACCTTCATCATTCCGGTCAAGGTCTCAATGTACTGCCTGTTTATGCTGGGACCCTGTGAAATCAGCTTGTCCAAAAGCTTTTCAGCGTTTGCGCCAACTTCCAGACCATTGTAGGACCGCATCACCTCTCTTCCGAATTGCAGGGCAATCATATCGGCCACGCTGAAACTGATGTTTTTCAAGCTGTATTTATTGGAAAGATAGATGGTTTTCCCCTCGCGGGTGTCCTCGTAAACATAAAAAACATCCGTGATATAGTCCAGATCCCGTTCCAGTGTCTTTCGGCTGATGTCGATCCCTTCTCTTTTCAGAGATGACATCAATTCATCCAGGGTGAATCCCCGTTTGTTGTCGGAAAGCAGGGAAAGGATGAAAAGCTGCCGTTCCACCTGTGGAATGTCTGCCATGATTGAACCCTCCTGTTCATTTGTGATGTGTTTTGCATGTGCATGATACGATTTTCAGCATCTCACAGGTCGGTTTCTGCTGGCACCATGTGCAGGCATCCCCTTCCTTCATCGGATATCCTTCCTGATTCAACAGGCCCAGCAGATCGGGAAGCGCCCGGATAAGGGATTCAATGGCCACTATCTGCTCATCATGTCCGATTGGGACTGTTACCGATTTTCCGGCATCCAGAAAATAAAGTTCTCCTCGAATGGGTTCCACCGGCTTTCCCCTCCAGATTGGCATTCTGGATACCGCCCAGGCATAGACTTGCAGCTGGATGGCATAATAGGCTGCCTTCTCCAGCATGGACAGCTCATCCTGAATGTGATTGCTTTTATAGTCGATGATGACGGCTCGAAATCCGTCCTGTGTTTCAACAATATCCAATCGGTCAATGACCCCGATGAGTTCCAATGAATCCGATGCCCTGATTCTGAATTCGAATTCGTTCCAGCTGTGAACCAACTTTTCTGATTTCTTCGAATTGTCCGGGAACACATCGGGAACTTCCCATGATGATGCAGGGTTTCCAGCGGAACGAACCCGACTTCCGACGGACATTCCGGAATGAAGATCGCCATCTTTGATGATTCGATTGTACCCATCCAACAAGTGAAGGGCATGTTCTCTTTGCGATTCAAGCCACCTTGGAATTCTTGCATCATCCAGACTGCATTGCCCGAGAACTGGAAAGAGACCTGACCGATCCAGCGGGATATCCTGCAATTGAGCATGGACCCATGTGCCCAGACGCGACGCATCAATGACGGGACCTTGGTCGGCAAGTTGCCCGGTTGCATCCTGGGATGGAACGACAGGATCTTCCGGAAATGAAACATGGGACGAAATTCCATCTGCATCCTGCGCCGGATTGCGGGAGGCTTCCTCAAAAACCTGGACATCTGCTTGTCCCGGTATGCGAATGAGGCGCGAAAGCCAGTATTGACGTGGACAATCCCGCCAGGACATCCATTGGCTGACACTTGCCAATCCGCTGGGGCGATGAACCGGCATGGAAAGAGGTGCTGTTGAGCCGGTACCGGAACCTTCTGCATCCTCACCATGATTGAGGTCAGTTGTCTTTTGCAGATCCGGCGGATCCGGCATGCAGCCAAGAAACTTCTCTGCATCCAGCAGGCGCAGCGAATCAGGAATCGCACAGCCGCTCAATGCCCAGGACAGCTGTTTCATGAAGCTGTTCTGGGCATTCAACCCACCGTCTTTGGCAGGCTGATGCTCTCCAACCATCACAAGAAGGGATTGTGCCCGTGTGGCGGCCACATAGAAGACTCGGCGACTTTCTTCAAGTTCCCTTGCCAGTCTGGCGTTGAATACCTCCTGATAGGGAAGATTCAAGGCGGGAGAGATGTTTTGGTTTTCATCCGCTCCGATCGCCGCGAGTCCGTTGTCGGGATGAAGCACCAAAAATGGCTTGAATCGGGACCCTATCGCATCAACAGCCCGATCCATCGATGGCAGAAAGACAACCGGGAATTCCAGGCCCTTCGAGGCATGAATGGTCAGGATTTTCACGGCTTCGCTGTCCTCGTTGTCCAGAAACGCTTCCGAATCCATTCCTCCGGATTCCTGCAATGCATCCAGATACAAAGGCAAATCCCGTGCCGTGTAGCCATGTTTCCGGCTGAATTCATTCACAACTTGAACAAGTTTTTCAAGATTGCGGATTTTTTTCTCTCCATTCGGCAGCAGAAGCAGTATTTCGGCATATCCGCTTGTCTGAAGCATGGTCTGGAAAAGCTCGGATGGACCCAGAATACCATCCAGCGGGAGCAGGGATTTGAAAACTCCTGCTGCCCTTGCTGAAAGCATTTCATCGCTCATGACGGCAGCATCGCGTAATGCTGCATCATCGGATAAGGTGGCAGCATCTGACATGACGTCATCATCAGGCAATGCTGCAGCATCGGACAAGGCGTCATCCCCTGACAAAGCCCGCGCAAGGCACTCCAGCAGCACTTCCGGCCGCAGTGCCTTCTCCTTTGATTCCCGGTCAATCTGTCTGCACCTCAGCAGCAAATCATCGGAAAAAGAAAACAGGGGGGAGCGAAGGACGGCATACAGGGCAACTCTGTCCTGTGGTTGAAAGATGAGGCGGTACAGGTTCAGAATATCCGAAATTTCCGTTCGCGACCAGAAGCCGAGTCCCCCCAACACGCAATAGGGGATATTCTTCGAATAAAGCGCGTTTTCGATGGCGGAAAGACTGCTGCGGCTTGGAACCAGGATGGCCATATCCCGATACGGGGTGCCTTCTGCGTTCAGCGCGGCCATTCGCCCCGCAATAACCTTGCCTTGCAGCATCATGCGGTTTGTTTCGACTGATTCACGGTAAGGTGCGCGCAATACGGTATCCGCATCTTCGGGACTTCCGTCCGGGATGAGCTCCTTATAAAAAACCCATCTGCTGGATGGCTTCAATATTTTTCTGTCGTCTGATGTCCACGTGATCAACTCAACCGGGCGTCCGCTTTTTTCGCGTGGCAGCTGCAGTGGTTCATAGGCGCTCATCAACCGGCTGAACAGATGGTTGACCGTTTGGATGATGGTGTCCGTGCAGCGATAACACATTGAAAGGTGTCGTGCGGTTCCTTGTCTGGCAATGATGTCGCATGTCGCCCCAAATACCCGATGATCCGCACCGCGAAAACCATAGATGGACTGCTTGCTGTCGCCGACGATGAACAGCCTTCCCGGTGGAACGGCACCGTTTTCATCCCGGGTGAGCAGGTTGACAAGGCGCATCTGCAGTGGATTCACATCCTGAAACTCGTCCATCATGAGGTGGCGGAAGGAATCCCGGATGGAGCGGCAGCTCGCCGGCCTTTCCAGCAGGTCACAGGCTAAAAGTTCCAGATCGGAAAAATCAAGCACATTCTCCATGTCTTTGTACGCACGAAACCGCTTGTCAAGCTGGTCCAGCAGGTCAAGCCCAATATGTTCAAGTGCGCGGATTCCCATGCTCGGTGTAGTCCCTGTTTCGTATGCCCGATATCGTTCTTTGATTGTATGCACGGTTTCCCCGGTGCAACGCATGCCTTGATACAGTGAAAAGACGGCATCCCGCAAGGGGCTTTCGCCAATGTCCGCGCCATAAAGGGTCATGCAGGAAACCAGCCGGTCTTTTTGCAACGGGTCATCAAAAATGGACCGGATTGAGGCATCGATAAACCGCATGGTCAGGACTTTGGCATCAACCTCCTCCAGAATGGTGAATCCGGGGTCAATGCCCAGCACTTGAAAGGATTCTCTGATCAGTTTGCCCAAAAAGCCATGGATGGTATCGATTCGCGCCTCCGACATGCGAAATCGAAAATCGGTCAATCGCCGATCCTGCGCATATTGCGGTTTTTTCAGCCAGGCTGCCAGTTCGCGTCGGATGCGGCCCTTCATCTCCGTGGCTGCCTTTCGCGTGAAGGTGATGGCGATGATGTCGTTCAGGTCCGCATCTGTTTCTTCCAGAAGGATACGCACAAACCGTTTTGTCAGAACACGGGTCTTTCCGGAACCGGCACTGGCACGCAAAGCGGTGTTTTCCGTAAAATCCAGGGCCTGAGCCTGCTCGTCATTCACCGCGAATTTTTCCGCGATGTCTTCCGTTTTCCTCATTGCTCCTCCATTTTCGCCGGCATGTCGGACCTGCGTGCCATGCGGGATTCGTCTTCCGACATGATGTCGGACCTGCGTGCCATGCGGGATTCGTCTTTCGATATGATGTCGGACCTGCGTGCCATGCGGACTTCATCATGTCTGCAAATCGCCGAATACAGGCAATCATAATTCCTTGCGTCTGCCGGGCAAGTCAGGGGAAGCCGGAAATCTCCATCCCGAATACGGGACACAACCCCGGCTGCCTCCTCCTCCACCCATTTCAACAGCACATGCATGTTTTCCTTCGATAGAAGCTGGGGACGTTTTCTGGGTTCGAACAGCACTGTTTTCATATCCGAGCGGACAATGCCCTTCCATTCCAGTTTTTCTATGCTGAAATAGAGCAGTGCAAGACATTCCGGGTTTTTCAGTCCGAACCTTTCCACCAGCATGGATTGGAGTGCGGTCCGATACAAGGGGAGCTGGAAGTCTTCTCCCATCACGATGTCCTTCAATTCCTTCAGGTTCTTTTTCTTGTAGTCGTACAGAATATATCGCCCGGTGAATCGATGATCTCCGTCCATTTCCAGATCGACCCTGTCGACAATGCCCCTCAGTCTGAAAGCAGGACCGAAAGAGAATTCAAACGGCTGTTCCAGCAAAATCGGCATCAATCTGTTGCCGGTTGCCTGCTTGAATCGTGACAGATTGGTCGCATCAAGTTCCAGAAAATGGGCAAGTGTCTTCAATAGGGCTGATTTTCGAAATGCTGCGGCCAACGGGGGAAACTGGGAAAAATCAAGCCTGCCGACAAATATTTTGAAAATGGATTCAAGTCTTGCGCTGTCGAATCCTTCCGCAGGATTTCCCACAGGGAGGCTTGATGCTGGTGACGAAACGGTTTGCGAATCCCCGATCGACACAGGGGCCGAACCGTCGTGATAGGCACGCAGTACATCATGATAAAACGTTCCGATGTGCATGGCGTTCAGCGGTTCATCGTCTTCATCGGCCAGTCCCAGCACACGGTCGGTGTAATAAGTGAACGGGCAGGAAGCATACCGGTTCAACTGGGAGGGGGAGAAGCTGAAATTCGTCTCCTGCTGGGCCAGCAACGGGTTTTTCAACTTCCCGTCGAAAGCGCCGCGATGGGGGCTGAACTCACGCTCCATTTCCATGGCCGCTGCTGTCAACGGGTACCCGGTCCGCACCCGCGGCATGGCAGCCACTCTGTCCCGCATGGAAATGGGTTTTGAGTTCAGTGTCGGGCGTGCCTGATCGGAAGCATGATTCACGACATCCTCCAGAAAAGGCGAAGTGTTCATCAAAGCGCCATCCTCGGTGGCCGTGCACCAGGACAAATGCAGCCCATTCCTTGCCGTGGCCAGGAGTGCCTGAAACAGGACTTGTCCATGCAGGCGTTCCGCTTCCGGATCCGAAAACGGGATGCCATGCCGGCGCAAAAGGGCTGTTTCGCGTTCCGTGAAGAGGATTGGAGGGGAAACAGCCCTTGGGAAGACGCCTTCATTCATCCCCAGAAGATAAGTCGCATGATAGGACTGTCCGCTGGCCATTTCGGGAGACAGAAATCTGACGCCCGCATGGTCGGCGGAAACGCAGCCAATATCGGTCGCATCAAGCAGGGTCTGCAGGTCATGCACCATTTGCGGATACCAGTCCGTGCCACGGCCAGCCAGGCGCCTCCATATCGATGCAGTTTTCGCAAGAAAAACGCGAAAGGTGGCCAATGCCTTCATGTCACGCAGCAGCCATTCAGCGGACAGAATTCCTTGTCTGGCCAGAATGGAAATATGTTCTTCCAGGTCATGATGCGCCAGCTGTTCCAGCAGGACTTGAATGGCCGATGCCGAATCGCCCGCTTTTTCCGGATGAAAAGCATGCAGGGAATCGAGCCACGCTTCCGTGTATGCCCCGAAAAGACCACATTTGTTCAATTCGATGATGAAACGGGCATCCCATTGTTCCGGGTCCGCCTGACCCTCGCATTTCATGGCTGCCTGCAGCAGCCTGTCTGTCTCATATCCCATGGCGTGGAGCATGGGAAGTGGAACAAGGTATTTGGAGGCGACCAGATTCTTCATGGACCTGCCATATTGATCCTCCATCCGAAGGGACAACAGGGCCATGAGGTCTCGAATCAGAGGGATGCCCTGCAGCGGGAGCGGGCGAGGGGAATCAAGCGGAATACCTTCTCCGGTAAAAACTTCATTCAGTTGAAGTCTGTACGATTCCGCGTCCGGACAGAATATGGCAATTTGCTGCGGAGCCACATCCTCTGTGGAAAGCAGCTGCCTGATGGAGCGGGCAGTCTCCCGAATCTCATGATCCCGACAGGGATGGCCGATCATGGATGAAATCGGCGGTGTGAATGCGGGCCGCGAGTAAATGCATGCAGACGATGATGGTGATGCTGCCCCCATTGATTCTGCATACTGAAAACCAAGTTCTGTCAAGTCGGCAAGAATACCTGCTTGGATGACATTCGGCCTTTGCGGGACAAAGAACGAAGAACTCATATTTGCGGACATATCCGGCTGAACCGGCTCCGAATAGGGAACATTGGCCATCATGTCCATATCCGGCCAGTCATGGATGATGCGCTGCAGAAGTTTCAGCCGTGAGGCATCCAGCCGCTGGAATCCGTCAAGCACAAGCAACGTGTTCCCGCACAGACATTCCGCGGTGGAAACGTGCGCAAGAGCCAGATGGGGCAGATCTTCCCTGTCCAGCCATCCCCCTTCCTTCATGCCGGACTGATAGGCGATAAAGACGTTCTGCAGGAATTCGAATTTCTCTTTTGCCGAATCTTCTTCATGAAGAGGGAACAGCGGCAGCTCCATCATCCTGTCTGCTGTGACGCCCGCACGTTTCAAGTCGGAGATGATTTTACACAATCCTTGAACGAATCCGGGTTTTTCCAACACGTCCTGATAGGGGCGGGGAACCGGCATGCTTCTCAAGACGGACTGGACAAGCACGCTGATTTCATGTCGGCCGATGACATCCTCGCGGCGACAGGAGCCTTTCAGAATGGCACGGACAAGATCATCGAAGCCCCAGACATGCCCGTTGAACATGCTTCCGGCCACATCCATCAGTTGGGTTCTTGCCTCGAACATGGATTCTCGTGACGGGGTGAGGTACAGAAAGGATTTGCCGGCAAGCATGTACTCGGCACAGTGTCGAACCATTGCCCTGCGATGATTAGGCGAGAAGCTGCTTGTGAAGAGTTTCCTCATGGGATGTCACCCTCATTTTCACAATTTCTGCTTTTGTACCGGATATCTGTTTTGACACAGAATACCTGTTTTGACACAGAATATCTGTTATGCGCCGGATATCTGTTTGCGACAGAATATCGCCGTTCCATTGAATGAGTATGCTCTGTTACAATTCATTCAACGAATGTATTCATTTTCCATTATGGCACAGCCTATTGATTTTCGGAACTGCCGAATGTGATATCATGGTAATAATCTGGAATGCATGGATAGGT
>JFJP01040194.1_pt1 | contig 11700 bp, 9 predicted proteins | sample 431651 | NCBI WGS metagenome assembly JFJP01 (sample SAMN02602958, study PRJNA72255) | Microbial mat metagenome, whole genome shotgun sequencing project. | biome: fresh water; feature: sink hole; material: water; isolation source: purple microbial (photo- and chemosynthetic) mats found in... | reverse complement strand
GATAAGAAATGTTTAGCTGAGAATGGACGATATAAGTGAACTGAAATTAAACCAATTTTTTCTCCTTTTGAGATTAAATGGTCAATTCCTTCACGAATAGCTTCGGTAGAAGAACCCATAGCAACAATAACTCTATCAGCATCTTCTGCTCCATAATAATCGAATAAACCATATTTACGACCAGTAACAGTTGCCAATTGGTTTAAGTAATCTTCAACTACACTTGGAATTGCATCGTAAAACGGATTACAAGCTTCGCGTGCTTGAAAATAAACATCACCATTTTGAGCAGTACCACGTGCCACTGGGTGTTCTGGACTCATAGCTCTATCACGGAATCCTTTTAATGCATCTTGGTCAACCAATGGAATTAAATCTTCTTGATCGATTTGCTCAATTTTTTGAATTTCGTGAGAAGTACGGAAACCATCAAAGAAGTGTACGAATGGAACACGAGTTTTAATAGCAGCTAAATGTGCTACAGCAGCTAAATCCATAACTTCTTGAACAGAACCTGTAGCAAACATAGCGCAACCAGTTTGACGAACTGCCATAACATCTTGGTGATCGCCAAAAATTGATAATGCATGTGATGCCAACGCACGTGCCGAAACATGATAAACACCTGGAAGTAATTCTCCAGCAACTTTATACATATTTGGTACCATTAATAAAAGTCCCTGCGAAGCAGTAAAAGTTGTTGTTAATGCACCTGCTTGTAAAGCTCCATGCATTGCTGCTGCAGCTCCTGCCTCTGATTGCATTTCTTGTACTTGAACCTTTTCGCCGAAAATGTTTTTACGTCCACCTGCAGCCCATTCATCAACATATTCTGCCATAGTTGATGATGGCGTGATTGGATAAATTGCAGCTACTTCGCTAAACATATATGCAATATGTGCAGCTGCTTGATTTCCATCACAGGTTAAAAATTTCTTAGATTTTGCCATTTTTTTTTGTAATTTAATTAACCCCTAATCCTTCAGTTGACGGAGATAGGAAGTGAGTTGTTATTATATAATTGTTATATTTCTATTCTTAGTTTAATAAACACTAACCCATAAATGGGGATAAAAGTTAATTCAGAATACTTTAAGTACTTGGTCTTTAAGCCCCTTTAGGGGTTTGGGGCCATCTGTTCTTAATACAAAAAGCCAAATAGCCACAGTGGGATTACATTTTTCGAACCAACTTCAATTTCATCTACTGCCAATATTGATTTTCCATGCTGCTTTGTATGTTCCAAATTATTCTCACACCTAAAATGATAGATGTGATCTATACAAAAATCCATATTATACTTACAATTATTTACTTTATGACGAGCATGTAAAGCATTGTAAAAAAATGTTTTACGTACTGAGTCAATATCAATAACGTCAGAATTTAAAACATACATCAAATTTGTATTATGAATGTATAACTGATTTGGCTTTTTTGGATAATCATCACCTTCTGCATACAATGTATTGATTAAACGAGCATCCTTTAAGTATTTTATGTAATTCATAATTGTTGCCCTAGATGTTTCAACCTCCTTACTTAATTGACTAACATTAAGAGGTCCGGGACAACTACACATAAGTAAATAAAGTAGTTTTCTTATTTTTGATAAATACTTTAATTCTATTTGTTTAATCAAAAGAATATCTACTTCCAACATCATATTCATTGTTTTAAGCAGATTTTCAGAGAAATTTCTTTCTTCTAAAAAAAATGGATAATAACCATGTTTTAAATAAGGTTGAAAATATTCCAATGGCTTAACCTTATTACATATTTCATGTGAAATTTGGACGTGATTTTGAATTATATCAGATAAAGAATAGGACTTTAAATTCAAACCTGATTCTAAGTTAATAAATTCTCTAAAAGAAAATCCACGCAAATTATACGAAACAACAATATCTTGAATATCATGATTATCTTGAATAAGTCGCATTACAGATGAACCCGAAAACACAATGTGAAGTTGAGGAAAATTGTCATAACATTCACGCAATTCCTTCGACCAGTTTTCATATTTGAAAATTTGATCTAAAAGTAGGGTTTTACCTCCATTAGAACAAAATTCAGTAACAAATTCAACGAGTGTGTGGTTAGTGAAGTATAAGGAATTGAAGTTTACATATAAACAACTTCTATCGGTACCAAAATGGTCTTTAGCATACTGAAGTAGAAATGTGGTTTTTCCAACTCCACGACTTCCTTTTATGCCGATTAAACGGTGCGTCCAATCTATTTCGTCCATCAACAATCGCCTTATTGGTGATTGCACATGTTCAACTAAATAGGTATGAGTTTTATAAAACGCCTCCATTTTTTTGTATTTTGCTGCAAAATTACCAAAAAAAAATCATCTTTGCAATGCAGAGATGGCAAAAATAGGATATTTAACAATGCGAGAAGGTTTTACTGCAAAAATAGGGTAGGTATATTGTGATTTTTTATGAATAATTTTTATTTGAACTTTAAAATTCGAAATAAATTCAATTTGAAAAATGATTATTGACTAATATCTAACTTTCAACTTTTCCATTCATCAATAATTCTACAGCTTCATTCATTGAACCAGCTCTAATTACGGAACCAGAATTTACAAAATAAATTTCATCGGCATTTTCGATGGTATTTAATCGGTGAGCAATGATAATTTGAATCGTGCTTTTGGGCAGTTTTTTAAGAATATCGTCCAATAATTGTTCGGTTATGGTATCAATATTTGCTGTAGCTTCGTCCAAAATCAAAATATCGGGCCTCCGTAATACTGCTCGCATAAATGCTATCAATTGCTTTTGGCCGAGACTAATCCCTTCGCCCGACGATTTTATCTCAGCATTTAAACCACCTTCAAACCTTTCAAGTAAACTTTCAAGCTTTACTTCTTTTATTTCCTTCATCAATTCTTCATTGGTTAACTCGTTGAAGCACTGATTGCCATAAATTAGATTTTCGCGAATGGTACCTGTAAATAGAAATGGTTCTTGTAAAATAAAACCAATTTTTGCAGTACGTTCGTTGGCTGTATATGTTCGGATATCTCTACCTTTGAGAAAAATCTGACCACTTGTAGGGTCGTACAATCGAGCAAGTAAAGATGCTGTTGTAGTTTTACCGCCTCCTGTTGGTCCAACAAATGCATAGGTTTTACCAGCTACTAAACTAAAGGATACATTTGTAAGTATTTCGTTACCTGGAATATATGAAAATGAAACATTTTTGAAATCAACTACATTTGATGTTTCATTTTTCTTGTTGTTTTTTATTACTTCCAAATTATTTTCCATTACTAGAATTTCAGATATTCTGTCCCAGCCAGCCAAAGCTACCTGAAAGTTTGCCCAAAGTGCTGCAATTTGCCGTAGTGGATTATAAAATTGATTGATATAGGCCAAAAAGCTTATTAATAATCCCAACGAAAATTGACCATTAATAATTAGATAAATTCCAAATGATAATACAATAAGCTGCCCAATACTTGCCGAAAAACCATAAACAGGAGTAAACATATTACTTGCAACCCCAGCTTTGATGGCATTTTGGTAATTTTCTTTATTCACCACATCAAATCTTTTACGAAAATAATCCCTTCGATTAAAAGCTACTATTACCTTGAAGTTATTTAAACTTTCTTGAATCTCGGCACTTAAATTTCCTGTACTTTTTAAATTTAATGCGTTTTTGCCCTTTACCCAAGGTGATATACTTCGTGTAAAAATAAATAGAAAGAGGGCAGGAGCCAAGGCTGCCAGTCCAAGCTTTATATTAATCGACAACAGAAATATACCAGCGCCAGTCATGGTAAAAATACTACTCATAAACTGAACCAACGATTGAGAGAAAAACTGATTTATTTTATCTGTATCATTATTTACCCTCGAAATTAAATCGCCAGCTTTATTTTTGTTGAAAAAATCAATTGGCAACTCTTGCAACTTGTTAAAAACTGCATTTCTCAAGTTAAATAACATACGTTGTCCAACTCTTCCCATCAATTGTGCTTGCGTATAACCGCTTACCAATGCCAAACAAAAAATTCCAAATAAAATAATACTGTAATTAATTAACCCATTATAATTTTTTGCTACAATAAAATTATCAACAGCATGTCCTATTAAATACGGTCCAATAAGATTTAATAAGGAATTGATCAAAATAAAAATCATTGCAAAATAAAGATTATTTCGTTCGTTGCCCATTAAAGCTATTAATCGTTTAATGGTATTTGAATTACTAACTTTTGTCTTGTTAGATAATTCCTTTTTCATATTTAAATTGTAGTTCATTATTTTCTGTGAATTTGAGATCAATCCTATTCGTTAGTCAAGTGGTTTGTACTTCGCTGCGAATCAAATATTTGCATGTATTCTGGACAATTATGTAATAAATGTTCGTGTGTACCTCTATCAATAATTTCACCTTCTTCTAACAGTATAATCTGTTCATAATCTGTAATTGATGCAATTTTTTGTGTCACAGAAATAATAGTCAATTGAGGATAATTCAGTTGTATATTCGACAAAATCTTTTCCTCAGTTTGTTTATCAACTCGCGATGTAAAATCGTCAAGAAGTAAGATTTTAGGATTTATTGCAAGCGCCCGTGCAAGCATAATACGTTGTTTTTGTCCACCAGAAAGACTCGTTCCTCTCTCGCTTATTATTGTTTCTAAACCATTTGGGAGCGTGTTTATAAAATCATATAATTCAGCAGTTTCAATGGCTTTGTTCATCAATTCTTCCGTAACTATTTCGTTAAATGCAATGTTTTCGCGCAAGCTCATATTAAAAATTACACTGTCTTGAAAAACCAAACCTAATTGGTGTTGAAAATTTTCTTTATCCAATTCGCGAATATCAATTTCATCGAACAAAATTTCGCCCGAACTTGGTAGTATTAATCCTGTAAGTAAATATAATAATTGAGTTTTTCCAGCTGCAGTTGGGCCAATTATAGCTGTTTTACTGCCTGCTTCAATACCTAAGTTTATACTTTTCAATATTTGTTTCTCACCAAAACTTACATTAATATTTTTCATATCAATAGACCCTGATAATTCTTTTTTAACGGTTCCAGTATCACGGGTTTCTTCTGCATCTAAAACCTCATAAATTCTGGCGTATGAAACTGATGCTTGTGCCACAAAGTTGCTTATAAACCCAATGACCATAATTGGGAATATTAATAAGGCCAAGTACGAACTAAAGGCAGCAAAATCGCCAAGAGTCATTGCACCAGTAATAACATAATGGCCACCTAATGAAAGAATTACTAGCGAAGCCATATTTCCAACAAAAACAACAATAGGTATCAATGTTGCAAATAGTCTAAGTATTGACATTCCTAAATCTCTGGCTTGCTTATTGGCGTTAAGAAACTTATTATATTCTAATGTTTGCGAATTTAAAACCCTAACCAACGATGCGCCCAAAATACTCTCGTTTATTACTTTATTTAGCCAATCGATAACTTCACGACTTTTTTTAAATAATACACTTACCCTTTTGAAAACCACTATAAATGAGCCAATTATAATTGGAATTATCGTTAAAACACTTAATGCAAGTTGCCAATTTATAGATATTAATAAAGCGCTAGCACCAATAATAATAAATAATGAAGAAGCAATTGAAACTACTGCCATCGACACAAAAAGCTTAATAGAATCTATATCGGACGTAAGATTAGTAAGTAGTTTAGACGGATTTGCGTCCTGAATAAATGCATAACTCTGACGTGAAATTTTATCGGCTAGTTTAGTTCGTAAATCACGACCAACTTTTTCGGAAGCATAAACTTGCAAAATTCCTTGTAAAAAAGTGAATATTAAAATAATAAGCGCTGCAACAGTAAATTCAATAATTAATAGTTGAAATGAAAATATTCCTGTAGAGAAATTATCAATACCTCGTGATATTAGTTTGGGGAGAATTAAATTTACAGAATTGCTTAATAATGCAAATATTATCAATCCCGAAATCATTAATTTATAAGGCTTTAAAACACCAAATACACTTGGTTTATTTATTTTTGGCTCTTTTTTTGATTTTTCTGACATGTTGCAAATTTATATTTTAATATTTTTCCTCAACATATTTTTTGAAGTTATTCAAAATCTCCTGCCAACCCAACTTTTGTAATTCGATAGGATTTTCAGTTTCTGCTTCAAAAGTTTCAGTAATTTTTGTACCATACTCAGTTCCAATAAAGTAGACTTCAAGTTTTCGTCCGTCACCTAATGTGCTAACAATAAGTTGATTTTGTATTATTTTATCATGAATTCCCCAAAAATCAAAGCCAATACTTCCATCTTTTGCTTCCATTCTATAATTAAATTTTCCTCCCTCAATTAATACATTTTCTGCTTTTACTGTATGCCAATCATCTGATGCTGTATTCCATTTTATTATGTCATTAGCACATGTCCAACATTCCCAAACTTTCTCAATCGCTTCATTTATAGATACTTCAACTGTAATTTTAATATTATTTTCCATCTCCTTTATTATTTTAAATTTGTACAAAACTAGAAATTCTAAAAATCGGTATTTTGTTGTTTTATTAACAGCTCTTTTGTTGATAGCATTCCACATGCAGCAAAAATATCTTCGCCTCTCGAAGCTCTTATGGTTACAGTCAATCCCTTAGATTTTAGTTTGTTCTGAAATTCAACAATTCCTTCCATAGTAGTTCCTTCTAGTGCAGTATCGGGAATTGGGTGAAATTTTATAAGATTGATCCTACATTTAATGCCATTAAGTAAACGTACCAATTCATTTGCGTGGCGCATAGTATCATTTACACCTTTAAACATGATGTATTCGAAAGATATTCTTCTTTGTCGCCCTAATTCCCATCTTTTAATTTCTGCTATCACTTCACTTATAGGATAAACACTTTGAATTGGCATAATTTTTTTTCGTTCATCATCAAAAGGAGAATGTAAACTAACAGCTAAATGAGCTTGACTTTTCTCTAAAAAAGTATTCATTGCAGGAATGATGCCTATTGTCGATACAGTAATTCTTTTAGGACTCCAACCGTATGCTTTCTCAGAAGTCATAATTTCAATACTATCTAATACAGCTTCAATATTGTCCATTGGTTCGCCCATGCCCATAAAAACAATATTTGAAAGAAGTTCAAACTCAGGTATCGATTGTAGTTGACTTAAAATATCACCTGATGATAAATTTCCTTGAAATCCTTGTTTGGCTGTCATACAAAACAAACAACCCATTTTACAACCAACTTGTGTTGAGACGCATAGTGTAGCCCTATCTTTATCGGGTATGAATGCAGCTTCAATAAATTTCGAATTAATCGCTTCAAAAAGGTATTTTTTTGTGCCATCTATTGATGTTTGTACTTTTGTGGGAGCAAGTAAATTAATTTCATAATTACTTTCGAGCAGTTTGCGCGTATTAACCGATAAATTCGTCATATCTGAAAAGGATACCACTCTTTTTTTGTACATCCATTCGGCCAATTGTATAGCAGTAAAGGCATTTAATCCTAATGAACTTACCAATACTTTTAATTTATCAACCGTCAATCCGAAGATATTTGGTTTCACAGTCAATTTATCATTCATTTTATCGCGTATCAAAAATAAGTTTCAGAAATAATATTTCCAAATAATACTCCCTTTGAAATTAAAATATCTCTTACCTCAACAACCATTTCGGGGCTACCACACAACATAAAGTTACAATCAATATCAAGACTCTCATTACTTTTCAACCATTCAGTAAGTCGACCTTTATAATTTTGGGTGTCAAGTTGTTGAGAACAACAACGAATATATTTATCTTGAAAAATTGGTTGGAGTAATTCCGAAAAATAAAAATTTTCATCTGTTTTTCCACCATGAATTAAAGTATTATTGAATGCATATCCTGAGCGAGACATTGAAATAAATGGAGCAATACCTGTACCAGAAGCTATCCAAAAAGCCTTATCAATAGTTGAACAAAAAGTTCCAAAAGGTTCGGAGATATAAATAGATTCACCCGGTTTTAAATTGGAAAGAAGAGGGGTAAGGTGACCTTCTGGTTTTTCATCAAACAAAATATCAACCAAAACATCATTTTCACCACTAGCTATGCTATAAATACGTGGAATTCCATTTGATTCTATATCAATGGCAATTACTTGTCCGGCTGAGAATTGAAAATCACGAACAAATGATAAAATATAAACTCCATCTGCAATTTTATTTATACTTTTTACTTGAGTTTTTTTTAGAATCCGTTTCTTATTCAATTTTTGTAGTTATGCTTGTTTAAAAAGTGAATTATTTGATTGCTCAACAACTAAACGAATTAATAAGTTCATTTATTAATGGATAGTTTATCCAATGTTTGCAAAATTCTTTCAATTTTCAAATCATCACTTTTCACTGAATATATCCAATCAATAATGTCATTTTGTTCTTTATTTGTTAGCTTATCGAAATTTTCTTTGGCTATAGGCTCATCATTTAAGCACAATAGAAAATCTTCGGGCAATACTATTGGTAGTTCATTTGTATAAAGCTGTATGTGAACCATATCACCCTCATTTTTGCCAATTATCTTTCTTATTTCTGTTTTAACTGCCAAAAACAATACGCCATCGCGCATTGGCATTAGATTGAAATCTTCAAACTCATAATCATCAATTTTCCCACTAACTTTTACTAAACCAAAATGAGAACTAATATTTTTTGGAAATTCGGGTATTGCTGCATATGTCCAACCACCTTTCATGTGAAATTTCTCCAATAAATACGATTTATCAATCAATAAAGTTTTTTCTGATAATGAGCCCATTAGCATTTAAAAATAAAATATTATACCAATCTGATTTCAATTATTTCTTCTGTATCAGCATCTATTCGGTATCTATTATCTGTTCTCTGTCCTATTATCCATACAATATCATCTCCAGAAACTAAGAACCAGGTATTTTCTTTTTCTAAAATTGAAAATTTGTTGTCGATAAAATAGTCACTAATTTTTTTCTTTTTGTTCATTCCAAATGGATAGAAAATATCAGCTTCCATCCATTTTCTAATTTTTAATGGAAAAACAATTTTCTTGGCATCTAAATGAATACAATCCTTTGACTTCGAAACAATGAAATCTGGAGAATTGTTTAGTCGTGTTATTTTTAAATGAATGGGGTCAAAAATCTCAGTTTCCGACTCCTCAACATATATTTCGCCAAGATATTTGTCGATTATTTTATTTATAATCAGATGTTTTCTGTCTTTTATAAGCCTGTGGGAGGTTGAAAAAAACTGTTTTCCAGATTCACTATCCAATTGATCCGTAACTTGACAAATTGTAGATGCACCAAATCCATAAACCTGTAATAATTCATACATTATAGTTGGAATATCAACTTGTTTTTTAATCAAATCGATATCTAATTTAATAATTTCCGAATCTTCATGAACAATATCGGCCTTAATACGCTCAATTGCTTGTTCATAAATTGCCAATGTTCCGTTAAATCGTGAAATAGATTCATATAGAACTTGCCTTACAGATGGATTTATTTCTTCCAAAAGTGGAATTATTTGATTTCGAAATTTGTTTCGTTGATATTCTAACGATATATTTGAAGAATCGGTTATATGTTTCAACTCAAATTCAACAATATAATCTTCAATTTCTTTACGGTTAGAGCAGAGTAGGGGACGGATAACCTTCTCATTTTTAGCTGCAATACCTGTCAAACCTCTAAGTCCTGTTCCCCTTACCAAATTCATAAGCAAAGTTTCGATACTATCATCAGCATGATGTGCTATGGCAATGGCTTGTGCATTATTTTCAAGTAATAATTTATTAAACCAATCGTAACGTAAATCCCTGGCAGCCATTTCAATTGAAATACCATTTTCTTTCGCATATTTCTTTGTTTCAAAATCAATTGAAAAGTAGGGAATACTTAGTTCAGATGCTATTTTACGAACAAATAATTCATCCATTTCTGATTCATTAGCCCTTAAATGAAAATTGCAATGAGCTACGGCACAGTTATATCCGAGCTTCAAAAGTAAATGCAACAACACAACAGAATCTGCACCACCACTTACACCCACAATTACGAGGCCTTTTGAAGTAAGTAATTTGTTCTTTTCAATATAATTTTGAACCTTAAGTTGTAATTTCATGTTGGTTTTGGCGTATCTTTGTACCTAAATTGTAAGTATTGGCAAAGGTATAGTTTTTTTTAAACTTTTCCTAAAAACATAACCGTTGAAAAAAGAAAAACTAAACTGTAAGATTATCCTAACTAATTACTAATCAAAAAAAATAATCAACAATAAGCACAATATAATAACTTCTTTTGTTACGATAATGTCTGAAAACGCACAAAAAAATAAGGACTTGAATAACCAAGTAACCAATGCATATAATGAAACACTTCAGTATTTGTATAGACGGTTAGCTGTTTTTCATCATATTGGAGCTGCAGCCTATAAACCTGGATTAGACAATACTATTCAGCTAATGAACGCATTAAACAATCCTCAAAACAGCTATCGTACTATCCATATTGCTGGAACAAACGGAAAAGGATCTGTTTCTCATTTATTAGCAGCTGTTCTTCAAAAAGCAGGATATAAAGTTGGATTATATACTTCGCCACATCTTGTTGATTTTGGCGAGCGAATTCGTGTAAATGGTGAAATGATTGAGCAGCAGTTTGTTATTGACTTTGTTTCTGATCATAAAGATTTATTTTCACAAATTGAACCTTCATTTTTTGAAGCTACAATGGCATTAGCTTTCGATTATTTTGCTCACTGTAAAGTAGATATTGCAATAATTGAAGTCGGTTTAGGTGGACGCTTAGATAGTACAAACATCATTCAACCAGAACTTTCGGTAATTACCAACATTAGTTATGATCATGTAGAATTTCTGGGTAACACACTTGAAAAAATTGCTTTCGAAAAAGCTGGAATTATTAAACATCAAATACCAATAGTTATTGGCGAAGTACTTCCCGAAACTCGTACGGCATTTGAGTTAAAAGCTAAAGAACAAGAAGCAACCATAATTTATGCTGAAGAGCAAATTAAGGTAAAATTTATTGCTTATAGTGACAAAAAAATGATTGTTGAAACAGCTGACAATAAAACATTTAAAGTAGGTTTAAACGGCATTTATCAACTTAAGAATATTGCGACAACTTTAACTTCAATTCACGAATTACAAAAGTTGAACTTCATAATTTCTATTGAGTCAATACTTGATGGAATAGAAAATGTAGTGGAAATTACCGGACTAAAAGGTCGCTGGCAAGAACTGCATCAACATCCACTAGTGATTTGCGATACTGGTCACAATTCAGCTGGAATTGAGATAGTTGCAGAGCAACTAAAAACATTGAATTACAATACCTTGCGAATTGTAATTGGAATGGTAAGCGATAAAGAAATATCACCAGTATTAGCTTTACTACCAACAAATGCAATCTATTATTTTACACAAGCAAATATTTCACGCGCTCTTCCTGCACAAGAATTAGAAAGAAAAGCATCTAACTTCGGTTTGTTTGGTAAAGTTGTTAAATCTGTAAATGAGGCTGTTACAACTGCAATGAAAGATGCAGATGCCGAAGATATGATTTTTATTGGTGGAAGTAATTTTATTGTAGGCGAAGCTTTGCCCTATTTTCAGGAACAAAAAAAAGCTTAGTTTA
>JFJP01022415.1_pt1 | contig 11700 bp, 21 predicted proteins | sample 431651 | NCBI WGS metagenome assembly JFJP01 (sample SAMN02602958, study PRJNA72255) | Microbial mat metagenome, whole genome shotgun sequencing project. | biome: fresh water; feature: sink hole; material: water; isolation source: purple microbial (photo- and chemosynthetic) mats found in... | reverse complement strand
AATGCTGTGAATCTTGGTTTTAACAAAGTAAATCAAGCTGATAAAGATGATTAAATCATTCAGACATAAAGGGTTGGAAAAATTTTTCCGTAATGATGACAGAAGCGGAATAAATACGAACCATGCGCCCAAGCTTGCCCGTATCTCAGATCGTTTGGATGCTTCTGTAAAACCGCAGGATATGAATTTGCCCGGATACAAACTTCACGAACTCAGAGGAAAAGAAAAGGGAATGTGGTCAGTCTGGGTGAATGGAAATTGGCGGGTAACGTTCCGATTTGACGGAGCGGATGCAATCGTTGCGGATTATCTTGATTATCATTGACACAAAGGAATAATGCAAATGTTTGGCAGAAAACCCGTACATCCCGGAGAAGTGCTTCGGGAGGATGTGATCAAACCGTTGGATATGACGATTAAGGAAGCTGCGAGGCGATTGAAGGTCAGTCGGCAATCGCTTTCGGATTTGCTTCACTGCAAGGTTTCAATGACGCCTGAAATGGCAATTCGTATTGCCAGAGCTACAAAAACGACACCCGAAAGCTGGTTGAATATGCAGATAAAATTGGATATATGGACAGCCGGACAACTGCCCGATGAAATTGAGGAGTTTGATAAGATGGTGGCATAAATGAGAATCCCTGAATCCTGATTCGCTGATCATGGTAATCTGTTGAGGCTGTGAATCTTGATTCGGAAATGAGAGGAGTGAAATCAGATGAAAACCATTCGGATGACTATCAATGAATCGCTGCTTTCGGAGGTTGAACAGGTAATTCGGGAATTGAAAACCAATCGCTCGGCATTTATTCGGTCGGCATTACTGCTTGCGCTTCAGAAGCACACTATTCTGAAATCCGAACAGCAGCACGCACGGGGGTATGAGCGGCATTCGGTTGTGAACGGAGAGTTCGATATTTGGGAAAATGAGCAGGTATGGGAGGAAGCGTGAATCAGGGAGATATTTACTGGTACACATTCAAAGAACCTGATAAGCGGCGTCCTGTTCTTATTCTTACACGAAATTCGGCAATCTCATTTCTGGGTTCGCTTACTGTTGCCCCGATTACAAGCACCATAAGAGATATTCCGTCAGAAGTTGTGCTTAATCAAAATGACGGGGTATTCGATGACTGTGCGGTGAATTTGGATAACATTCAGACGGTACAAAGAGCAAAAATCGGAGCGTTCATCTCTCATCTTTCGTCGGGGCGTATGAGAGAAGTCCGAAAGTCAATCGAATTTGCGCTCGGATTTGATGCCTTGAGATAAATCCTTGAATCCTGATTCGCTGATCATAGCAATCTGTTAATCCTGTGAATCTTGGTTCGGACAAAGTATAAGACGGAGAAAGAAGAGAAAATCGAATGAAAACTTACACAGCAATCATTGAAAAATGCCCTGATACGAACCTGTATGTTGGGTATATTCCCGGCTTTCCGGGCGCACATTCTCAGGGAGAAAGTCTTGATGAATTGAACAGAAATCTTCAGGAAGTTATTGAAATGATTCTTGAAGACGGTGATCCTGAATTGGAGTCCTTGTATATCGGAACCCAAGTGGTAATGGTGGCATAGTCATGGGAAATATCCCTATTCTCAAGCCGAGAGAAGTTATCGCACGTCTTGAAAGGCTCGGATTTACAGAAGTTCGTCAGCGGGGATCGCATAAGCAGTATTGTCATCCTGATGGGCGTTTCACAACTATGCCATATCATCAGAACAGAGATTTTTCTCCGATATTGCTTCGGAAGATAGCAAAAGATATCAATGTTACGATAGAAGAGTTTCTGAATGCCTGACGGATTCTCAGGTTGAAAGCAATCCTTATAGTCCTTACAAAATCCCTGAATCCTGATTCGCTGATCATGGCAATCGGTTAATCCTGTGAATCTTGGCTTGAACAACGACAAGAATAAATTGAGGAAAACCATGCAAACCGGAAAACTGACAATCGCACATAGCTTATACGCGCTTTATGAAACTTTGTCTGATGATATTCAACAGGCTTTTTTGCAGAAGCTCTTGCAGAAACAGCGTGATAAACTGGAAAATCTGGCTTTTTATCTTGCCTGCAAACAAGCTAAGGATGAAAATGAATTTTTAAGCGACTCAGACAGCCAAGATTTTATTAAGAGTCTGCCGCAATGAGAATTCAGATCAGCAAACGTTTTGCGAAAGATACCAAAAGAATTACCGATTCGAGAATTTTAGCTAAAATACGACGGGTTTTGGAGGATACTCAAACTATCGGAAAAATTTTGGAAATACCGGAGATTGAAGAAATGTCAGGATATCCGAATTTTTATCGCATCAAATTTGACTACCGCTACCGGATAGGTGTTTATTGTGATGATGATATTGTTCAATTTTTGAGAGTTGGCAGCAGAGAAGATTTTTATAAAAAGTTTCCTTAAAGATTCTCAGAATGAAAACAATCTTTTAATCCTTACAAAATCCCTGAATCCTGATTAGCTGATCATGCAATCTGTTAATGCTGTGAGGACATACTTTTGAATTTTCAGGACTTTAAAACCGATGGTTGTTTAAAAATATAACCTGACAGATCACGTTAAACAGGAAATGGCACGTCGTCAGATTTCGGAAGAAGATATTGCCGAAGTGATAGCTAATCCTGAGCAGACTGAAATGGTACGATCAGGGCTTGCTGTGTATCAATCCCGATTCAAAACAGGCAATCCGCCCAAAACATATCTGATCCGTGTATTTTTGGACATTGATCGTTATCCGCCGGATGTTGTAACCGTATATCGTACCAGTAAAGTTGAAAAATATTGGAGAACTGAAAAATGAAAGTCGTTTATGATCGTGAAACAGATACGCTGACGATTATTTTTGCCGATACCCCTGTTGCTGAAAGCGACGAAGAAAAACCGGGAATGATTCCGGATTATGATGATTCAGGCAATATCGTTGCATTGGAAATATCGGATGCTTCCTGTCGTATTGCTTTGCCTGACAGGGTTGAATATCAGCTTTTGCCTATTGCGGCATAAACAGCAGACCGATAATGCAAAATCCCTGAATCCTGATTCGCTGATCATGGCAATCGGTGATCTGATGTATAAGCCATTGTCAGCATTTGAAAGGAAAAAATACAAAAATGGGCGGGAAAAATCGTATATGCCCGGTTAAAAGAGCAGGCAGTCTTGATAACAGGCTCCGAAGGTGGATACATGATCCCCGGAAAATACTCGGTCCCTATATCAAAGAGGGAATGACCGTTATGGATCTCGGCTGCGGTCCGGGGTTTTTCTCTATTGACATCGCACAGATGGTCGGCAAATCAGGGCGGGTTATTGCTTCTGATTTACAGGAAGGAATGCTTCGGAAAATAAGAGATAAAATTCATGGAACGGAGATTGAGGAACGTATCACACTGCATCAGTGCCAAGAGAACTCAATAGGCGTGTCTGAGAAAGTTGATTTTGTTCTTGCGTTTTACATGGTTCACGAAGTTCCGGATCAGAGAAAATTCTTTGATGAGATAGTGTCTGTACTCAAACCGAAGGGGAAAATTCTCATTGCGGAGCCGCCGTTCCATGTCTCAAAAAATGCGTTTGAAGAAACTGTCAGAATTGCCCAAGACACCGGATTCACTCCTGTTGAACGTCCGAAAATATTTCTCAGCAAGGCAGTGATTTTGCAAAAAGATGACTGAAAGAGAGGCGGTTATGCAGTCAGAAGCCAATGGACACGCCGTTTTTTTCCATGACTTTATTGTTTCCGAAAAATTTCATCAAACAATTCTTCAGGCGTTGAAATCGCGGGGTTGCGTACCATTGCATCGTCAATCATCTGTCTGGCATCCGAATATTTATAACCTAACTGAGAGATCAGCACTTCCGATACCGGCTCGGAAAAATTTTTATCCGCCGAAACAGGCTTTTGCGCGGCACTTGGCAGAATGAATTTTTTCATCTTGCCGCATAATGTGGCAACAATCTTCTGAGCGGTTCTTTCCCCTATGCCTTTGAGTCGTCTGAGAGTATTGATGTCCTGAGATTCGATAGCTGCCGCAATTTCGCTGATGGGAAGCGTGATTGCTTTTACGGCTTTAAGCGGTCCCACATCTTCTACGGAAATAAACTGCTGAAAAAACTCTTTTTCAGATTCAAGATGAAAGCCGATCAGAACAGGCTTCGGCTGGCGTTCGGTTTGCTGATAGTAGATATAAAAAGAAATCTCATCTCCGATGGCAGTCTGGTTCAGTCCGTCCATCACAATGGCAGGCAGCAGAACTTCGTATCCTATCTGATTTGCAAGCAGCAGAATCCGATCTTCTTCTTTTTTCAGTAATTTGCCTTGAATATAGCCGATCATATCAGTGAAGAATACCGGAACAACCCGATCAATGCCAGCGCCATTGCATCCGAGGCATGAGAAGGCTTTATAGGAATGTCTGAGTTCAAAATATGGCGCACTGATTTTTCCAACTGGGCTTTGCCCGCATTCCCGTTTCCGGTGAGAATCTGTTTGGCTTCCCGAACCGATACCTCGCTGACTGCAACATCTGCCTGACATCCTGCCAATAAAATCACCCCGGTTACTTTCCCCAGCATAATGCCTGACTTCGGATATTTTTCAACAGAAAAAATATCTTCCACCAGCATCAGGTCAGGCTTTTCCTCTGTCAATACTGCCAGTAATTGAGAATAAATCTGATGCAGACGAGCGGGCAGTCCGGTATGTGCAGGCGTATGAATCGTTCCGAAAGAATACCCATCCACCTTCACCCCGCTTCCCATCACAAGTCCGATGCCTGTTTCAGCAAGTCCAGGATCAATACCGATAATTTTCGGCATCTTATCTGAGTTTTTGTTTTGCAGCGCGGGCTTCTTCGGAGTTCGGGTATTTCTGAACCAATTCCTGCAAAATCAGGCGTCCGTTGGCTTTATCGCCAAGTTCCATAAAAGATAAGCCCTGTTTCAGCAACGCAGCTTTGACTTTGTTGCCTTTGGGATATTTTTCAATAACGCTCTGATATTCCAGAATGGCTTTTTCATACCATTTCTGCCGGAAATAACTTTCGCCGACCCAGAACTGCGCGCTGTCTGCCCATTTGGATCTGGGATAGTTTTTCACCAATTTCTGAAATCCGTCTCTGGCTGCTTCAAAGTCTGATTTGTCAAAGGCTTCTTTTGCAAAGTTATAGAGTTCCTCATCCGAAAGAGAATTTCTATCCGGCTGAGTTCCGGCAGACGGCGCAGGACGGGTTATTGTCGGCGCCGGTCTTGTCCCCGAATCGGATTCAGGCGCGGTTGTCGGCGGACGAACATCCTGTTTTCTTTTCTCAGCTTCTTCCACCGCGTTGATTCTCTGCGTAAGAGCATAAGCGGTTTCATCAATTTTACCGCCGATCATCTGAATATCGCTGCTCATTTTATCAAGTCTGGCTTGAAGTCCTGCGGATTGGCTTTTAATTTCCATATCCTTTTCTTCCAGAACTCGTTCCACACGGGTTTTCATCTGATCTTTGTCTTTTTCAGAAGCCACTGTGCGCTGCTGAAGGTCCATATTCCGCTGTTCCAGAGCGATAATACGATCTCTCAGAATCAATACATCCTGCTGGGAAGCGCATCCGATGAGCGCAGCCAAAGCGGATAATACGAATAAAGTATAGAATTTCATGGCTGTTATATACCAGAATTTATGATGTGGAAGATTTAAAGCGAATATTGCCCGCAATATTACAGGCAATATTCGCAACACCCGATCCTGCAAACTTCAAAACAACAAAATTATTGCAGAACAAAATGAGCGCGTCTGTTTTTCGACCACGCTGCCTCGTTATGACCCGGATCCAAAGCACGCTCTTTGCCGAAGCTGACCGTATTCATCCGAGAGCCGGAAATACCGGAATTGATCAAAAACTTCTTTACGCTGTCTGCGCGTTTCTGTCCCAGCGCCATGTTGTACTCGCTGGTACCGCGTTCATCGCAATGTCCCTCAATCGTTACCGCTGCATTTGCATTGCTTCTCAGAAATTCTGTTTTGAACTTCAGGATTTCCTGAGCGCGGGCATCAAGTGCTGAACTGTCATAGGCAAAAGTGACATCTTCGTTAACGAATCTGTCTGCTGCCGCACCGCGCATTGTATCGCCGGTTCCGGTTCCGCCTATTCCGCTATCACTGCCTGTGCCTTTTTTATCTTTGCCGATAGTTCTGCCGGTATCCCCTCCGCCCTGAGTCAGAGCCGCATCACTTTTGACTGCTTTTTTGGAACATGCAGCCGTCATCAGCAAACCCGGAACAATCAGCACCAATGCCAATACCATCATCAACCTTCTTTTCATCTCTTCTCCTTTCAACCTCTAATAATTTATTAATTTAATTGCGGACGACTCTGGCAGACCATTTCGGACTTGTCTGTTCTCCGGGTAGAGAAACCAACCGCCGCTGATCTGTGCCATACGCCGTCATCACATAAATTCTGGTACTTCCTTCCCTGCTCGAAGCATACACAATCATGCTTCCGTCCGGCGCCCATGACGGATATTCGTTTCTGCCGGAATTATACGTCAATTGCGCTGAACCGCCGCCCCCGACTCCGATAACGCAGATATTCACCGAACCGCCGCCCATTGAAGAATACGCAATTTTATCACCTTTCGGCGACCAACTCGGCTGCGTATTGTATTTTCCCTCAAAGGTTATCCGATCTGCCCGTCCGGAATCCGTATCCCCGATATAAATCTGAGGGCTTCCGGTCCGGTGAAAATGAGGGAGAAACATCAATTCCGGGACTGTTGGTTATCTTTTTAATAATTTTCCCCGCTCCGGTCAACAAATAAATTTCCTGACTGCCTCCGAGAGACAGCGTCGCCGCCAGCATAAACTTGCCCGGAACCCAGTCCGGCGTAATGTTCATGTTGCTTTCAGACGATATTGTTCCCCCGCCGCCGACCATGTTTCTGATAAAAATAACCGGCTTGCTCTTCGTGTATGAGGTATAGGCGATCCAATTTCCGTCAGGAGACAACGCCGGAGTCAGGCTGATACTTCGGTGATTTGTGATTTGCTGAGGATTTCCGCCATCAAAATCAGACATATAAATTTCTTTGAATCCGGTACCGGTTGACACAAAACAAATCTGGCTGTCAAAAATTCCCCAGTTGCCGGTCAGGGCAAAAATGATTTCGCTTGCAAACCGGCGAACCATCTTTTGTAAATCATTGACATGCCCCTTGTAGCGCTTTCCCACCAGCAGATTCCCTTTGAACGTATCATACGCCCGCAAATCCATCTGAAGGGTATCGCCCTGCATCTGTGTCTGCCCCGTAACCAGAATCTCCGCGCCTATCGCTGTCCAATTCCGATAATTTACCACCCCCGGATTGAAATTTTTCGGGTCTTCCAAAAATGAGACCCGATCCAACAGCTTGAAAAATCCGGTAAAATCAAGCGTACTGCCCAGTATATCCGCGCCCTTTTTTGCGATAGCGTCTTCTCCGGCAGCCGATGCGTTAAACACCGGAATTGCAATCGGAATCTTTCTCATATTCGGATTGCTGATATTGATATTTATCTCAGCCGAGCATACCATCGGCAGGAAGAACGTCAGAAACACTATAAAAAAAGAATTTACACGAGAGTTCATCATAAAAACTACCTTGTATTTACTCCTTTCGGTGTAAAGAATAATACTATCGTATCATCCGATAAGCCCCTGGGAAGCGGCGGCAGCGGATTGGATTTTCTCACCGCTTTATCAGCGGATTCATCCAGATACTTATTGCCCGATCTTTGTTTGAACCATACTTCTCTGATTTCACCGTTTGACGATATTTTGACCGCAACCACAGATTGCAGATTTTTCTGCAAACCTGCGAGAGATTCTGAAAATGCCCAGTTTTTTTCAATCAAAGACGCCACCTGCATGATATATGCGTCTGAAACATAATCACCGCGTCCCCCGCCTCCGCCAGTGCCGCCGGCAATGCCTATGGGAGAACCGCCTGTCGGCTCATCCTCATCCGACGAAGGCTCCGAATCCCTGACCGTGCTTTCAAGTTCTTTCAGCCTACCGACCTTCTTTTTAATCCTATCCAGCGCATTCTGCAAGTTTTTCTGTGCTTTTTTATCTATCCCCTCGGTTTTCTTAGGTTTTTCTATCGGCTTAACAATTTCTTTCGGTTTCGGTATTTCTTTGGGCTTCTCCGGCTCCTCTTTGGGCTTCTCCGGCTCCGGTTTTTTCGGCGCAAGTGAAATATCCGCATCTTCCGGCTGCTCCCGAATCGGCTCAGGCTTCGACGTCTCTTTGGGTTTTTCCGTCTCCGGCGGAATCTGAGGCTTTTCCGGCTCCTTCACTACCGGTTCCGGCTTTTTGGGTTCCGGCGCGGGTTTCACCGCTTTCACCGGACTCAGTTTTTCTGCCTTCGGAGGCGGTCCCGGAATCAGATCAACGGACACCACAGGACCGAAAGACGGCTCAGAAATTCTTTTTGCGGAAAAAACATCCGGCAAAAAAATCATCGCCGCAATCATCAGTACATGACAAACGCCGGATACAACAAAAAAAAGAAATACCGCCGTCTGATTGCCCTGCCTGTCAGGAAACCAATACTCATCATCCTCGTACATATATAGTTCCTCAGCTATGCGCTTTCTGAGGTTTGCCTTTTTCTTTCTTGGTTTCTTCTGCCGGTTCCGTAATCATTCCGAGCTTTTCAACCCCGGCACCTCTGATTTCAGCCAGTATCTGCACGGCTGTTCCGTAAGAAACGCTTTTATCCGCCTTGAAATACACCGTCCGATCCGGACGGTTTTCCAGAATTTTGGACAATTTTATCTTCAATTCCTCTGTGGAAATGGCTGTTTCATTTATAAACACTTTACTGTCTTTGTCAACTGTAATCACCAGATGCTCAATGTTGTCTGTGGGAAGCTGCTTGGATGTCGCTTTAGGCAGAGACACATCTAATCCCTGCACCATCATCGGCGCGGACACCATAAAAATAATCAGCAGAACCAGCATCACATCCACAAACGGCGTTACGTTGATTTCCGACATCAACTGATCGCTATTCGTTCCCATTGCCATAATTATGCATTCCCCTTTGCTGCTATAATATCCCGCTCAATGATATTGAGAAAATCTGCTGAAAAACTTTGCAGTTCGGATTCGATATAGCGGATTTTCTGCATAAAATAGTTAAATGCGATAACCGCCGGAATTGCCACAGCCAATCCGGCAGCCGTTGATTCGATATAGCGGATTTTCTGCATAAAATAGTTAAATGCGATAACCGCCGGAATTGCCACAGCCAATCCGGCAGCCGTTGCCACCAGAGCCTCGGAAATACCCGGTGCGACTGCGGCAAGACTTGCCGAGCCTTTGAGTCCGATGCTGTGAAACGATCCCATGATGCCCCACACAGTCCCGAACAACCCGATAAACGGCGTGGTATTGCCGGTAGTTGCCAAAAACGGAACCATCTGCGTCATCTGCGTGATTTCGGTATTGATCGCCCGGCGAAGCGCGCGTTTGACATTATCCATCCCGGCAAAGCCCGATGCCGCGCCTTCGGCAGCCTGCGTTGATTTTTTAAGCTCTATGTATGCCAGACTGAAGATTCTTGCAATAGGGCTGCCTTCAAGTTCTTTGGCTTCTTTGAAGGCTACGGACAGATCCCGGCTTTCCCAGAACACTTCCAGAAAAAAATCCGATTCCCTGTATGCCCGCCGGATATAAAAAAATTTGATCAGAATGATTGACCATGACGATACGGAAAAAAACAACAACACCAGCATAACCATCTGTACGGTCAGCGTGGCATTTATAATGATGTGGATAATATCAATATCACCGGAAAACATCAGACTTCCGATTCCCCCCTTATTCCGATTGCGCTTTTCGGCAAAATTCGCTATGAATATTTTTAACGTTTTACAATATACGAACTTACAGGCAGTGTCAAGAAATGTTTCTAATTTCATATCTTACGGAGAATTATGATGAAATCTGTTGCAAACCTGCTGTTTGAAGCCGGAATGCTGAAAAACCTTCCCCGATCCGGCTATCATTTTTTAGGCGCGGGAAAAGAATCTGTCGCCGAGCATTCGTTTATCACCACATTCATTGCTTATGTCATGTCTCAGACAGAAACGCAAGCAGATTCACAGAAGCTGATCACGATGTGCCTTGTCCATGATCTGCCCGAAGCCCGGATCGGCGATCTCAACTATGTGCATAAACGCTATGTAACGCCGGATGAAGCAGGCGCGGTGAAGGATATGACCGCAGAGATTCCTTTCGGAGCCTCGCTGACCGCGCTGATCGAAGAATTTAACGCGGGACAGACCCTTGAATCAAAATTGGCTCATGATGCGGATCAGATTGCGTTTATTCTTGATCTCAAAGCCTTATCGGATATTGGCTATACGCCGCCGCAGAAATGGATGCCGTCAATCTTAAAGCGTCTGAAAACCGAAATCGGCAAATCGCTTGCCCGGACGATTCTGGATACAGACAGCGACGGCTGGTGGCTCAAAAAACCCGTAAATTGACGGAAGATCGTTTTTTGATCATAATAAGAAAAAAACATTGCAAAAAATCGTAAAACAGGGGAAAACAGGATGACAGGATTTTCCTTGTACGATTTTATGTTGTTCTATCTTGTTTTTACGGCAGGTTAATGTACGCTTTATACCGATTTATAACTTCAGCGATTTTTCTGCCGGTTTCATTGATCGGGCAGTATGTCCGTGATGACCGGATGCGCCAGCGGTCTGGAATTTATTCCGAGTCACTGATACGCCATATTTCCGGCAGTCCCCGGATTTGGATTCATGCGGTATCTGTGGGAGAAGTCGGTGTGGCAGCATCTGTTATCCATGCTTTAAAAACAATGATGCCTGATTGCGCCATCGTTCTTTCCACCACGACGATGCAAGGTCAGAATTGCGCCCGGCTTAAGCTGGGCAGCATGGCAGTCTGTATATACGCGCCGCTTGATTTTCCGCAAGCTGTCCGCAAGGCGTTGTCTGCTATCCGCCCGGATATGATGATCTTTCTTGAAACTGAAATCTGGCCCAACTGGCTCACAGAATGCCGGGTTCGGGGAATCAGAACCGCTCTGATTAATGGCAGAATTTCTGTCCGATCTATCAGGAAATATTTGAAAATAAAGCCGTTGCTGACAGAAGTGTTCGGCGGAATAGACCTGTTCAGCATGATTGGCGAAGAAGACGCGGAGCGCATCCGGCTGCTGGGCGCACCGGCTGAAAAAATTGTAATCAACGGCAATGCCAAGTATGAATTGCTGACCGGATCAGAAGACAGTAAGATTCCTGAAAATATGGCGCGGCTATAATACCTGCGGGCAGCCGGTTTTTGTGTCCGGAAGCACCCGTAAGCATGAAGAAGAAATTATTCTGAAGGCTTATCGGGATATTCTGCGTATTTTTCCTGACACGCTGCTGATTATCGCGCCCCGGCATATAAAAAGATCGGAACGGATCGGAAAGCTGATAATTCGGCACGGATTGTCCTGTCAGTTCAGAACTCAGTTGAACCGGACGCCGCGAACCGCGCCGATAGTGATTCTGGATACGATTGGCGAATTACAGGCAGTTTACAGCATCGCATCTGTTGTTTTCTGCGGAGGCAGCCTTGTACCGCTGGGCGGACAGAATATCATGGAGCCTGCTGTCTGGGAAAAACCCGTGTTTTACGGTC
>JFJP01020571.1_pt1 | contig 11700 bp, 5 predicted proteins | sample 431651 | NCBI WGS metagenome assembly JFJP01 (sample SAMN02602958, study PRJNA72255) | Microbial mat metagenome, whole genome shotgun sequencing project. | biome: fresh water; feature: sink hole; material: water; isolation source: purple microbial (photo- and chemosynthetic) mats found in... | reverse complement strand
CTGCTCAACATCTACGAGCTGCAGCACGCCATCTACTACTTCCATCGCATGGTCGACAGCTCGGATCCGGTCAAGAAGGCCTATGGCAAGCAGTGGCTGATCGCGGTATTCGACGAGTTCGACCGCCGCGGCATGCGTGGCGTTCGACCGGCTTCCATCGCCAAGCCCTGACGCCCAGGGCTCGGGCCTCGCCGCTCGCGTCCGTCATCCGTGCGGTAGGGTAGGATGCCATGCTGAGCTTTGACGGCATCATCCTGATCGCCTCGTCCCAGGGTATCCACCGCCGTTGGCGGCTTGGTGATGGCGTGCTGCACTCCTTGGAACTGAGCGATCCGCGCAGCGGCCGCGCGTGGATCCGTCCATCCGAGGCCCCGGCCATCGCACCGCCGCCGGGATGCGGCTGTCCTCCCTGGTCCGCGACTTGGACAGCGGTCACCGAGGCTCCGCCATGGGAGGGTCCGGCCGAGCGCGGGACGCTGACCGTGCTCGGTGGCGACGGTCGCGGCTGGCGGCTGCACCTGACCCTGCCGGACGAGGCTCCGGCCCTGACCTGCCGCCTCGAACTGCTCGGCACGACTGCTGCTGCCAGCGGCGAGGCCGGCCAGGCGGAAGGATCCAGCGGCATTGAGACCGACGGTGCCGCTGTCGGCAGCTTGCCGGTGCACGACCTGTGCGAGCGCCTGACGTTGGCCACGCGTCATGTCGATCTCCTCGCGGTCGAGCTGCTTGATCAGAGCGATGTGCGCGGGACACCGGTGCATGAGCGGCGTTGGCGCTCGTATCCCAGCGAGCGCATCGCGGTGACCACGGCGGTCGCCGCACTCGAGGACACCACTGGCGGGGCGGGGCTGGTACTCGTGCGTCATGCCCCACCGCCGCATGCGCGACGCTGGCACCCCGGTCCGGATGTCATCCTCTGGCGTCGTGAACTCTGTCTGCGTGGTCATGGTTGCGGCGGGACCAGCCAGGGCTGGGCCTGGTCGGTGGTGGTGCATGGGGATGGGGCGCACGGCCGCGCCGCCGCCTTGCATGCGCTGTCACGCGCACGCCGGCGCCGCGTCCCCGGGCGCGAAGGACGCCTGATCACCAATACCTGGGGCGACCGCAACAAGGACGGACGCATCAGCGAGGCATTCCTGGTCGCCGAGGCTGCCGCGGCTGCGGCCCTGGGTGCCGACGCCATGCAGATCGACGCCGGTTGGCAGCAGGGCATCGACAGCAATTCGGTGGCGAATACCGGTCAAGGCGTGTGGCAGGGCTTCTGGGCCGCGGATCCCGACTTCTGGACGGTGCATCGCCAGCGCCTGCCGCGCGGCCTCGCCCCGATCGCAGCCGCAGCGCGGGCGCACAACATCGACCTCGGCCTGTGGTTCGCCCCCGATAGCTCCGGCGACCTGGCCAACTGGCAGCGCGATGCCGAGGTGCACCGGCAGCTGGGTGCCGAGCACGGCATCGCGCATTGGAAATTCGACGCGCTGAAGCTGCACAACCGTGCTGCCGAACTGCGCTTCTCCCAACTCATCGAGGCGCTGTGGCGGGGCAGTGACGGCCGCGCCTGGCTGGACCTCGACATCACAGCCGAGGATCGTCCCGGCTTCCTCGGCGCCGATCCGCTCGGCTGCCTCTTCGTGCAGAACCGCTACACCGACTGGGCCAGCTGGTGGCCGCACGAAACCCTGCGTACGCTGTGGGAGCTGGCCTGGTGGGTGCCGCCGCAACGCCTGCGCGTCGAGTTCCTCAATCCGGCGCGCAATCGCGCGCGTTATGGCGACGATCCGCTGGCTCCGGTCCGCTATCCCCTCGACTGGCCGCTGGCGACGACGCTGGTCGCCAATCCGCTCGGCTGGTTCGAGGCCAGCGGACTCGAACCCGGCTTCCGCGACGCCGTCGCCTCGCTGGTGCGGGTGTGGAAAGAGCAGCGCGACGGGCTGCACGGCGGAACCATCCTGCCGCTGGGGGCGCGTCCGGGCGGGGCCTCGACCTGCGGTTTCCTCGCCATGGGCGGTGGGGCTGCACATCTGCTGATCTTCCGTGAGCCGCTCGCCTCTGCAGCGCCCTGCGTCATCGGTCTGCCGTCAGCGGCTCCGACGAGTGGGTGGCAGCGCCTTGCTGGTGGGGGAGTGGTCTTCGCCGACGGCGCCGGGGTTCGGGTTGAGGGCCTGGCCTCCCCCGGTTGGGGCTGGTGGCGTTGCGGCTGATCCAGGCCTGCCGGATCCAGCGTCCTTGCTGCCGTATGGCTACGGTGATCAACCGCTTGTGTAAGTTCCAGAGACACAGCGGATTCCGAAGGGTGAACCCGCTGCCAGCGGTGACTCGTAAGCCACCTTGCTACGTACACGGAACACGCATAGTCAACCTCACATGAATTCCACGTGCTTCGATTGCGGTGCCACCCTGAACCAGAAGTCGCAGGCCATCTGGGCCTGCAGCAACGCTGGCTGCCCCGGTGGCACAGAGAAGCATCTGTGCGGCTACTGCAAATCATCGTCGTTCAGCCCGACCACCGGCATCTGCGCCAACCAGGCCTGCCGCACGCACAAGATCGCGCGCCGCATGTGCCCCTCCTGTCAGTATCAATCGGTGCTGACCCTGGGCGGCATGACATTCTGTCTCAACCGTTTGTGTCCGACCCATGCCGCATGCGTCGTTGCCTGCCCGACCTGCGCTAATGACAGCCTGATCCAGCTTGATGGCGTGGCGGTGTGCGTCAAATCCACCTGCGCCAGCCTGCTCTACCTGGTGCCCTGGCCGGCGACCATCGGCAGCCGGCGTGGCCTGGGAGGCAATCCTCTGCCCACCGGCTCCGGTATCGGTCGGGCCGCGCCGGTAACCACGGCTCTGCGCCGGCCGGCCACTCCTGGCGTTGGGCCAGGGGGCGCGCCGCGTTACCTGGCAGATCCCGATGCCACCACGGTGATCCGCCCGGCTGGGTCGGGGTACGCGGTCGATGCCGATGCGGGCACGGTCATACAGGAAGCTCCAGCAGCCGCGCCGAAGGGTATCGACGATATGGCTATAACGGTGGCGCAGCCTCCGTTGTCCTTGGCCGACAGCGTTGCCGAGACGGTTCTCGATTCACCGCCCAAGCCGAAGAAGTTCCCTGCGGTCGTTGACGACAAGGCAGAAACGGTGCTGCTGCCGCCCAAGCCAAAGGTGTATCCCCCGGGCTTTGACGAGAACGCCGAAACGGTGCTGCAGCAACCGCCCAAACCGATGGTGTATCCCCCGGGTTTTGACGAGAACGCCGAAACGGTACTGCAGCCGCCGCCGAAGGTCTGAGGCGCAAGCCACCTGGCGAGGTTTACCGTCTGCTTCTGACCGCCATGTGTGTGTGCAGGTGTTGGTGCCTGAGCCACTGGACGGGAGAACGTCGATTGGCAATCTCAAGAGGTCTCGCGTTACCGGTGGGAGATGCGGAGTTCCACTTAACCGGGTACTGCTGACGAAGGAATGACCCTTGGCCGAACGCGATACGCAGGAGACCTACCTCGGACCCGGACCTGCCGTTCCTCCGGCGCCGGTCCAGGACGGAACCTACCTCGGGGCCGCCCCCGCAGCAGCTCCCAGGCCGGCTCCCCTTCCCGATGGCACCTACCTGGGTCCAGCGCCAGCGTCGCCGGCGCCGGGCTCCGCGGGCGAGACCAAGGTCGCCGGTTCCCAGGCAGGGACGACCGACGGCCTGGCGACCATGGCCGACACGGTCGGCGCTGGAGGCCGCGCCACCGTCGGCTTCCGCACCCGCCTGAACGACCAGCTTCCTGAGGACAACCGCGCCCTCGATGTGTCTCTGCAGTTATCACGGTTGTCGGTCTTTCCCGACATCGCGGCGCGTAGCGCCGCCAACCTGCCGGAGGCCCTGCGCCGCCGCCTCGAGCGTCTGGAGAGTCACGGTCGCTACGCGGTCCGCCGCTTCCTGGCCGCCGGCGGCATGGGCGCCGTGCTGGAGATCGACGACAGCGACTTCGGCCGTCGTGGCGCGATCAAGATCATCAAGCCCGCTGCCCGCAGCCACCCCGGCATCCTCGAACGATTCATCGAGGAAGCCCGCATCACCGCCCAGCTCGAACACCCCAACATCGTCCCCATCCATGATCTGGGGGTGCTGGAGGACGGCACCGTCTTCTTCACCATGAAGTTCATCCAGGGCATGTCTCTGGGCCAAGTGGTGAAGAAGTTGAAGGAGGGCGATGCGGCGATGCGCGCCCGCTGGAGCGAAGCCGAGTTGCTGCTGACCTTCCTCAAGGTGCTCGACGGCCTCGGCTTCGCCCACAGCAAGGGCGTGGTCCACCGCGACATCAAACCCGATAACATCATGATCGACACCCATGGCGAGGTGCTGGTGGTGGACTGGGGTATAGCCAAGGCCCTGTCCGGGGCTGGTGGGTCCGAAGAGGCCCCAGCCGCCTCGACCATCATCCACCTGCCCGGCAGCCAGGAGTCCCTGAACGCAACCGTGCAAGGCACGGTCATGGGCAGCCTGCATTACATGTCGATGGAACAGGCCACAGGCGACCTGACGGCCCTGGATGGACGCAGCGACATCTACGCGCTCGGCGGCACGCTGTTCGAGCTGCTGGCCCTGCAGCGACCCCGCACGGGGGCGGACGCCCAGGCTCTGCTCGCCCTCGCCAAGCAGGGCAAGTCGACCTCCCTGGCCGAGGTCGCACCCCGCCTCCACCCCGACTTGGCAGCCATCGTCACGCGCGCCATGGCACCCCGCAGTGCCGACCGCTACCAGACCTGCGCTGCGTTCGCCTCCGACATCCGCCACTACATCGAAGGCAAGGCCGTGGCAGCCCGACGCCGCAGCGGCCTGGAGCGCGCCGCCGCCTGGATCGCCGCCCATAAGGTCCTGGTGGCCGTTGGTGCGTCGGCCGCCGTGCTGGTCGTGGCCGCCGTCGCAGCCGGCCTGCATTGGGCGGACCTGCGCAACCGCCGCCAGGCCGAAGATCTGACCGGCCGTGCCACCACCTTGCTGGCCGGCACGCCGGCCCGGCCTGCCGTGGACGAGGCCGTGGATCTGCTGACCCAGGCCAAGGCCCTCGTCGCCGGCGATGCCGCTGTCGCCGCCACCTTGGAGCGGGCGCGCGCGACGCAGACTGACCTGGCCCGCCAGGAGCGCGAGACGGCCCAGGCCAAGGCCCGCGTCACCGAGGCCGGCACCCTGGTCCAGCGCGGCCGCTCCCACGTCGCTGCTGGTCGCTTCGAGGATGCCGAGCGTGACCTGGCCGCGGCCTTCCAGTTGACCCCCAGCGATGGTGCCATCGACGGCGAACTGCGCGCGGTGCGCCGGGTCCTTGACGACAAGGCCCAGGCTGGGCTGCGCGCTGCCGCGCAGCTTCGCTTGGAGGAGGGCCGCAGAGCGACCGTCCGGGCCCGTGCCTGCCACCAGGCTGGTGATGTCGTCGGCACCGACCGCGAGATTTCCGCCGCCGCCGCCGCCTTCACCTTGGCCGCCAAGGACGGGGCCGCCCCTGGCACTTTGCCCGAGGTCGTGGCCGATCTGGCGACCTTCCGCCAGGAGGTTGCCGAAGCCCGTACGCGCGCTGCTGCCGCCCAGGCCGCCATCTCCGCCGCCAGCCAGGCGGTGGAGTCTGCCCGCGCCGCCGAGGGTGAACGCGCCCAGGCAGCCAAGACCCACGCCGAGGCCCAGGCCGTCGTGGTTCGTCTGACCCGCGACCTGGCGACCGCCCCGCTGCAGGCGAAGGCCCCGCTGTGGGCCGCCCACCAGGCCCGGCGCTCGTCGGCCGAAGCCATGGCCGACGCTGACGCCCGCGTCGAGAACCACGCCCTGGCGGCGTGGAACGGTCTGGCTGTCCTGACCGACCATCCCCTGCGGGCCGCTGCAGCCGCCCTCCTGGCTGATGCCTACCAGCGTCGCGCCGCCGAAGCCGAAGCGCGTGAGGATGAAGGCGGCATCCGCACCAACCGCGCCGCCCTGCGCCGCTTTGACGACGGTTCCCGCGCCGCCATCCTTGATGCGCCCGTGGTCCTGACCGTGGCCGGACCGGCGACCCGTCTCATGGTTCGCCGCCTGGCCCCCGGGGCCGATACCCGCCTGGCACCGCTGGGCGATCCTGTGGCGACGCTGGCCGTGCCCGGCAACACCGCGCTCCCCGTCGGACACTACCATCTGCAATCCGCCGACGGCGCCGTGGCCGCCGTGTACCTGCGTCCCGGCAGGCCCGTGACGCTCCCATGGCCTGGGAGCGCCCCGGCCGTTCCCGGGGTGGCCTTCGCCTGGGTCGCCCGACCTGAGGGCGGCTTCTGGCTGTCCACCACCGAGATTACGCAGGAGCAGTACCTCGCCTTCGTCCTCGCCCCGGCCAACCGTACACTCGTGCTGGACCAGGTGGCGGCCCTGCGGCGCGGCGAGGGCGCTGAACTGCTGCTGATTCCACGCACCTCGGCCCGGGTCGGCGTGTGGACCCCGGTTCCCGCTTCCGGCGCCCCTACGGATCTGACCATCCCGGCGGCCTTGGCCGGTACCCCGGTCACGAGCATCACCCGTGATGACGCCCTGGCCTATGCCACCTGGGTGTCGTTATCTGCGCGGGTGCGAGCCCGCCTGCCGACCGCCAGCGAGTGGGAATACGCCGCAACCGCTGGCGATCCGTCCCGCATCTGGCCCTGGGGCGGCGTGTTTGACGGTGCTTTCACCATTACCGCCCAGGCTCGCCGCAACCAGCCTGCGCCGGTTGCCCAGGCCACCTATGACATCGGCCCCTTCGGCCACGCTGGCCTGGCCGGCAATGTGCGCGAGTGGTTGGCCCCTGCCGCCGACGCGGCGGAGGAGGGCGAGTTGACTGGTGCCGTGGCGGGCGGCAGTTGGGGCGATGACCGCCCCGAAACCTGCGCCGGCCGCATGCGTGAACGGGTGCCCGCTGATGTCCTCACCCCCGCCATCGGCTTCCGCCTGGTGGTCGAAGCCACCCCGTGACCTTCACTATGCGTTCCCTCCTGCTGACCCTCATCCCGATCCTGGCGCTGATGGCGGCCGATGCCGCACCCGGCCTGGCGGTGTGGGATGCCGGTGCCGGCACGATCGGCGCAGAGCAGGGCGTACGCGGCGTCAGCGTGCGCCCGGGCACGGCTCTCACCGTCGGTCCCGATGGTCCGGTGCGCGTCATTCTGCCAGGCACCGCCAACGCGTACCTGACCCTGGCTGCCGGCAGCATCGTGACCCTGACCGAGCGGCGCATCGAGAGTAACGGGAAGATCAACGCCGAACTGCTGGTCACCATCTCCGCCGGGGCTGTGGCCGTGGGTGGCGACCTCGCTCCGCGCTTCGTCGCCGTGCGTCTGCGCGGCCTCGTCTCGGAGACGGTGGTCGCGCCTGGCGTCGGCGTGGTGGTGGAGGCGGACAGCACGTCCGGAGACACCGTGGTGTCCCTCGATGGCCCCGTCGGCACCGGGCTGCTGCCCGCCAACGCCAACGGCTGGCAGGCGGTGGCCGAGCGCGTGACCCTGGCCCCCCGGAGCGTGGTGGTCGTCGATCCGCAGCGTGGCGTGGGCGAGCCGTCCTCCGCTTCTGGCCGGCCGCAGCTGGCCGGTCCCTCTACGTCCCGGCCTGGCCTGCGCACGCAGGTGACGGCGGCCCCGCCGTCGGTCGAGGCCTGGACCTTCGATGTGGCGGCGCGGGATCTCGGCCCGGCCGACCCGGCGTGGTGGACCTCACCGCCCGCCATTCCGGCTGCGACAGAGGAAAAGCCGTGGTCCGCGCTGCTCCAGGTCAGCGGCTTCTATGACAGCAACCCCAACGGCATAGCCACGGATCTTGGCGGCGGCACGGCGGACAGCGCCTGGTCGGTGTTCGGCGACGCCCGTTGGACCTGTTGGACCGAGGGCGATTACGCCGTGCGTCTGCAGGCGGTCGGTGGGCTGGCGCGCTACCACGGTGAGCAGCACACGGACAGTGCTGCGGTGCAACACGACAGCCGGGACAAGGATCAGCACCAGGTCGGAGTGAACGCCGCCCTGATCCAGGGCGGTCGGGTCCTGGACTGGTCTGTGGGCCTCGGCGGCGCGGGTTACGCCGACGACAGCCAGCATCGCAAGGTCCTGCGCCTGCATGGCGATGTGGGCTATCGCGTGGACGAGAATGCCTATGCCGTGCTCAACCTCGGCTGGGCCCACGGCAGCATCGACCCGTCGGCAAGCGGGGAGGCGGACTACACGACGCGGAGCGTGACGGCGCGCCCGGCGCTGACTGTGGCTTTGCCCGGGACCGCCTGGTCCTCGAGCGTGGAGGTCTCACTTCTCTATACCGACAGCAGTTCGGTGGTCGCGGCGGATGATTTCTACGCGCTGCGTCCCGGCGTGTCCTGCTTCAGTCAACTGGGCCGCCTCGATCTGGGCTTGTCGGTCCGCTACGAAGCCATCGCCTATCGTGCCCCTCGGGCGACGACCGAGGTATCCCTGGCTCGCGAAGCCGTGGTCCAGACCACCGTCACAGCCGACTGGTGGACGACGCCCCGGTGGTCAGTCGGGCTGTTCGGCAACCAAGTATGGTTCGATTCCAACCAAGCGCTCGCCGACTACACGCAAACCCAGGTGGGCGCGCGCTCGACCTTCCATTGGTGACCGATCCATGACCATGTTCCGTGTAACCACCCTTGTCATGTGCCTGGTCGTCCTGATGGCCCAGGATGACGATCCGGCCACCGTCGTCGCCAGCGCTCGATCCGCCCTCGCCGCTGGAGCGCCGGAACGCTTGGTCCTTGCTGCCGGAAGTGATGACGCTGCGCGCGCCCGCCTGGCGCGTCTGGCCGCCGCCGTGCAGGCTGGACGCTTCGACCTGAAACCACGCGAACACCGTGTGCACGACGACTGTGCCGCGGTCGTGGTGGAAGGCAGCCGACCGCGCAACGGACGTCCTGACATCTTCGGCCTGTACCTCGTGCGCGAGGAGGGGGCCTGGCGTCTCCTGTCGGATCCGACCCGGCCGCAAGCCACTGATCCGGCCCGCACCGCGCGTCTGGCTGCCCTGGCGACCTGGGTGGCGGAACGAGCCAGCCTCGAACCCGTGGTCTTGGCCGGTGATGCGCTGGCGACCTGGATGCTCGGCAATGCCACCGTGGCCGAGCGTCCGGTGCGCCCCGGTGCGGCCATCGGTCTTGGACAGCGGATCGTCCTGGCCCCAGGCAAGCCCGGTCGCCTGGTGCTCAACCGCCTCGAGGGCAGCAGCATCAGCTGTGCCCCGGGCACTGCGCTGACGATGGTCGAGGAGCCGGTAGATGCGGGTACCGATCTGGTCATCGATCTGGAGGCCGGTGCCGTGCAGGTGGATGTGCTCGCCCGTGGCCCATATGCCCATGTGCGGGTGCGTGGCCTGGTCAGCGATGTGACTGTCGTCGGAACGATTTTTCTGGTCCAGCGGGTGGCCAAGGACCATGATTATGTCGTCCAGGTCGAAGGCTCGGTGCGCGTCCGACCCAAGACCGGCGATGCGACGGTCGAACTGACTGGCCGTCAGGGGGTGACCGTCGGCCTCGTTGGTCTGGACCCCGTCGATCTCCTTCTGACTCGGCCGCAACTGGTTCCCGAGCGCCTGGCCCAGGGCGATCTGCGCCGTCAGGGCCTGACACCTGACCCCGGTGGCGGTGGCTGGGACAAGGATCCGATCCGCGACCAGTCGCCCCGGATGGTCACGGCTGAGGAACAGGCGGAGGCTCAGGTCGCTGCCGCCTCCATGTCGGAAACCGACGACGCCGCGCCGCCAGCGGCTCTGGGCGGAGGAGCAGCGGCTTCGAAAGCTGCCGTCAGTTCCACCAGCCGTAGCGCATCGCCAGCGACCAACCAGATCGGGATAGCCAACCCCGGCCTCGGGGGCGAGCGGGGCACCGGCGCCCTCACCATCAGTCCTGCCGCAGCAACTGGCGGATCCTCTGGCGGCAGTGCCGGAGGGGTGAGTCAGGGTGCCGCCACCGCCCCTCTGAGCGGGCACCCCGGCTTCCCCACCCCCTGACGTTTCCACGGATCCCACATGGCCCGACATCTGCTTCTGATCCTGTTGGTATGGTGCGCGGCCCGCCCCGGCGAGGCTGCGGTATTCGATGCCACCAGTGCCGACTTCGGTCCGTCGTATCTGGCCACCAGCACCACCTCCGGCGGAGGCCCCTGGCGCATCTGGAACGACCAGACCGCGATGGCTCCGGTGGTCGGTGCATTCCTCCACCAGGCGAATCCCCTGGCGTATAGCGGCAGCAACCAGGGCATCGGGATCCTGCCGGCTGGCGTTGCCCGCGACAATCCCGGCTATGCGGTGCTCGGCGCATCGCTGGACATGATCCTGGCCCGGGCGACCGACGATCAGGGCATCTATGTGGTGGCCCGTGGCCCTGGAGACCTGCTGGCCACCCCGGCCCTGCTCGTGCCGCTCAATCCGACCGTGGCCATGACCTGGACGGCGGATCCCTGGGGCCCGGACCATCTCGCCCACCTGGGTCAGACCTTGACCTATGAGGTGATGTCCCTGGCGGCGACGGCGCCGCGTTCTGGTTTGCCCGGCTGTCTGCGAATCCAGGAGACCAACAGCTACAACAACCAGAAGCGCATCTTCTACTGGCAGACCAGTACGCCCTGGCCGGTCGAAGTGCAGGATGATCGCTCTCTCGACGCGGGGACGACCCTGACCTGGACGGCCACCCCAGTCACGGATCTGATCGCCCCACAGGATCCGGTCGGCGTGTGGATCCGCCAGGGCGGCGACCTCACCACCGGCGAGTACCGCATCGTCGCCTTCTTCGCCAACGGTACCTGGGGCCGCTTCCAGCGACTGGCGGCCGAAGGCGGCACCACCCTCTACCAGATCGGCACCTGGCGCGTGACCGGCCCCGGCACCATCGAGACCTCGGTCACCTACCGTGTGGGCAATCCCACCTACCTGGATGCCCTGGGTTCCACGATGGCTGGCCAGACCTTCAGCCAGTCGCCCACGGGCGTTCTGTCCTTCAATGCCGAGACCTATGACCGCGCCGCCCAGACCGGCACAGATGGGGCCTACTGGTTCGGGCAGGATCCGGACGGTTTCGGAGTCATCGCAGACCTGGATGGGTTGCCCGCCTCAGGCGACGAACCGTCGGCCGGCCTGGCGATGTTCTCCGGCAGTGCCTATCTCTATTGGCAGGACGATGTGACCGGCACCGGCTCGGAGTGGGGAACAACCGCTAACATGATCCCCGTCTCGGGCTTCGACGCCACCGTGGCCGGCGACGAGAATGGTCCTTCTGGTTTCGCCGATGGAGCGATGTTCGCGAATTTCGCTCCTGGAGGCCTCCTGGCGCCCAGCATCATGCCCGGCATGGGTGTTGGCAGCCGCATCGCGGCCGCCGAGTTCGTTGTCGCCTATGACGGCAATGCGGCCACCAGCGGCACTGCCCCAGGACCTCAGTTCAAGGTGCAGGGCGTGACCCTGATCCTGGACACGAATACCGGCCTGGTCGCGAGAACCGGCTTCACCTTCGCGGGATGGAACACCGCCGCCGACGGACTGGGAACCGCCTATGCCGCTGGCGGGTCCTACACGACCGATGCTCCGGTCACGCTCTATGCCGCATGGACGCCCGATCCCACCTACTCGGTGATCTTTGACGGCAATGGCGCCACCACGGGTACGGCGCCGGCGGGTCAGACCAAGACGCTGGGTGTCCCTCTGGTGCTGACCACCAGCACGGGCGCCCTGGGGAAGACGGGCGCGCT
>JFJP01001270.1_pt1 | contig 11700 bp, 11 predicted proteins | sample 431651 | NCBI WGS metagenome assembly JFJP01 (sample SAMN02602958, study PRJNA72255) | Microbial mat metagenome, whole genome shotgun sequencing project. | biome: fresh water; feature: sink hole; material: water; isolation source: purple microbial (photo- and chemosynthetic) mats found in... | reverse complement strand
TTAAAATAAATTTGACCAATATGCAATTCCAAAACCTAATTTCCTTTATTGACGAAACACACCAAACCTTGCAGCAAAGTGCGGTAAAAGCCGTAAATAGTCACATCACTTTACGAAATTGGCTCATTGGATATTATATCGTAGAATTTGAACAAAACGGTGAGGATAGAGCCAAATATGGGACCAAATTATTAAAAGAATTAGCTAATAGTCTTAAAATAAAAGGGCTTGGGGAAACTAATTTGAAACAATGTCGTAAATTTTTTCAGCTATATCCTCAAATAAGTCAGACAGTGTCCGACTTTTTAGAGAACAATCCTGTAAAATTTAAAAACCTAATTGGTCAGACACCGTCTGACAAATTCAATCTAGTCTTACAAAATGAAGTTGAAGAGATCCAATTTGAAAATTTTGAAGTCAAAAAAAATTATTATGAAACTGTTTTTAAACAAATATCCTTTTCACATTTCATCGAATTAATTAAAATTGACAACAATACAAAACGCAAATTCTACGAATTATCCATTATAAAAAACACCCTTTCAGTTCGGGAATTAGAAAGACAAATTGCCACGTTAACTTATGAAAGAGTGGGTTTATCGTCAAATACTGATTTGGCATTCCAAGAATTAAAAGGCAAGATAGTTCCAGAAACCACCGATGATGCAATAAAATCGATTTATTTTTTTGATTTTCTAAATTTACCAAATTCCCATCTTGTTCAAGAAAGCCAATTGGAAGAAGCACTGATAAACCATCTCGAAAAATTTATCATCGAACTCGGTAATGGTTTTTGTTTTGAAGCCCGACAGAAACGAATATTGATTGATGATGAATATTCTTTTGTAGATTTGGTTTTCTATCACAGATTGCTAAAATGCCACATCCTTATTGAATTGAAAGTAGATAAATTCAAACACGAACACCTGTCACAACTCAATAGTTATGTGGGGTATTATAATGATCAAGTCAAACAAATGGATGATAGTGCTACCATTGGAATTTTACTTTGCACCGAAAAAGGAAATAAAATGGTCGAATATGCGTTGGCTGGAATGGAAGAAAAATTATTTGTGAGTAAATATTTGGTTCAATTACCTCAAAAAGAGCAATTGATACAATTTATTGAAAACGAATTGAAAAATAACGACATCACCCAATGATACAATTCCTAGACTTAAAAAAAATAAACGCCCCTTACGAAACCGCATTTCAAGAAAAATTGAAATTGGTTTTAGAGAACGGCTGGTATATTTTAGGCAATGAAGTAGCAACCTTTGAAAGTAATTTTGCCAATTATTGCGGAGCAAAATATTGCATTGGTGTAGGCAATGGTTTTGATGCTTTGGTTTTGATTTTCAAAGGTTATATTCAATTGGGGAAATTGCAAAAAGGAGACGAAGTGATTGTTCCAGCCAATACTTATATTGCTAGTATTTTAGCCATTTTAGCAGCGGATTTGGTGCCCGTTTTGGTCGAGCCAAAGTTAGAAACCTACAATCTCAATCCCGATTTGATTTCAGAAAAAATAACTTCAAAAACAAGGGTAATTCTGGTGGTGCATCTTTATGGACAACTAGCCGAAATGAATCGAATAGACGAAATTGCGATTCAAAATAATTTGATTGTTGTAGAGGATGCCGCTCAAGCGCACGGGGCTGGAAAAAGTGTTCAGTGTTCAGTTGAAAGTGTTCAGTCTGATTCTGATACTCGCAATTCATTGTTCCTAAATCAGAATACTAAAGCTTATAGTTTTTACCCTAGTAAAAATCTTGGTGCCTTAGGCGATGGTGGAGCAGTTGTTACCAATGATTCTGAATTGGAAAAAGTGATACAATCATTACGAAATTATGGTTCCGAAGTTAAATATCAGAATGAATATATTGGTGTCAATTCAAGATTAGACGAAATTCAAGCTGCTTTTTTGAATGTCAAATTACCTCATTTAGATGCCGATAATACTATTCGTAGAGACATTGCCAAACGTTATTTATCTGAGATTAATAATGAGAAAATTGTATTACCATTCTGGGATTCGACAAACAATCACGTTTTCCATTTGTTTGTCATTCGAACCGAAAACAGAACTGAATTACAACAGTATTTATTAGATAACGGAATTCAAACCCTGATTCATTATCCCATTCCACCGCATCAGCAAAAAGCTTTTAGTCCCGAAACTTCGGGATGGAATAATTTGTCTTTTCCAATTACCGAAAAAATTCACAAAGAAGTCTTGAGTTTGCCAATGAGTCCTGTGTTGACAATGGATGAGGTCGATTTTATTGTTTCAATTTTAAATAAATACTAAGTTGAAATGGATTAAAAATATCACACAAACCAATCTGTTTAAAATCACTTCTTTAAATAGTTTAAGTGTTCTAATTAAAATTGGAATTGGGTTGGTGACTTCAAAATTATTAGCCCTTTTTGTGGGGCCAAGTGGAATGGCTTTGGTTGGGAATCTTCGGAATTTTTCTTCATCATTAGAGAGTATTTCAACGCTTGGGTTTCAAAACGGAATTGTAAAATATGTTGCCGAAAGCAAAGGCGACAAACAGCAACTTCAGAAAACAATTTCGACAGTTTTTATCAGTTTATTTTTGGTTTCGATTCTTTTGAGTAGCTTTTTATATTTTTTGGCTGTGTTTTGGAACAAGCAAATTTTCGGCAGTCATTTTGAATATGAAATTGTTATTAAGGCATTAGCATTGGCTTTACCTTGGCTTACTATTTCTGTTTTTTTACTTTCAGTAATCAACGGTTTGGGGAAATTTGCAGCCGTTATTTGGATTACTATTTTGGGAAATGTGATAGGGTTGATTGTTTCAATCAGCTTGATTTTACAATATAAAACCTTAGGTGCTTTACTTTCGATAGTAATTTCACCAGCATTATTATTTTTTGTGACCTATTATTTTATTTCTAAAGAATTCCAATTTTCGAGGATAATTCGATTCAATTATTTTGATTTTAAAATCATTAGAAATTTGTCTTCTTACTCGCTTATGGCTTTGGTTTCCTCAGTTTTGGGACCTTTGGTTTTATTGGCAATTCGGAAGAATGTTATTGTTGTGGTTGGCATTGAACAGGCTGGATTTTGGGAAACAATGTCTCGTATTTCGTCCTACTATATGATGTTTATTTCTACAATATTAACTGTTTATTTTTTGCCCAAATTGGCTATGGCCAAAGATAATTTGGAATCAAAAAAAGTCTTTTGGAATTTTTACAAAAATATCTTGCCGCTTTTTATAATTGGTTTAATTGTGATATATTTTTCACGAAACTTACTCATAAAATTACTTTTCACCAGCGAATTTCTTCCTGTAACTAGCTTGTTTTTTTGGCAATTATTTGGCGATTTTTTAAAAGTTGCTTCGTTGATTTTGGGCTATCAATTTTATGCCAAAAAAATGACTTTAGCTTTTATTTTTTCGGAATTAGCTTCTCTTGCCGTTTTGTATTTTTCGAGCATTTTTCTAATTAAATTTTTTGGAATTCAAGGAATTGTAATGGCTCAGGCTTTAGATAATGGTATTTATTTATTGGTGTTGATGGTCTATTTTAGAAAAAGTTTATTTTGAATTTTTCGCTTATATTTTTCGAATAGGTTAATTAATATGATTCTTATTTGAATTCGCTCAGAAAATAGGTATTTTTGAAAAAAAATAAAAATGATTCCATTATATTTTGACCCAGGAACCGGCGCATTAATTGTTCAGTTTTTAGTTGCTACTGTTGCAGGTGTCCTATTATTTTACAGAACGGTTATGCATAAAATTAAATCTATTTTTGGTATTAAAGACAAAAAAGAAGATGATTTTATGGACGAAACTGACAATTCCGAAGACAAGAAATAAATGGAATCAAAACGAAATACTTCCTCTTTTAGAGACCCTTCGGGTTATATTTTTATCGAGGATAATAGCGTAAAACGAGTAATAAATCCAATCTATTTCGAACAATACAATCAATTAACTTCTTCTGGTTTTTATCAAATACTTTTCGAAAAAAAATATTTAATTCCACATCAGGAAATTTCAAGGTCGGAGTCTGAAATTATCATCAAAGCTTCAAAAATACCTTTTATAAATTACCCTTACGAATGGAGTTTTTTGCAATACAAACACGCTTCTTTACTGACTTTGAAGATTCAGAAACTCTGTTTAGAGCATGATTTTACCTTAAAAGATGCTTCGGCATTCAATATTACTTTTCATGAAGGGAAACCTATTTTTATTGACACTCTATCTTTTGATTTTTATCAGGAAAATAATCCTTGGTTGGCTTATAAGCAATTTATAATGCACTTTCTTGGGCCTTTGGTTTTGACAAAGTATTTTGGGCAAGATTATCTCAAGACTTTGGCTTTGCTTCTAGAAGGGATTTCACTGCAAAAATTGTCCAATTTATTGCCACTCAAAAGTTATTTTAGCCCTACTATTTTGACGAATATTCATTTGCTAGCCAAATTCGATACAAAATACGAGTCGGATAAAAAAACAGTAAAAAACAATTTATCCAAAACTGCGCAAATCAAATTATTAGATGGATTGTATGATTTTATATCCAATTTATCGGTAAATGAAAAAACAGAATGGGATCATTATTACAACCAAATCAATTATAATGATGTTGCTTATCAATTCAAAAAAGAGTTTACCAAAGATTGGTTTTTGTCTATAAAAGGTAAATCTTTAATTGACATTGGAGGTAACGACGGCACTTTTTCGAGAGAGTTGAAAGAGGTTGCAAAATTAATTATTGTTGCTGATGTGGATCCTAATGCTGTCGAACAAAACTACCGCCAAATACTGAAAAACAAAGAAAAAAACGTATTGCCTATTGTGTCCGATGTTTTGAATCCAGTAGCCAATTATGGTTTTAACAATGAAGAGCGTTTTTCGTTTATAGACCGAGTGAAAGAGGCAAATCTTGATGGGTGTTTGGCTTTGGCTGTGATTCATCATATTACTTTGTCCGGAAATATTCCTTTCGCTTTATCAGCACAATTTTTCTCGAAAATGGCGCCCAATTTATTAATCGAATTTCCTACAAGAGCCGATTCTTGGGTGCAATTTTTATTGGATAGCAAAAGAGAATTCTCATCACATTTTGATTTTTATAATGAAGATAATTTTGAAAAAGAATATTCAGCATATTTCGAAATTGTAAAAAAAGTTAGAATCGATTCGTCTGAAAGGATTTTATACAGTTTGAAACGTAGTTAACCCTAATTTATATTTTTGAAATGCTCAATATCAAAGAAAAATTTAATCATTTTTTGAATAATTCTAAGGACTATCCCATTTTAGCTGGGTTTAGTGTTGGGTTTTATGCCATGGTTTTTTATTTTTCAAACAATTTTGATTTGGTTAATTCTTGGGAGCAAACCTCGTTTTTTTTGCTTTACTATATTGGTGTTAGTGTTGTTGTTATTTTTAGCATTTCAAAAATCATTCAAAAAAGTAAATATGCTAGCTTTGTTTCACAAGCAATTTTTATTTTAATGCTATTGCTATTACCCATTTATTTATTTGGGATTTCAAATATATTGGGTTCTTATAAAAAAATCGGTTTGCTGTTAATTTTGATTTTGGCTTTGTTGATTTTTAAAATTAAAAATTACAAATACTTTATTGTTTTGGTTTTATTGATGTCGGTTTTGCCAATTCTTAAATTAGGAAAAATTATTTATTTGAATTTTTCAAATTCAGCAGAATGGATGGTTCAACCCGATGCGATTTTAAACACTAAATTCAAAAAATCGCCAAACATTTATTATATTCAACCCGATGGTTATGCTGGAGATGTTAATTTAAATGGAAGTTTATACAATTATGACAACTCGGCTTTTGACACTTTTTTGAAAGAGCAAAAATTCACTTTATATCCTGATTATCGTAGTAATTACGAATCTACCTTGTTTTCTAATTCGTCTTGTTTTTTTATGAAGCATCATTTTTCGAATGAATTTTCGAAATTTAAATATGCCAGAGATTTAATTATTGGCGAAAATCCTGTGTTGAAAATTTTCAAGAATAATAATTACAAAACATTTTTTATTTCAGAAAGGCCTTATTTATTGATGAATAGGCCAAAAATGTATTATGATTATTGCAATTTTAAATCCGATGAGCTAACTCATTTTAATGATGGTTGGTCTAATTTTAAAGAAATTACTAATGAAATTAAAAATCAAATTATAAGAAATAAGCTGACAAACAATTTTTTCTTTATCGAAAAGTTTAAACCGGGTCATATCGGAACATATAAATTTGCTGGAACAGACAAGGAAAAAGAAAGGATTAAGTATCTTGAAAATGTTGAAATAGCAAATCATTGGTTAAAGCAAATCGTTGTATTAATCGAAAAAAACGATCCCGATGCCATTATCATTATTGGGGCTGATCACGGCGGATTTGTAGGTTTTGATTATGCTTTGCAAGCTCAACAAAAAGTTACTGATAAACTGCTGATTCAGTCAATTTTTGGAGCCAAATTAGCAATAAAATGGAATGATTCAAGACATTCAGAATACGATTCTAAATTGAAAACTGCTGTCAATTTGTTTAGAACAGTTTTTTCTTTTTTGAGCAAGGATAAAACTTTATTGAATCATCTTCAGTCTGATGCAAGCTACAATTGTTACGATCCTTCTGATTTTACAAAAGTGTATAAAGCAATTGACGAGAATGGAAATTAATTATTTATTTATTTATTGCCAAACCTCTAAATACTTCTCTGCAATTTTAATGTAGTTGTGTTCCTTTTCTATAAAGCTTCTTGCTCGTTTTCCGATGGCAATGAGTTCATCGGGATTTTCAATTAAATAAGATAGTTCATTTACCAAATAATCTACATCGGGTAAAGCATTAATGGCCACTTTTTCGGTTAAATTATACTGTTTGTAAAACTCATTTTCGGCTCCTGTAAAAACTACTTTTCCTTTTGCCATCGCCTCTAGTGCATTATAGCCTTGGTCATACGCAAAAGTTTGGTCTAAAAGAATATGTGCCCTGTTGTATAAATTAATGTAATCTTTATAAGGAATTGTTTTTGCGATAATTATTTCAACTTTAGCACCATATTTTTTTTTAATTTTTTCCAACGCTTTTTCAAAATATTGAATGCCTTTTTGGTTGTACGACCATTCATTAATGCCGAGAAATATTACTGTTTTATTTTCAATTACCAATTCTTTAAATGGCAATTTATCCAAATTTATCGGATTCGGAATCAAGCCTAAAAATTTTGAATGATTTTTGACTGCATCAATATAATCTAAATCGCTTACTATAATTCCACAACAATTTTCTATGACAAAATTGTGGACTTTTATATGTTTTTCTTTTAATAATTCATACAATGATTTGTATTCACTGATTAAATTTGGATTCTTGAAATAGGGCTGTAATGGCGATTTTTTTTCTTTATGTATCGTGTCATATTTCATGTTCAAATAATCAGCACCACATGAAAGAACGAAAACTTTTTTATTTGTTTTGAATATTTTTTTTAATAAAAAAAGTTCGATATTTTTAGTAGTCTTTATGGGAGTTTCGTGAATTAACTGGACAATATCAAAATTTTTCATTTTTTTTAATAATAAATAAAACCGTAAACCTTGCTCTAATTTTGCAAAATCGTATTTAAATAAACGTACAATTATTTGCCTCGGAATGTTTAAAATTTTTGTTTTACTAAATTTGAAATCAATAGAGTAATCTACAGGAAATTCTTTAAAACCATCACTGTTTGCTACAATAACAACTTCATGACCTAGTTTTAGCAGGCCTTCCTTTAATGAATTATGTAAACGACTGTATTCACCAACAAGTAAAATCCGCATGAATGATTATATTTGCTACGAAAATAAACAATGAACAATGATAAAACAATACTATAAGTATAAAATTGCTTTAATAGGTTTTCGTTTGAGTGGTGGCGGTAGCGATAAAGTAATGGCTACATTATCTATTTTCTTTGAAAAAAAAGGAATTGAAGTTCATACTATTATTGTTTTAGATGAAGTTTCCTATCCCTATTCGGGAAAGCTTGTAAACTTGGGTTTATTGAAAAATAAAAGCAATGGACTATTCAATAAATACAAACGAATTATTGCTTTACGAAATTATTTGAATGAAAACAATTTTGATTATATCATAGATTTTCGTTTTCGGACAAAAATTATTCAGGAGTTAGTATTAGCTCGATTTATTTATAATACAAAAACTATATTTACGGTTCATAGTTTTTTGATTGATCATTATATGCCTAATAATTCTTGGCTAACACGGTTAATGTATAATCACTGTTATGCAAATGTTGCCCTCGTAAAACAGATGCAAGAACTTATAGTAAGTAAACATAATTTAAATAATGTAGTAACTATTGCCAATCCTATTAATCTTGATGAAGTTAATAATAAATTTAATGAAGAAATAGACATCAATTATGATTACATCATTGCAGTAGGTCAGTATGAAAATGCAATAAAGCAATTTGATAAATTAATTATAAGCTATGCCAAAACCATTTTACCTCAAAGACATATACACCTTGTGATATTGGGTAATGGTATTAAAGAGCCATTAAAAAAAGTAGCTTTAGATAATAATGTAGAGGCTTTTGTTCACTTTTTAGGTTACCAAAATAATCCTTTTAAATATCTAAAAAAAGCCAAATTTTTAGTTCTTAGCAGTAAAAATGAAGGTTTTGCAAATGTACTTGTTGAAGCGTTGGCTTGTGAAACCCCAGTTGTGGCTTTTAATTGCCCTTGCGGTCCAAGTGTAATCGTTATTAATAAAGAAAACGGTTTATTAGTGGAAGATCAAAATATGGAAAAACTCACGGCAGCAATCAATTTGTTGGTTTTAGACACAAAATTATATCTGTATTGTAAATCAAATACTTTAGATAGCATAAAACCATTTCTGTTAGATACTATTGGAAAACAATGGTTAAATTTGATGAATATAAAAGGCGACTAAATTAAATTTGAAAATGATTGTAGAAATTTTAGATATTCCAAAAATAATAAATAGTTTAGGCAATATTGCCGTGATAGAAAATAATTCCATTCCTTTTGAGATAAAAAGGGTTTATTATCTATACGATATTCCAAGTTCAGCAATTAGAGGTGGCCATGCTCATAAAAATCTGCAACAAATTTTGATAGCCATTTCCGGTAGTTTTGATGTTGTTCTAAAAGATGGAAACTCAGTAAAAAAAATAATTTTAAACAAACCTGATAAAGGATTACTAATAAATAATAATATTTGGAGAGAATTAGAGAATTTTTCTTCAGGAGCAGTTTGTTTAGTTTTGGCATCCGATGTTTATAAAAAAGAAGATTACATTAGAGATTTTGATGAATTTTTGAAATCAAAAACATGAAACTACTTTACATAGTTCCAAAAATCAATAATGAAGGCGGCGTAGCTAGAGTGCTTTCAATAAAAACCAATTATTTGGTTGAAAAATGGGGATATGAAATTAGTATTCTTACCCAAAATAACGGAAATTCTCCCTTGTTTTACGAGTTTAATCCTTTAATTAAACTGTGCGATATTGGTTTAAATGGCAACAAAATAGTTTTCCTTTTTCAATATATAAAAGCATTAAACCAAAAAATCAAATTTATAAATCCCGATATAATAATTGTTTGTGACAATGGGTTAAAAGCTTTTACTATTCCGTTTATTTTAAAAACAAAAAAGCCCATAGTTTTTGAAAGTCACGGTTCAAAACACATTCAAGAACTTGAAATTAAAAAGAATTTTTTTTCAAAATTTAAACAATTTATACTTTTAAAATTTAAAGAAAACAGTGCTAAAAAATACACAAAATTAGTTGCTTTATCCAAAGAAAATTTAGAAGAATGGAATACGGGGAGCGGAATAGTAATTCCAAATCCAATTTGGTTTTTTGCTACTATAAAAGCAACTTTAGTATCAAAAAAAGTAATTTGCATAGCCAGACATTCTTACGAAAAAGGATTGGATAGACTATTATTAATTTGGGAGGAAATTATTAAAAAACATCCTGATTGGATTCTAGAAATTTATGGCAAATCAAATCAAAACCGTGAATTTCAAAACCTTGCGAAAAGTTTGAATATAGATAAATACGTGCATTTTTTTGAACCAGTAAAAAACATAAATGAAAAATATTTAAACGCTTCGATTCTTGTCATGACTTCACGTTCAGAAGGTTTTCCTATGGTTTTGTTAGAAGCGATGGCCTCGGGTTTGCCTTGCATTGCTTATGATTGCCCTTGTGGTCCAAGAGCAATTATCCAAAATAATGAAAACGGATTTCTAATTGAAGATGGAAATATTGATTCCTTTGTTCAAAAAATGGAATTGCTAATTAAAGATGAAAATTTAAGAATTCAAATAGGTAAAAACGCCCAGAAAAGTGTCAAAATTTATGATTTGGATAGTATAATGCAACAGTGGAAATCTCTTTTTGAGAATATTGTAAAGCAATAATCATACGGATTTGATACTGCAAAAATAACCCAATTTATACAAATCAAAAAGCATTAAGGATGGTTTTCGGGAAAGTAAATTCTGTTCTATTTTTTTTTCTGATTTATTGAATAAAAGGGCGATAAAATTAACAAGATAAAATCTTTTTAAAAAATCATAAATTTTTAAAATTTTACTTTCTGAATGGTCTAAAAGATTCATTTTTGTTATTAAGTTCAGATTTTCCAAAGCAATTTTTGTTTTATCTAAAAACTGTTTCGAGGTTTCCAAATCCAGATGATAAGTAGGATTATTGATATGTTTTACTAATACTCCCTTTTTTTTCAAACCAGACAAAAACACTAAATCTTCATAGCCGTATTTGTTGATTGTTTCATCAAATTTATTTGAAATGAAGATGTTTTTTTTGATTACTATATTTGAAGTTAGAGCATTTCCATTAGGATTAGTATTTCGTTTTTCTACCGAAAGCGATTCCCTTGCATTGCCATAAAACCATCTCAATAATTGGTCATTATTTGGCTTTTCTTTTTGGTATTTAATTCCTCCATAAACAACGTTTTCTCCTTTGTTTATTTGGGAAATATAGTTGCGGATATAATTTTTTTCGGTTGGAAAAGTATCGCAATCCATAATTAGCAGCCATTCAAATTTGGTTTTTTCGGCTAAAAAATTGATATTTTTACCTCTTCCTAAATTTGAATTATTCCTAGAAAAATTACAATTTTCTAAACTATTAATCTTCTGATTTTCAATCAGAAATTGATTAGAACCATCATCAAACACAAGAATTTCAAATTTGATGCTGCATTCCAAACATTGCTCCCGCAACTCCAAAACCAAAGGAACCACATTATAGTTATAGGTAGGAATGAGTATCGAAAGCATCAGACCGTTTTTTGAACCACCTCAAAAAGACTGGTATCCTCACATTTCAAAGTTTTGGAAGGGAATTTCATCAACAAAGCATAGTCGTGAGTCGCCATAATAACCGTCTTACCAGTAGCATTAATTTTTTTCAAAACCTCAAGAACTTCAACGCTAGTTTGTGGATCCAAATTTCCCGTTGGTTCGTCAGCAAGAATTATTTCGGGATTATTGAGCAAAGCACGGGCAATTGCCACACGTTGTTGCTCGCCGCCAGAGAGTTGATGCGGCATTTTATTGGCATATTCTTTTACGCCCACTTTTTCTAAAACTT
>JFJP01040375.1_pt1 | contig 11701 bp, 9 predicted proteins | sample 431651 | NCBI WGS metagenome assembly JFJP01 (sample SAMN02602958, study PRJNA72255) | Microbial mat metagenome, whole genome shotgun sequencing project. | biome: fresh water; feature: sink hole; material: water; isolation source: purple microbial (photo- and chemosynthetic) mats found in... | reverse complement strand
TGGGCCAACTTTCAGGTGGCACTAGCTGGATGGGACAGAATATCTCACATTTTGGCTATGGAAAACAACCTTCCCGTAATTTCTTCTACCGCAAATGAAAGTTCTTGTTGTGTGCTTTCATTCCGCAATGTATCATTTTCTTACGTAGCTGGAACTGAAATTTTGAAAGACGTAAATTTCAATCTTGAGCTCGGAAAAACCTACGCATTTGTTGGACCAACAGGTGGCGGAAAAACAACTACTGCATCCCTTATATCCCGCTTATACGACCCCACAGCAGGAAGTATTTTGCTCAATGGGGTTGACATTCGTTCGTATAGCGCTGCTGATCGTACGGCAAAAATTGGATTTATGGCACTTTGCGCGATAATATATTGTACGGAAACGAATGCTTCGACGAACTTTCCGATGAAGAATTGATGAGAGAATTAAAAGAAGTTTCACTAGATGGATTGGTAGAACGTTTCGATGGTGGACTCACTTCCGAAATTAAATCATCAGGCGATGGCATCAGCCTTGGTCAAAAACAGCTCATAGCCTTTATGAGGGCTGTTATCCGTCGTCCAGAACTACTTATACTCGATGAAGCAACTGCCAATATTGATACCGTTACAGAACAACTTTTAGAAAATATCCTAAAAAAATTACCCAAAAGCACCATCCGAATAATAATTGCCCACAGACTTAACACCATAGAAAATGCAGATGAAATCTATTTTGTAAACGCTGGTTCTGTAATAAAAGCTGGCTCTATGCATGAAGCAGTAGAGTTACTAATGAATGGAAAACGAGACAGTTAATATGAAATAGCTGGTATAAAAAACGGTTGATTGTGAATTCACAATCAACCGTTTTTTATTTAAAGAATTATCGTTGAAAAACTATTCATTTTCCAAGGGCTCAAGTTCAATCATCAATGTTTCTCTGGGAATACGAACTCCCAATTCCACATTAATTTTTTTGATTCGGGCAGTAAAAGGCATTTCAATACGATTTTGCATTTTCATTGCTTCAAGTATCAAAAGTGGCTCTCCTTCTTTTACTAAATCACCTTCCTTTACAAAAATACTAAGAATAGTACCTGGTATAATTGATTGAATATCATAAGGACTGGCATTTGTCCAGACTTTTCTATTCAAATACTTTTTGGTAAGTAAGGTTTTATATTTTCGCGCTGTTACTGCAAAATCAACATATTCTGGTTTTTCTTTATTCATAAATTAGTTTTTTGCTACTTACCTAACAGAATGATATTTAAACTTTTAAAATAAGTAAACGAGTAAAACAATAAGTTGAAAATTAAGAAATGCTATTTGTTCATTTCTTTTTTTGTCACTTTAATTAGAAAGGTGGTACACCATGTTTTTTTGCAGGACGATAATCGTCTTTATTTTTGGACATTTCAAGCGCATGAATCAATAATTCGCGAGTTTCAGATGGCTCAATAACAGCATCGATATAACCTTTAGATGCCGCAACAAAAGGATTTGCAAATTTCTCAATATACTCTTGCACTTTTTGTTGACGCATTGCATCTTCATCTTCGGCCTCCATAATTTCTTTACGGAAAATAATGTTAGCAGCACCTTCAGGGCCCATTACAGCAATTTCGGCACCTGGCCATGCAAACATAAAGTCGGCACCAAGGTGGCGTGAATTCATAGCAATATAACCACCACCATAAGCTTTACGCAAAATAACGGTTACTTTTGGCACCGTTGCTTCAGAGTATGCATAAAGCATTTTGGCACCGTGACGAATCACCCCAGCGTGCTCTTGGTCTACACCTGGCAAATAACCTGGCATATCTTCAAGTGTTACAATTGGAATGTTGAATGCATCACAAAAACGGATAAAACGAGCTGCCTTATCAGAAGCATCACAGTCGAGTACACCAGCCAAATACATAGGTTGATTGGCCACAAACCCAACAGTTTCACCATTCATACGTCCAAATCCGATTACAATATTCGCTGCCCATAATTCTTGAACTTCAAGAAACTTCGAATCATCACTCAATGCATAAATAACATCACGCACATCGTAGGGTTGCTTGGCATCGGCAGGAATAATATTTTCAATATTCTTTTTCGATTTTGGTTTTTTTGGTTCAATGCTAGCCGCTTTTTGTTGATTACTATGAGGTAGCAATGAAACTAATTCCTTTATTTGGTCAAAACATTCTAATTCGCTCATAGCAAAGAAATGCGCATTACCAGTAATTTCTGCATGAACGCGTGCACCGCCCAAATCTTCCTGAGAAATTTTTTCGCCCAATACTGTTTCAATAACATTTGGACCTGTAATAAACATTTTTGAGATATTCTCTACTACAAAAACAAAGTCTGTCAATGCAGGTGAATAAACAGCACCACCAGCACAAGGGCCAAGAATTACCGAAATTTGAGGAATAACACCAGAAGCCATGGTATTGCGATAAAAAATCTCACCATAACCAGCCAAAGCACCAATACCTTCTTGAATACGTGCACCACCCGAATCGTTAATTCCAATACATGGAACTTTCATTCTCAATGCATGATCCATAATTTTGGTAATTTTACGAGCATGTTTAAGCCCTAACGAACCACCCATAACTGTAAAATCTTGAGCATAGATACAAATTGGAGCACCACTCATAGTCCCAGTTCCAGTAATTACTCCATCACCAGCCAACTCTTTGCTTTCCATTCCGAAGTTACGTTCTTCGTGTTCTACAAAAAGATCGTATTCATGAAATGAATCGACGTCCAATAATGCAAGAATTCGATCACGAGCGGTCATTTTACCCATGGCAACTTGTTTCTCAATGGCTTTGTCACCACCACCTTTTTCAACAATTGCTTTCTTTTGTCGTAATGCCAGAATGTTTTTCTTTAAAGACATAAAAACTTTTTTTAATTAAACTTAGTTTTAAAGTTAAAGCGATATATTTTAACATCGCCCTATTAGGTTACAAAAGTAATACTTTAATTTTAAAGATAGTCATTTCCTATACATTTGTTTTGACATTAAATAATTATCTAACTTACTTTCAGTTTTTTAAGGATATTTCGTCTAGTAGAATTATAACCTACAGAAAAGCATGAAACATCTACATTATCTAAATACAACTTCAGCTCAGATTTAAAATCTGGTTGTTCTTTACAAATATCAAAAAGTAACTTCATGGAAAGTGCTTGAACGGCAATCGGTACTTTAGTGGAAATCATCCAATCAAAACAGGCATTGATAAAATCAACTGAAATACTTTTTGGCTTAGACAAATTCAAAGTTATTGCTAAACAGCCTCTTAGAACACTAGCATTGGAAACCACCAAAGCAAAATCCATTATTTCTTGTACTTGCTGTTCCGAAAACCATTCAGGGTGCTTTTCACTGAGCTTGGTACATGCCCAAGCAGCTCGCCATGCAATAGTGCTGTCCGAGTCAAAAATTAATGGATAGATGACGTAAAAATCAGTTGGATTTTCAACTACATTTTGAACAATTACATCTAAAAAATTTTTAGATAATGGCTGAGATAATAGTAACTTATAATCCAAAATTATGATACAAAAGTGTATAAAACAATAAAGTTAAATAAAGAATTACAGGCAAAAAAAAGACTGAATCAATATCGCCTTGAGACAGTCTTTTTTAGTGAACAATATTATATTGCTGAATAGATCTACTTAATGGAATTACTTATTTTTTAGTATCCAAATCAACACAGGCATTGTATATATTATCAACCAATTGTGGTAGTTTATCTTGCGGTACGGCCGAAAATGCCAATCGAATAACATTGCCCAGTACAATAACACCAGTGCTATATTTTTCGAGAAGATGTTTACGAATTTCCTCTGCAACTAAGCCTTTTTTAGGTTCAATGCACATAAAGTAACCTGAATTGAAAGGAAGTGGAGTAAAATAAGCTGCATTTTTTTCTTTTGCAATTTCGGTACGCAAAATTTGATACCTATTTTTGAGTATTTCAAACTTTATCTTTTTTGATTCCTCATAAGTAGGAGAATTATATACATCTAACAATAATGATTGAGATAACTGACTGATATTTGATATATTACCACGTACAGCACCTGCTGTTTTATTTTCTAAAGCTTCATACAATTCAGCTGTTCCACCCTTGATAGCGTAACTAATAAAACCAACACGGAAACCCCAAACATAATCCTCTTTAGTAGGTCCATCCAATTTTATTGCCAACACATTTTCCGAAAGATTAGCCAATTCCACAAAGATAGATTCCATATAAACTCCTTCTTCATAAACCAATCCGAAGTAAGCATCATCAATTATTACGATTACTTTCTTTCCTTTATCTGCCACATTTTTAATAGCAGCTACTATACCTTTTATTTCGGATGCTAACGGTGTGTATCCAGCCGGATTGTTTGGAAAATTAAGAAGTGTAATTATTTTCTCGCCTTTTATACTATTAAGTTTTTCCGAGAAATCAGCAATATTAAAACCTCCATTATCAAAAAGTTCAAAAGTATCAACTTTTGCACCATAAGCATTATCAAAAATTAGATTATAATTTTCCCAATAATGATTGGATAATAAAACTGTATCTCCCTCATTGGCAAAAAGATAACCCGCCATGCTAATACCATGAGTAAGTCCATTGGTAGCAATAGGATTACTGATTACAGTATCCTTCAATGATGGATTTTTGGTATAAATAGATTTTTTCCAATAGGTACGAAATTCAGGTTTACCAAAACTTGGAGCATACGGAAAAATACTTGCTGTGGGCATATTTAACAAAGCATCAAATTCGGGTAAATGCATTGATGTACCATTGTCCTCCACTGCTTCGCCAATTGTTGCATTTATTGCTTTTCCTTTAGCTTGAGCAGACTGTGCCAAGATGCCTAGTTTTGGAAAAAAAATGTTTTTTCCACGCTCAGATAGCATTTGTAAAACATTTGAATTAATACTTTCAATTGAGTTGTTTAATAATAATGCTTGGTTGTCCATTGTCTGTTAATTAGTTTTTATTTTATATTTTGTTATTTTAATTCAATAATGATATGATATGTTGTGAAGCATCAGCTATATTATCTGAAACTTTACAGTTAAAATGCAATTCACTTATATGTTTTTGCCCATGTCCAGTAAGCACATAAATAGGAGTTATCCCAGCATTGAAACCACATTCTACATCAGAAGGATGATCGCCAATTATATATGATTTATATACATCTATTTCAAACGATTGGGCTGCTTGAGTGATAAAATAGGGTTTTGGTTTTTTACAATTACACGCATCTTCTGTACTATGTGGGCAAGTATAAACCTGGGTTATAAAAATCCCATTTAATAACAACGTACTAACTATGTAATCATTAACTATTTGCACCTCCTTTTCGGTAGTAATACCTTTAGAAATACCCGATTGATTAGTGATAATAAATAGTTTAAAATGTTTTTGCAATTTTAAAAGCGCACTAAAAGTTTCGGTATAAAATACTACATCTTTAGGATGTTTTATATAACCAACATCCTCGATTATAGTGCCATCTCTATCTAAAAAAAATGCAGAGTACTTCAAATTTTCCAATTTACATCGTTATAAACAGCAAAAATACCAAATTTGTTCTTAATTAAAAAAGTTTCACTTCATTAATTAAGTATCTTTTAGAAGAGTGTAATATTTTATAATAATTGGAAAATAAGAATATCAGCAAAAAATGGAGAATAGTCCAAATATTGAATAAAAATATATCGTTGAATAAATCATTGGGGTTGCATAAAATTCTATCTTACTTAATCTTAATCCATCTTACTAATAAAATTAAGGGTTGGAAACTCGCTTAACAAACGGATTAAAAAAAAACGAGCCATACTTGACTCGTTTTAATTTATATAGTGCCAAATTTATCACTATCCGCAACGTGAATAACCACAGTTTTTGCAAGTTAAACAACCTTCTTGATAGACTAAAGCATGCTGCCCACATTCAGGACAAGGCTTTTCGTTAATTTGGGTACCATCTGGGATGTATTTTTTCAGTGCGCGCTCCACTCCTACTTTCCATGTATTGATAGATTCATTATCGAGTTGTAACCCTGTTACCAATTTAATTACTTGGTCAATAGGCATTCCGTAGCGCAAAACTCCAGAAATAAGTTTTGCATAATTCCAAAACTCCTTATCAAATTTGTGCGATAGACCTTCCACAGTGGTTTTATACCCGCGTTTATTAACAAACTGGAAATCGTAGCGCTTATTACCACTATGATCTACGGTTTTAATAATTTTACCCTCTGTAACTGTTTTCGGAAGCAAAATACCTTCTTCGTCATCAGCAAGTCCAGTAAAAATTTCATACGGTCGACCGTTTGATAATCCTACAAATGCAATCCATTTATCTTTAGCGTTTTGGAAACGAACAATATCACAATCCAACTCCTTTGGCCTAATCAAATAGTCTTCGTTGTAGCAGAAGCAATGCTCTTTTTTATCTTCTTTTTTCTCTTCAATAGTTTCATCTTTCTTTTCTTCTACCGCTATCAAAACTCCAGTACGCGAACCATCACGATATACTGTAACTCCCTTGCAACCTACTCGCCACGCTTCTTCGTACAGTTTTCCTACCAATTCTTCGGTGGCATCGTTTGGCAAATTGATGGTTACACTTATAGAATGATCTACCCATTTTTGAATACGCCCTTGCATTTGCACTTTCTTTAGCCAATCCACATCATTGGCAGTAGCTTTATAATAAGGCGATTTGGATACTAATTCATCAATTTCTTCTTTAGTATATTTTTTAGTAGTAGAATAATTGTTGGCTTCCATCCATGTTACAAATTTATGATGAAAAACAACATATTCTTCCCAAGAATCATTATTCTGATCTACAAAATCAACTCTTACATTTTTATCATTAGGGTTCACTTTGCGCCTACGGGTGTAAACAGGCATAAATACTGGTTCAATTCCCGACGTGGTTTGAGTCATAATACTTGTTGTTCCTGTTGGAGCAATGGTCAAACAAGCAATGTTACGACGGCCGTATTTTACCATATCATCGTACAATGAAGGATCAGCTTCGCGCAATCGTTGAATGTAAGGATTGTTTTCTTCACGCTTGGCATCATATACATTGAATGCACCACGTTCTTGTGCCATTATTACTGAGGACCGATAGGCTGCTAGCGCCACTGCTTTGTGTACTGATTCAGAAAAATCGGTAGCTTCGTCAGTTCCATAACGGAAACCCATTGCTGCTAACATATCTCCCTCAGCCGTTGTACCCACGCCCGTACGTCTTCCTTGCGAAGTTTTAACTTTAATTTTATCCCAAAGTTGTAACTCTGTGGTTTTAATATCATCGGTTTCTGGGTCAGACTTGATTTTATCAATAATCTTTTCAATCTTTTCCATTTCCAAGTCAATAATGTCATCCATAATGCGTTGAGCAAGAATAACATGCTTGTTGAATAGTTCAAAATCAAATGAAGCCTGTGGTGTAAATGGATTATTTACATACGAATACAAATTAATGGCTAATAAGCGACAACTGTCATAAGGACAAAGTGGAATTTCGCCACAAGGATTGGTCGATACAGTTTTGTAGCCTAAATCGGCATAACAATCGGGAACAGATTCGCGAATGATAGTGTCCCAAAACAAAATACCTGGTTCTGCAGATTGCCATGCATTGTGAACGATTTTTTTCCAAAGTGCGTTGGCATCAATTTCTTTTGTGTACCAAGGCTCTTTTGATAAAACTGGATATTGCTGTGTGAATGGCTTGTTGTTTACAGCTGCTTCCATAAAATCGTCGTGTAATTTTACCGAAACATTGGCACCAGTAACTTTGCCCGATTCCATTTTAGCATCAATAAATGACTCAGAATCTGGATGTTTGATAGACACACTCAGCATCAATGCACCACGGCGGCCGTCTTGAGCCACTTCGCGGGTAGAATTTGAGTAACGCTCCATAAACGGAACAATACCTGTAGAGGTAAGTGCTGAGTTTTTAACCGGTGAGCCTTTTGGACGGATATGTGAAAGATCGTGACCAACCCCTCCACGGCGTTTCATCAATTGTACTTGCTCTTCATCAAGTTTGATAATAGCTCCGTAGGAATCGGAGTCGGTATCAAACCCAATTACAAAACAGTTTGACAATGAGGCTATTTGAAAATCATTTCCCACTCCAGTCATGGGGCTACCCTGTGGAACAATGTACTTGAAGTTTTGGAATAAATCGAAAAGTTCATCAGCCGATAACGGATTTGGATACTTGTGCTCTATTCTAGCAATTTCTTTTGCTAGCCGACGATGCATATCATCAGGAGTTAATTCGTACACATTTCCAAACGAATCTTTTAAAGCATATTTGGTTGCCCAAACTTTTGTTGCCAAATCGTCGCCTTTGAAAAAATCAAAAGACGCTTCCCGTATCTCTTCAGGAGTAAATGTTTTTGTTTCCACAAAAATGAATTGTTTAAATAAGATTATTATTAGCTAGTTAAGTTCTGAAAAAAATGTTCCAAAACAGACTGCAATGTTAGACATTTTTTCCGAAACTAGCAAGAAATAAAATTACTTATTATCAACAATTGAAGTGAAGTTTTTTATTTTAAGTTTTATATATCTGAATTACAGCAATATAATTTTTTAGACAAGGCAAAATATTATCTAAAATAAAATTGGACAAAAATCACAAAAAAAAATTGCGAAAATTTAGGATATTTTTTTTACAACACTTTTATACCATCAAGAATAACATAAAGACAAAACTATTGATATAATTTACCATTTTCCACTTTAAAAATTGTTGCTTCTTGTCCTAATTGTTGAAGAATTAAATCTAAATGCTCGCGGTTAGTGTCGGTAATAAATATTTGACCGAATGTTTCGCCGGATACTAATTCAACAATTTGCTTAACACGAAAAGAATCGAGTTTATCAAATATATCATCGAGTAACAACAAGGGTGATTTTCCATGTGTACGTTTTAGAAAATCAAATTGAGCCAATTTTAGCGAAATAAGATACGTTTTATTTTGACCTTGTGAACCCACCCGTTTGATGGGATAACCATCTAACATCATTTCTAATTCATCCTTGTGGATACCTTGTGTGGAATATCCCAATGATTTATCGCGAAAACGAGTTTCAACCATACGTGCTTTTATATCGTGCTCTTCGTGTTGAGAATGATAGGCAAGACTAATTTGCTCATTACCGCCCGAAATATTGGAATAGAAATTTTGGAAAATTGGAATAAATTCGTCAATAAACTTCTTACGCTGCTCATAAATATAGGTGCCATACACTGCCATTTGGTCTTCCCAAATATCTAATAGTGAATCATCTATAGGTGTTTCAATTTTCAACAAAGCATTTCGCTGCTTCAAAGCATTGTTATATTGCAATAATTGATTGAGATAAGTTTTATTAAATTGAGAGATTACCCCATCTACAAATTTACGACGCTCATCACTTCCTTCAGAAATTAACACTGAATCATCGGGCGAAACTAATACTAACGGCAATAAACCAATGTGCTCAGAAAGACGGTCGTACTCTTTTTTGTTGCGCTTAAATTGTTTTTTAACACGAGGTTTCATTCCGCAATAAATATTTTCTACGGTATCGCCCAATTGATACACTCCTTGAATTAAACAAAACTCGGCATTGTGCAATATGTTTTGAGAATCAATTGAATTGGAGTGACTTTTGCAAAATGAAAGAAAATATATCGCATCTAAAATATTGGTTTTTCCCATACCATTATTACCAATAAAGCAGTTTATCTTAGGCGAAAAAACTAAGTCGGCTTCACGGATATTTTTATAATTAAGTATGGATAGGGAGTTTAAACGCATAGAGGGTTAGTTGTAATTTTCTGATACAAAAGTAGGAAATATTTAGTAAGATACAATTAATTTAATGTAACACTAAAGTTAAACATGAGCTTCAATTGATAATACTACCATATTAAAGACAAATTACATCTCTTAATATTGTAACTTTGTGGCTAAAATGTTTCAATAAATAATTGATGAAAAATACAGTCGTACTACTATCTTATTTGTTCATTTTTGGTTTATTTTCTTGTTCTAACGACAGCAGCAATAACAATAAAAGGCTTCCTAAATCAGGTTTAGCACCAAAAGAAACAATTATAATTGATAGCCATTACACATTTAATGAGGCAATTGCTGGGTCTAAAGCACCAAAACATGTATTAAACCAATTGCAGTTAGTAAATGTAAAATACTATTCCACTGATGGCAAAATACATCAAGGGCAATTACTGACTAACAAAAAGTTAACGCAGGAATTAAAACAGTTATTCGATTATTTTCTTGTTGAGCGGTTTCCGATAGCTCAAGCAATTCCAATCGTAAAATTCAATTGGGATGATAATTTATCAATGGCTGCCAACAACACCTACAGCTTTTGCTATAGAAATGTAAGTTATTCCAAACATGCCACAGGAATGGCCATTGACATAAATCCATTTTTTAACCCGTTGAGATGGAAAAAAGGCTATGAACAGAGGGCAAACAAACCCAATGGAGCTACCTATAATACCAAAGTGCCAGGTACATTTTACAGTTCTCACCCGGCAATTTTAAAAATCAAACAATTAGGGTTCAGATGGGGACATAGTTTTACGCGCAATTATGACGATCATCATTTCGAAAAGTAACTTTTAAGTTTTTATTTTCAAATTCACTTTCATATTGATATTATTATTCGTAAATTTGCGACAAATTCCAAGAAAACATATCACTTACAATACATATTCTTTATTTCTATCAATTATGGCAAAAGCAACAAGAGAAGATGCTCTTCTTTATCACTCACAAGGAAAACCTGGAAAAATAGAGGTTGTTCCAACAAAACCCTACAGTTCGCAACGTGATTTATCCCTCGCCTATTCTCCAGGCGTTGCAGAACCTTGTTTGGAAATTGAAAAAGACCCAAACACAGCTTACGATTACACTTCGAAAGGTAATTTGGTGGCTGTAATTTCAAATGGAACAGCAGTGCTTGGCTTAGGTGACATAGGTGCTATGGCCGGCAAACCAGTTATGGAAGGCAAAGGACTTCTTTTTAAAATTTTTGCAGGTATTGATGTGTTCGACATTGAGGTGGATGAGAAAGATCCTGAGAAATTTATTCAAATCGTAAAAGCCATTGCTCCTACTTTTGGTGGAATAAACCTGGAAGATATTAAAGCTCCTGAATGTTTTGAAATAGAGGAACGCCTGAAAGCTGAGTTGGATATTCCGCTTATGCATGATGACCAACACGGTACAGCCATTGTTTCGTCTGCAGGATTAATCAATGCGTTGGAACTTGTTGGAAAGAAAATTGAAGATGTAAAAATTGTGGTAAATGGTGCTGGCGCTGCAGCAAATTCTTGTACGCAACTATACATGATGTTGGGAGCAAAGCTTGAAAATATTGTGATGGTAGATTCAAAAGGAGTTATCAACATGCAACGTACCGATTTGAACTCACGCAAAAAACCATTTGCAACAAGCCGGACAATTACTACTTTGGCCGAAGCTGTAGCAGGTTCGGACGTGTTTTTAGGTTTGTCTATAGCCAATGTACTTTCGAAAGAGATGGTTCAGTCGATGAATGCAAATCCAATCGTTTTTGGACTTGCCAATCCAAATCCTGAAATTTCGTACGAAGAGGCTATGGCTGCTCG
>JFJP01040193.1_pt1 | contig 11701 bp, 10 predicted proteins | sample 431651 | NCBI WGS metagenome assembly JFJP01 (sample SAMN02602958, study PRJNA72255) | Microbial mat metagenome, whole genome shotgun sequencing project. | biome: fresh water; feature: sink hole; material: water; isolation source: purple microbial (photo- and chemosynthetic) mats found in... | reverse complement strand
TTCCAATGATGTCGGCCTTCGAGATGAACCAGAACCTCGACTTCATGGAGGAAGAGATCCGTACCGTGCCGGAATATGTCGCAGAGTTCACTAAAGTGTTCGGGGACGGTGACGTTACCCGGGAGCGTATTGCCATGGCCATCGCCGCCTTTGAACGAACCCTTGTTTCCCGCACGCCCCTTGATCGCTTCTTGAGCGGAGACACCACAGCATTCTCACCCAAGGCGTTGAAAGGATATGAACTCTTCATCGGCAAAGGGAAGTGTACTGAATGTCATTACGGGGTCAGTCTGTCAGATGACCGTTTTCATGTGCTCAACGTTCCTGAAAACCCTGAGCACTTGAAAGATCCCCGGATTGCCGCAACGCGCCGGTTTGTCGCCAAGGTCTCCCATTTCGAAGAGTACCGGACCCTCTCTGAAGACCCTGGAAGATACCTCATCACCAAAGACCAGAAAGACTGGAAGGCATTTAGGACTCCGACGCTCAGAGAGATTGCCAAAACAGCTCCCTACATGCACAACGGCATCTACGCGACCCTTGATGAAGTCATCGAATTCTTCCATGCAGGAGGCGGGAAAGGAAACACCGCGCTGAATTCACTGCAACTCACCGCCCTGGAAAAAGAAGAACTGCGAATATTCCTCGAAGAAGGGCTGACCGGTGCGCCGATCGCCTTTGTCCCCCCAAAAATTCCATAAGGAGAACCATGACCATAGATACCCAGGCGTTGATCGAACAACGGCCGCATCTCAAAGAGCCGCTTGAGCTCTACGCCAAATGGCAGCGCTTTCACCGTGAGATTGGTGATCTTCTTCCGCAAGTGAGATCCGCCATATCGCCTGTAGATGCCAAAGGCTATCCACAGGAAAGTGCCGGCGCTGTTTTTCGCCTGTTTTCCTCTATCTTTGATTTGCCCGCCGAAGATTTTGAGCCGGTATGTCAGGCTTTGGAAAAGGGAGCTATCGACTTCATGCGCTTTCCCCTCGACGAATTTCCTGATTTTCCAGCCGTTCCATGCAGCGACGAGGAGTTGACCTCGATTTTGTTCCTGTTAAGCAGGCCTTATTTCATCGCATTGCGGGAGGCCTATCCACTGGATGGCCAGCAGTGGGAAAATGGACGGTGTCCCCTGTGCTCGGCACGGTCATCGCTTACCTCCATCCTGGAAGGGCCTTCACGCCGCTTACACTGTTCATTTTGCGGAACCTCCGGCCCGTACCGATTTATCGGCTGTCCGAACTGCGAGACCGTGGATGCGGAAAAGCTCAACACCATCATGTCTGAGGACGAACCGGGGTACCGGATAGCCACCTGTGACGCCTGTCATACCTACGTCAAGGTTCTGGAAGGCCCGGCTCTTAAAGCGATGTCATTGGATCTTGCAGATATGGCAAGCCTTCCCCTTGATATCATAGCTCAGGAAAAGGGATATACTCGCATGGCGCTGAACCCCATCAGCTTGAGAAAGATGGTATAACAAAAAAAACAGAACAATTTCAGCATGCTCGTTCTGTTTTTCGTTTCACTCTTGCAGGGTGGAACGAAAAAAAAGGGCTGTTCATTTTGAACAGCCCTTTTTTTTATAGAAGCCTGTCGTGCGGCACTTTTTTATAAACCAGCAGGGCATGGAGGATGGGATGGAGTGGAAAATTTAGCAGACAGAGAAGAAACCCTTACCCGTCAATAAGGGCTGATCGACGAGGAAGATTTCCCGGCTAAAGTAAAATCCGCTCCGGATGGGTGAAAGCATTGAGCCTTTCCGGCCGTGCATAGCCAATGAGGGTGGCCCCTGCCCGATCGGCGATGGCCAGTCCCAGAGAAGAAGGCGCGGTTCGCGACATGATAATCGGGATCCCGATGCGTGCGCATTTTAAAACCATATCCGAGGTCAGCCGTCCCGTTGTATAGACAGCGGCACGGCTTGGAGCCCTGCCCAGCAGAATGGCGCCCATGATTTTATCCACGGCATTATGGCGCCCGACATCCTCAAAAAAGGCACGCAGTTTTCCATCCGCCCAAAGCCCGCACCCATGCACACAATGGGTATCCTGGTTAAGTGTAGAAGCCCGCAGAACCTGATGGATGAAGTCTTTAATCTCGGGAAAGCTGATTGTGCATTCCGAGAGTGGTTCAAAGGCCCCGGTAAACATCTCCTTGGAGATCTTGCCCGTGCCTCCGCAACCCGAAGTAATAATAACCTCTTTGGGCTCCATGCTTTCCACGTCGGCGTAAACGGAGATCCGTCCTTCAGGACAGACAATGACCTCCTTCACCTCTCCCACGGCTTTTATATATCCCTGTCCGAATAGGAATCCCACCCCAAACTCCTCCAGTCCAACCGGCAGAACCATGGATGCGCCAATCGTGACATCGTTGAGGGCAACCGTGTAAGGGGTCTCAATGGCCAGTGTTTCTTCTTGCTGGACGTATCCATCCGGTGAAATCAGGGTGGAGAGATGCGGAAATGTTATTTTGCTGTTCATGGTGGTTTAAGAAATTCTCTTTCAATGGAATGGGGCTTTGAGCGCGAATAAGCGCAAGCGCTGAATCTATCCAGCTGTCGGCGCTGATGAACAGAAATTACTGACGGTACATGATCTTCCCGCAGTCCCTGAGATCATAGCCTCCGAGGGAGAGAATCTCCTCATGGAATGCCTGATTGGACAGCATCAGTTCGAGGACCGCCGCCACCTTCTGATCGGTGATGAATTGTTCCGGAATAATAAGATCGTAACGTTCTTCGGCCACCGGAATAAAATCAAGATCCAGTGCCTTGGCTGCGGCCAGGATTCCCAAACCCGTATCGACACTGCCACTGGCAACGGCCGCAGCGACACTCATATGGGTATATTCTTCATGGGAATATCCCTGAATCTCCGTTGGCTTGATATTTGCCTCTTTGAGGATTTTGTCGGTGAGAAGACGGGTTCCGGCACCGGCCTGACGGTTGATAAAGCTCAGCCCATTGATGGCAATATCCTGGAAGCTCGTAACATTTTTCGGGTTATTTTTTCGGACGATGAAGCCCTGCTGGCGGTAGCAGAGATTGATAAGTCGCAGGGACAGGCCGGGCAAAAAGCGTTTGAGAAAGGGAATATTGTATTCGCCGGTCTCTTCATCGAGCAGATGACAACCGGCTAGATGGGCCTCGCCCCGACGGATGGCCATGATGCCGCCCATAGAACCGACATGGGCGGAAGAGATACGAATGCTTGGTCGATGTCTGTGCAATTGATTGGCGATCAGATCGAGGATATTATCATGGCTGCCGATGAAAACCAGGGTGGAATCGACTTCGACCTTTGGTCTGACCAGTTCAATAGCCACCTTTTCACCAGCTCCGACACCTTCGCTGCCGGCCGGGATAGTCAGAATTCCATCAGCGCGGACAAGGGACATCACTGCGCCCGCACCTTTACCGGATGGAGTGGCCATCAAGGTTCCGCCAACATTGCCAAGGGTTACCCGGACAAACTGATCGACACCCATTGATGAATGAAAGGGCCGCGAGATGGTGGCCTCGACGATCTGCGGGGCGGGATCTTCCAAGCCCAGAAAACCGGCAATCATCTCCCGGACGAAGAGGCGCATGGTCAGGAATGCAGAGACCGGATAGCCGGGCAGGCCAATCACCGGCGTATCGTTAACGATGGCCAGAATTACCGGTTTTCCTGGTTTGATGGCAACGCCATGAACAATGATTTTACCCAAATCGGCGAGCACAAGGGAGGTGAAATCCTTGGTGCCAGCCGAGGCGCCGGCATTCAAAATGACGATATCGTTCTCTTTGGTGGCGGTCAGGATTACCTGCCGCAGTTTCTCCGGATCATCTTCCACTGGAGCGGCCCGCCGGGCATCGGCCCCCCATTCCTGCAGGGAGCCAGCTAAAATGCGGGAGTTAAATTCGATAATCTGGCCGGGTTGGGCAGGTACCCCGGGCTGAATCAGTTCACTGCCGGTGGGGATCACCACGGCCATGGGAATCTGTTTTACCTTGATCTCGGTGATCCCGGAGGCCAGCATCGCCCCTTGGTCTATGGGGCGAATTCTGTGACCTTCAGGCAATATAAGCTCTGTTGCAACAATATCCTCGCCAATGGTACGGACATGCTGCCACGGTGTGGCTGCCATGGCAAGTTCTACTTCGGTGTCACTTGCCTGATGAACGTCCTCAATCATTACCACTGCGTTAAAACCCGGGAGCAACGCATTGCCGGTGTTCACTGGCTGGTATTGATCCCGCGTTAGACAAACCGGTGCGCTTTCCCTTGCTCCGGCCAGATCCTCGAAATGGACGGCAATCCCATCCATCGCTGCAGCATTGTAGGAAGGAGAAGAGCTCACGGCAAAGACCGGCTCAGCAGTGAGCCTGCCCAGACTATCATCCACTCTGATTAATTCAACCGGGGATCGGCCAAGGAAATTCGTTGCAATCAGGGCCTGTCGCCAGATACGTTTGGCTTCATCCAGCGGTTTATTGGAAACATATATTGTTCTATTCATAGATAAAGGGTGACCTTCACTTCGCTGTCTTGGGTTAGGCCCTGGCTGTCTTCGTCAATGAGGAAATAGCCATGGGCACGGGAAAGTGTCGTTATTGCACCTGATTTTCCTAAAACCGGTTCGGCAACCCAACCGCTATCCTGTCGTGATAATCGAACGCGGATCAGATCACGCCGTCCCGGCGCCGAATTAATGTTTCTCGCCAACCGTGCAAGAACCACTGGTTGGGGAAGGACTTCCTGAACCGCAAACCCGGAAAGGTGCCGAATGGTCGGCTCGACAAACAATTCAAAACAGACCATGGCCGAGACCGGATGGCCGGGCAGGCCAAAAATGGGTGTTGTTCCAGTAAGGCCGATGATAATCGGTTTTCCCGGTTTAAGGGCAACCCCATGCACTAGAATGCCGGGGTTGCCAAGGGACGAGATGGCTTGCTCCCCCAGATCACGCATCCCCACCGAGCTGCCTCCGGAGAAGAGGACGATATCATTCTCGGTCACTGCTTTTTCCACCGCCGGGAAAAAGACCTCTTTCCGATCAGAAACGATTCCATAAAGGTTCGCCGTTGCTCCTGCCCTCTGTATCAAGCCGGAGAGGGTGATTCCGTTGATGTCCCGAACTTTGCCGGGCGGCGGCACCTCAGTGTACGGCACAATTTCATCACCGGTGGACAGAACGCCTACCCTGAGGCCGCGATAGACCTCTATCCGGTCCATACCCAGCCCGGCCAGCAGGCCAATATCCTGAGGCCGCAAACAATAGCCAGCCGGTAGGGCTGGACTGCCTTTGCCAATGTCTTCACCCGGTGCAATCAGGTTCATGCCAACCCCGACGGCCTTAACGACCTCAACCATTAACTCGTCAATGGGTACGGTATGTTCAAGCATGACTACGGCATCGGTTCCGGTCGGTAGCAGGCCGCCAGTGGGAATGCGAACGCAGCAGCCGCGCTCAACCACAAGGGAGGACTGTTTGCCCATGGTCACGTCACCAATGATTCGCAGGTACGCGGGCATGGACTCACTGGCCCCGAAGGTATCAGCAGCCTGGACGGCAAAACCATCCATCGTCGATCTGGTATGGGCGGGCAGGTCTTCAGGGGAAATGATCGGTCTTGCCGTGATCCGGTCAAGGGCCGCAGAGAGCGATACTATCTCCACCTCTGGGGTGACTGTCCCCAATCGGGAGAGCAGGGTCTCCAAGGCCGCATCCACCCGGGTCAGACCCTGGCGTCCGAGCATATCTCGTGTGATTTCAATCATTAGCAGCTCTACTTATCCAACGGATGGCATCTGGAATAACCGAAATGATATCCATGTGTTTTTTATTCAGCTTCAAGAAAGCCTCGTTTTTAATGCTTTGTCTCAAAACAATAGACCTGTAAAAAAATTATGGGGTTCCCGTTGAACGGTTAAGTTTGATCCTGAGATCGATTTCTGTTGCTCCATCAGCAAATTTCAACGAATCGATAAAGCCGACAATGGTTCCGGCCAGCACCTCCTGAACGAACGGTTTCAAGGGGATATTTTTGCCACTTACCAGGAGCGAGACACTATTTTCAGGTCTTCTTCCGGCAAGTAAAAATCTTTTTCGGATAAAATAAGCGAGTTCTTCCGCCTGATCCAGACGAAAAACATGTTCGGCGGCAATATCCAGATCAGTGGCCACGGCGATTACTCCATGAACCTCGTTGCGCAACATTTGATTCTTGTCGTGCACTACCTCAATTTTTGAAACGCGCCGCGCCCCTTTAAAGCCCTCCCCGATAACGATGTCAGCATCCGGGAAAAAGCGATGGACCAGGGTGTTCAAGGAGAGATCACTACCCTTTGTCTGTAAAATCATCTGATCCGGTGCGACAAAAAGAATTGAATCCGCACCGGCCTGCCGGTGCTTGTCGGTATCCGTCCCGGGGGTGTCAAAAAGAATCCCTGCTTCATTGCTCGATTTGATCACTGCCACCTTGTATCCAAAGGCCTTCAAGTGACTGACCACTTGGACGGCAAGACTGTTTTTTCCGCTGTCATGCCATCCGATAAATGTAACGATTGGAGCCATTGTCATTCCCGTTAAATAAAGACGGGTTCCCTCTCTGGAACCCGTCATTGAAATTAACATTAAACCTCAGACGTTCTACGTAATAGCTCCTCAAACCACACCGCTTAGCCTCAACGGTGGTTAATACCCTTATTCGGTCTTGCCAACATGCGGAAAACAGGGCCCAGTATGTACTGGTTTGTCTATAAACAGGCCGATGATGAAGTGAATAGGATGTTCATGAAGAGTTCTGGAAAAAATAACATTTTATAGCACACAAGGCGAATGCTTTTATTGCCACCTCTCTTTTTGTATCAATCTGGAAACATTCATTAAAATATCATGGTCCAGGGCCATGACTAAAGGAGCCCATTATTTGCTTGAAACTCGTTAACTCTTAGTAAAAACAGCATCTTTCCGTGAAGATGTGAATGGTTCTAAACCATAGCTTTAATGTGGTTGTGAACTCGTGCGGATTCGACGCACAATCTGCCGTGTTCAAGGTGCAGTTCGTCATGGGCCAGCCTGCGACCTTGCGTCAGATAATGGGTGGAGAAGATGACCGAGGAGTTTTGCTCTCTATTGATCCGGTCAAGAATCTGGATAATGATCTCCTGATTCTCTTCATCAACATTGGCACAGGGTTCGTCACAGAGTAGAACCTCCGGCCGAACGGCAAGGGCCATTGCCAGAGCAACCCGTTTTGTCTCACCGCCCGAGAGTTTTGCTGCCTCGGCTTTGAAAAATTGATCCATGCCGACCAGAGCAAGAACTTCATGGACCCGATCTGTTCTTTCCTGATGCGGCACGCCCCGTACCTTCAGCCCGAATTCGACATTTTTCCAGACCGGCCCGGTGAAAAGGATTGGATACTGGTCAACCAGTACCACCCGGCGTCGTAACGCCAGCAGGCTTTGCTTGTTGTAACTGACCTCTTCCCCGCAAAAATGAGTCTCCCCAGCCGTTGGCCGGTCCAGGAAGGCAAGGATGTTCAGCAGTCTCGTCTTGCCTGCTCCGTTAGGACCGATAAGGGAATAAATTTTACCGGACTCAAGGGCAAGATGCGGCAGGTTCAGGACTTTGCGACCCTTAAATTCCCGGGTCACCCCCTGTAGTTCATACAACATCGTTCTCAATCCTTCCCTGAAAGAAATGAAAGAGCATATTCAGCCCGAAGGCGATGGTCATCAGAGTCAACCCCAGTGCCACCGCCAGCACGAACTCGCCCTTATCATATTCAAGGGCCATGGCCGTGGTCATTGTCCGGGTGAAGCCTTTGGCATTGCCGCCAAGCATCATGCTGATCCCGATTTCAGCAATAACCCGGCCAAAGGCAGCAATAATTGCGGCACATATCCCAAAACGAGCCTCCCGCAGAATGACCAAGGCAACCTGGGTTTCGTTGGCACCGAGAGTCATGGCTGTTTTGCGGTATCTCGCGTCAATCCGGCTGATGGCCGCAAGAACCAGGGACGTGACCAGGGGGGTCACCAGAATAACCTGACCGATAACCATCGCCGTTTGGGTGTAGAGCAGATCCAGGGAGCCGAAGACTCCCCGGCGGGAGATAAACGCATAGACCAACAAGCCGATAACCACGGTTGGCAGGGCCAGCAGGGTGTTTAAAATGGTGAGCAAGAGGCGCTTGCCGCGGAAATTGCTATGCGCAATGCAAAAGCCGGCGGGAACCCCGAAAAAGGCAGCAATAAGAGTGGAGGCGCCGCTGGTCTTCAGCGATACCCAGACGATATCGAGCAACTCAGGATCGCAGGCTAAAAGAAGCAGGAACGCAGATCGAATGCTGTCTAAAAGTAGATCCATTGTAGCCGAGTCGGTTGATGAACGATGATAAGGCCTTAAGCTGAAAATGGGGGGAAAAGTGCACTTTCACACTTTTCCCCCCGGAAATATCATTTACTATTTGATGACGTCAGGAAAGAACAGTTGCTTTCCTTCCAGAAGAAAACCGCCGATCAGCTTCTGGCCGGGCTCACCCGTGAGCCAGTTGACAAACTGCATGGTCATATCATATTGGACATGGGGAAACTTGGCTGGATTGACTGGAATGATTCCGTAAGGGTTGGCGAGATTGGCATCACCTTCCACCAGAATTTCCAGACCGATAGCTGGTTTTTTCCCATATTTATAAGCGATATAGGTACCGCGGTCGGATAAGGTGTAGGCCTGTTTCTCATCGGCAAAAGTCAGGGTCTTGCCCATTCCCTGGCCGATGGAGACGTACCAGCTCTCAGAATCGGCAGGGCTCTTGCTGGCAATTTCTATATTCTTTCCGTTTTTTGCCATGGTGATCTTCTTGTCAGCCATAGCGACTCCGCTTGCCTTCCACACATCGAGTTCCTTGGTATGGGTGCCGCTGTCATCGCCACGAGAAATAAAAGGGGCCTTGGCAATGGCGAGCTTTTTCAGGGCAGCGGGTGACTCCTTCATTCCCTTGATACCGGCCGGGTCTGCGACAGGGCCAAGAATAATAAAGTCATTGTGCATGACCGGATAACGTTTGGTGCCGAAACCGTCTTTTACAAATTTCATCTCACGATCCACTGCATGGACAAAAATAACATCGACGTTGCCATCTTCGCCATCTTTAATGGCAGCTCCTGTTCCCTTGGCGATAACCTTGATTTTGATGCCGGTATCCTTTTCAAAGGCCGGGAGCAGGATATTAAGGAGACCGGAAGCCTCGGTGCTGGTGGTGGTGGACATCTTCAAGACCTTGTCTTCAGCTAGTGCCGAGGTCCCAACAACCGAGCTCAGGATACAGATGCCAATAAGTGCCAATAATCGTTTCATCATAATTTACTCCTTGTTTGTTAAATTATCTGGATACAGCATGGTCCCACTCAGGGATATATCATAGCCTGTAAATGACTGCGCAAGATTCTTGAAATCTTCATCATGGAGGAGGCTGATAAAATTTTGGATTCCTCGTTCCAGAAAGCGTTCACGGCTGATCAACAGATCAAACCTCTCCCAGCGCAGGGAAATAAAGTCAAGGTCAAGCAGACCTGCCACGGCACGGATGGCCGGAGCGGCATCTGCGCGACCGGAAAGCACCTCAAGACCGGCATCAAGATGGCGTGGGACTTCATCATGATAGCCGTTAATATCGGAGGCCGAAATGGCCGATCGTGAAATTTCATAGTCCAGCAGAAGCCGGGTACCGGTGCCAAGTTGACGATTGACGATGCGCACATCGTTTCTCGCAAAATCACTCACCGAGCGGATTCCCTTGGGATTTCCCTTGCGAACCAGGATTCCCTGTTCCCGTTGGCTGAAATTGACGAATATCGGGGCACGATCCAACTCCTGATCAGCGAAATCAAAATTGTACTCATTCTTCTCATTCTGAAGGAGATGACAGACGCCGATATGACAGAGACCCCGGCGCAGACTGGTGAGTCCACCCATGCTGCCGAGATTGGCAAAAAATGCCACCATGTCCTTACGTTTGGAGTGAAAAAGGGAGAGGGCCCTTTGAAAAAGAAGGTCGTCGCTGCCGGCGATCAGAAGAACTCCCTCATCTGTGGAGAGTGCAATATCCGATCGCTTGTAATTGAGGACATGGGAGTCGAGCCATTCTTCCACGAGACGGAGCGGGAACAGCCATTTGCCGGTAACCTTAGTCGCCGGTAAACCCTTCTCATTTACCAGAGAATATACCATCTTCTCATTGACGTTGAGAAGGTCGGCAACATCTTTGGTTGTTAAAAGTTTAGGCATCTGTATGGATTTCATAGCATTAATTTATGTAATAAAGAGGGAAGGCCTATTCGCATACTTCCAGCGATCCAAGGGTATTCCATTCGCACTCAGCCATGGGTGTGAACCCCTTTTCCTGCAAAATAATATCCAGATGGGCAAGGGTAATGGCAATGAGGTCGGCTGGGGTCTGGTAAAGTTCCGCCGGACGGCTGCTGGTCACAAGATATTTTTGACATTGAGTACAGGTGAAGGCGGTGTCCTCTTTATTACCATCGACAAAGAGATAGCTCGTATTTGCCGGGTCTTCATGCTCGCAATGGGGACATTGCAAACGGGAGAATTTCCATTCGTGGCTGCACTCTCCGCATTGCAGCCACCGTTGTCCATTTTCTCTCAAGATGGCCAAATGCGGGAAACTGCCGCATACCGGACAATATCCTTTGACCCAGGAGAGGCGGGCAAGCTCGGCGGTCATATCCCGGGCTTTTTTAGTGAGCACAAACCGACCCACGAATCGGAGAAAGAGGAGCAGAATCTCCGGTTCTATGTCGAGCTCTGCGGCACGACTTGCAAATGGGGCTTCATCTTGCAGCTCAGACAAATTGATCAGGGCGTAGCAATCCAGCCTGCCATCGGCTATCTGACTTGAAAGAGCAGTCATATCCCCGGCTGCATTGGGGAATCCCAGACTAATCCCATGGGCGACGGCCAACCCAGCACTTTTCCAGGGATCATCAGGGGAAAAGAGCTGTCCCTGCTGGCTCAGAGGTTTGCCGTCATGGTATTGGACTGGATCAATCGTGAATTTCTTTGCGTACTCCTGCACTTCCAGGAGCCAGCTCCCTTTGTCCATCATCAGGGGGCTAAAGGCATTGATCAGGCTGGCGATGTGGGGAAGAGCTGTTCGAGCCTGCTCTATTTCCTTTGCCAGTGTTTCGATGTCGTCATTGGTTATTACCATGATAAAAAACCTTGAATTGAGGTTGTGAAACCCATAGAAGCTCTAATGGGTTGACATGCAAAAGACCGGGGCATTTTGCGCACCCGATCTTTTGCATGTCATGCAGAGGGTTTAGAAACAAACCCAGACACCTTAACGGATATGAAAAGGATCAACAACGTCATTTTTTAGAACACTTCTCTTCTCCATAGACCACCAGGGTACCATCTTCTTCCATCTCTTTCAGCCATTTTGGATGCTGTTTTTTGACCCAGGCCTTTGTCACCCAACCGGTAAACATTGCAGGCGCTGAACCGGGTGCACCGATGGTGACCAGGTACAAATGGACAAAGAAGAAGGCGAAAATGATCAAGAAGCCCAAGGCGTGCAGGACATACATCATCCGGACGACTGATACCGCGAAACTGAACGGAAACCAGATGATCAGCCCGCTTGCCACCATGATGGCACCAAACAGGGCCACCACCAGAAAGA
>JFJP01041855.1_pt1 | contig 11703 bp, 8 predicted proteins | sample 431651 | NCBI WGS metagenome assembly JFJP01 (sample SAMN02602958, study PRJNA72255) | Microbial mat metagenome, whole genome shotgun sequencing project. | biome: fresh water; feature: sink hole; material: water; isolation source: purple microbial (photo- and chemosynthetic) mats found in... | reverse complement strand
ATAGCTAAAGTAGATAAAAAATATACAGAATGACTCTGGATTCATCATATAACGATTAGATTTTACAAATCCTCCTTGAGATCTGAGCTCCGGTTCGATCCGGAGGTCGAAATTGGTATCTTTTTTCATATTTGAACTTTTCAAAACATCTCTAATATTACTTCTTGGATCACAAGTCTTCAAATCAAACTCATATATATTTTCTCAAATCTTTTTAAAAAAATTATTATAGAGAAAAGATCACAGGATAACTTTTTTTGAACGAAGATCTCAAAGTCAAAAAAACATTTACAGAAATGGAAATCGCGTTTGCTATAAATGATTATAGCAAATGATGTAAATTATGAATAATCCAATATAAGCAATCAAATAGATTTTAATAAGTATGGAGAATTTTGCGGGAAATTGTTCATCTATCTGCAATAATCCTAATATTAATTCGGATCTTAAAGCGGTGTGTGATACTGGTAGTCATTCATATTGCACCAAGGATGCAGTTCAAAATATTATTAACCCAAATTGTCAGGCGTATCTTTCGAGAGTAGTTGGAACAAATACGGCGGCACGCGCTGGATTGGTATATTCAAATCCTATAAAATTTCCAACCGGGTCCAAAATGCAAATAGATAATTATTACGCAGAAGTAAAGGGAGCTATTAGTAAATATGGAACACAAGATGAATCCAAACTTATTAGCGCCGATACTGATGTATTGGTTAAAATGTTAAGAGATAATAATCCAACCTATACTTCAGAGCTGGAATTACAGCCACTTATGAATGCGGCAACGATGTATTGCCAAAAAGCTGAATCCAATAATGCATTTTGTGGAGAGAATAGTCCTTCATGGTTTATAGATTTTCGCAAGTCGCAGATTCCTATTATATTAGAATCTGTATCCAAACTTGTATCATCGGCTACAATAAGCACTTATACAAGTTCATCTTATAACAATACGCGAGCATGGCATAGAAAACATCCAAATATGTTTAAACCAATCGAGGATTTATTATTGAGTAGATTAACCAAATCAGATATTACTAATCCTATGCTTCCAGAACTACGATCATATTCAAATAATCTGCAAACAGGAATTGATACATTCATTATTAACTTAATCAATGGCCCTAAGAATGGATTTACTCAAGAACGATTAGAAGGAGCACTTCTTTATAGCGTCAATATTGATAATAATTCAATGCTATACGATAAGGATGTTACGACTTACCTAAATAATCTTAATGCGTATAGATCAAATAATAATATTACCACGACTGATCCATTATTAGTATTGGTTGCCAACGCCAACTCCGCGAATATGCAAATATGCGCATCTTCCAATCCACTCACTACTACAATTTGTAAGCAAATGAGTTCTATTGGCGGCGCAAATGCTGAAAGTGTTAAACAATCTACGCAAATATATTGCGGAAATAATGTTAATGATCCGGAATGTATTAATTTTATTAATACAAATCCAACAATATTCAATACAAGCGATGTGAATAACAAAATGTTAAATTATTGTTTAACTCATGGTATGAATGATGCAAATTGTAAGCCATTCTCAGCAATTTCCGGATCGGCCAATTGGTTAAAAAAAAATACATCTAATATTACGTCTGCGGATGGAACAGTAGTTGCAGTATGTGGGACTGCTAATGGGCTGGCTAAGGATACCTGTCAAAAAGTATGTGATACTTATCCAGATCTTTGTATCGCCGATATTCAAAAAAAATGCGTGCTGCCGGCTAACCGCTATTCATCTAATACAGATACATTTGTTGGAAAAGATGAATTACAAAACTCTCATTTATTTTGGATTGTGCTAATCTTTATTTGTATGGTAATAGCATGGAGAATTAATAAATCATATAAGTATGCGTATCAAAAAGTTGGAGACGATGATGCAACGCCAACTTATATATCTATTGTCGATGGTTAATTCTAATTTGAAATTATATACTACTATTATATAAGAAATCTCTGATTACTAATATAACTCTACGAACGATGGCGCCCAAACTACCTTTTTCACTCCACGTATCTTCACAAATTGGATTTCCAATCTGTGGAGATGATTATGTTCAATATTCAGCGCCTAACATAATCAAATTAGAAATTGGGACATTAATTGAAATTCCATTAGGAGTGTCAATTACAAACTGCGATATACATGGTAAATTACTTATAGAGCTAGATGATAAATATGCAGATCTCATTACTATTTCCAAAAATATATTCTCCCCATACCATAAACCAGCGCTGGTAGTTAGATTATGCAATAACTCTAATTCATACATTCGCATTAACCCATCTGAAAAAATTTTTAAATATAAATGGATTCCAAATAAAGAACCGAAATCAGCAGAAATTGGAATTGGAACCGATAAGATCATATCTATAGACCAAGAAACACAAACCAAGCCAGTAATTGTGGAACCACCAGTTGTGGAACCAGTTGTGGAACCAGTTGTGGAACCAGTTGTGGAACCAGTTGTGGAACCAGTTGTGGAACCAGTTGTGGAACCAGTTGCAACTATATTAGCTACTCCTGCAACTATGGTTACTACAAAAAAATTAGGAAAACGATTAAAAAAACGCGTAAATGTTTAAAGTTGTAAGCAATATATTTGATATTCTAATATAGGTTAAAATTTTATCATGAATACCCAGCCTAAACCAGCAATTCCAAATTCAGTTAAACAAATTCCAGCTAATATAATAGAGAAAATCGGTATTAAGCATGTTGATTCTATTCTTCACGATAGATTGCGTATATTGGTATATCTTATATTAATAGGCATGATTGTATGGTCCTTTTGGAATGACCACGATGAAATAATTACATTGGATGATTTTAATCATCCGATACATGAAGGAACATTATTATACAAAACAATAGATCAATTAGATGGTGATACTCGTCAAAGATATCTCAAGTCCTTAAAAAAAGCTTTAGATGATAATGAACCAACGAAGTTTGAAAAATACTTCAATGCCTTAAGAGCATCGTTATTGGCAGGAATTTTAAGTGAGTATATGATTCATGGAAGTGTAACCAAAACAACTGGAATAGTCGGCAAAACTATATTATTTACATTATTAGCCACTACTTTAAGCTAAAGGCGATCAATCCAAAGATCTAATGTTATTTTTTTTTCATTTTCGCTAAGCGCGTCCACAGCATTCCTAATAGAATTTGAGTATGATTTACCCCCGCAAACGAAAATACCAATCTTGGAATTATTGTCGCGCCCAACCATAATTCGCGAAATGATAGTAGTTGGATTTATTCGTTCCAAAATAGTCAAAACTGGAAATTTTATATTATGAACAATATCTATAGACTCATAATAATGAATCAGAGTTTGAAGGAAGTTAAATTTATCGAGTTGGTTTGATGAAATTATATCCGAAGTTTGCATTTTAAAATTTGAATAGAATATAAACATTTGCAATCTTCGATTCAATATTTCGGATATATTATTTATAGTTGATTGAAATTCCCTTATAATTTCCATATCTTTAATACTCCATATGAATATATCATTACTATGTTCCTGATTGTTTAGTATGTTTCTCATAACTGTAAGAAATGGAGTCAAACCCGTTCCTGCACAAAAGAATATTCGGATTTTATAGAATTTATAAAATCTGAAGCACGATTGTGTCATATGGCCTAAATGAATATATTGTTCTATCTGATATGTACTATTTAATAATATCCTGTCCATAAATTCTCGTGTCCATTTTCCAGTAGCCTTAATATTAAATGAAGATTCGTATTTATTAATTCCTAATGTTAGTGTAAATGGATGCCATTCAAGTTTAGATACTTCTGGATGATTAACGAATACTGATATTATTATCGATTGTCTTAATTCATTTAGCAATTTATTGGAACTAATAATATTAATGCGAATAAGTTTATTCGTAATATGCCACGACGATATTTTTATTTTATTATTTCGCAATATTTCTGCTCTTCTATCGAATAAATAAAATAATAATGGTGGCACAATTGCTATATACGATAAATTGAATCCAAGTAATTGTTCTACTCCGTGTAGAACAATTACAACGAGAAACAAAATTGCTATTAATCTATGAAAATTGTAGAATACTGCAGATCTGATGAAATTAAATTTTTTTAAACTCAAAACCACGATCATAAGAACTATCAACAATATCAATGCAATTCCAGTAAAATATGCCCATTGTTTCATAAAATATTCCCACGATATGGCGATTGATGTTTTTGGATTGCGAATTGTGCGAATTATATCGGCGCTACAACCAGATTTACAAAGTTGAATAACATTATCTACATGAAGTATATGACCAACAACATGCGATATTGTTCCAGCTATTATTTTGAATCCAAATAGCTTATGAATAACGCCTTTAGAGTTTGTAGATAAATTATAAATCAACCGATTACTAAAATATTTAAGCATATTGGACGTATGCACCAATAGGAAACATGAATTTATTAAAATAACAATAGCAGATGCTCGGGCTATTAATAAATTAATTGAATGTGTATGCCCGTTAATCAAAATAATAGCAACAATTGTCAGTTCAAGAGTTTGAAGAATAATAACCAACCGCGTGAAATTGGATAATTTCCATTTTTTTTTATTCGTATATAACCACAATGGAGTTCTCATTAGTTTATAAGTTTTATAAAGATCACTAACAAAGCTGATTCGTTCAAATTTATTTTGAGTTATAATATCAAATTTGCGAGAATCCATCTCTGCATGATTTATCAAATGTTTTTTTCGACCAGAATGTTCCATGAATGTGATACGAGACAATATAGAATGAATTTCACTGAATTGTAATGGAATAATTCCCTTTGATAGTAATAGACATTTATATGCATCATAAAGATCTTCGATAAGCATCACTTGGTATGGAGACGCCAATAGTTCATATTCGCTATGATATGAATCTCTATAATCGTAGTTCGACTCTCTGCCCTTACTTTTATTTTCTAATCTTTTAGCAGTCATATCTGGCATTGGGTTTATATATTTGCTATGTAATAGTGTCGCATTTATATATTTTGTGGAAACAAAGATTTCTAACAAGTTTCTTTGAGACATTATATACTATACATAATCATCATGGTAGATAAGTCGCGGCCACTTCCATTTCCAAGAGTTCGAAGAGGTCTAATCGTCGCATCCTTTATTTTATTCATAATATGGATTGCTGTGTTTGTATTTTACACCTATAGAGATCCTGAAATTTTATGCGGAGCCAACAATACGATTAATATCTTCACATTTATCATTATAGGAACATCCTTATTTGGAGTAGTTGTTTATTTATTCTCTCCAGATTCGCAATTAAAAATTAAATCATGGGTTCGCCGAATTCCAAAATTTTGGAATTACCTTATGGATAGCAGCTATACTCCATACTTTGATCCAGATTATTTTATTCTAAAAAATGGAAGATACCTACAAATTACCAATAATATGCTGAAAAGCGATAATATGGGACTTCCTATTGTAGATGCTCTAACACCACTCAATAGTTTCAATATGGATATATACCGAAAGTATAATAAAACTATATTAGACAAAACCACACAATGGGTTAATACCAATTCTCCTTCTCCGCTCAACAATCGCCACATTCTTAATAAATTTATTCTAGAACGAAGTAGAATTGTAGTAGTTGGGGATACCTGTATGATCGTGAAATCATGGTCTGGAGAACATCTTCTTATTCATAAATCCAAATATGAAGATTTCATAGAGGATCAGAGAAAAACGACTCGAATGCTTGAAATAGATATATTGCGCGATTATGATCTCACTACTCAATCTGATAGAATTATTGGATTGAAATATTTAGCAGAAACGTTAAATGGAGAAAATTCTGATGACCAGAATATGTCTCAGAAAGCCTTACAATCACATTATAAACCATTGATTAATGAAATGGCTGCATTGTATTCTTGTTATCCAAACATAGCACAAGAGATTTCCAATGTGATTAGAAATGTTTTGGACGACGATAGCGTATCGTATTCCTTTAGAGCAGTCCTACGAAAATTTATGGATCTGTCTCTTGCGAATATCGTTAAATTTAATTTTAATCACAAAAAGGTTCAGACTGAATTATTGGTTGCTAATAATAACACGGAATCCGTATTGGAGGGAATCTTTATAACCCAAATGAATGGTAGCAAATATCAGTCCCTTATCGCGAACCAAATAAGGTATCAGTCAGATATCTCAGGAAAACTAATTCAGGTATTGGATAATCCAGCAATCATGCATAATGTATTTAAGAATATATCTCCATCATGCGTGTTTGATACCAATATAAAGATTATTCCAAGATATGCTCCATATAATTTAAGACCGTCTATTAAGGCGTATGTCTTAACGTACAATCAAAAACATAACATAAAAGCTTATGTGACCGATCATCTCTTTAAGAAAAAATCTGGACCTTCTGATGATGAGATTCCTATCGCAACTATTTCAGGACCAGTTTTAGAAGAAGCGATAGAATTGCCAGAAAGACCTCTTGATCCCAATATGACTAAATTAGTAACGGTATCTACGGATTCGAGTATATCTGATAATATTGATTATACATCTACTCTTGCATTGACTGCTGATAATTTTGCAAAACTTGAATTAGCCAAAGCGGAACAAACGGAAATTGCTATTAATGAGATGCTTGCAACTATGCGGCAGCAGTTGGAAGCATTAGAAAAGTCGGTTAAAGAAATTCCAAATAATACACAGTTAGCTCGATTATTAAACGAACACAAGAGTAATACCGAGCAGGTAGAAGAAAAGGCTCAACTAATTACGGATCAACGAATAGAATTGCAAATGGCGATGCGAGATAATGCCCGAATTTCTGAAGATGCGGCGAAGCAATTAAAGGAGTTGAATAATCTTAAACAAGAGGCTCGCGAAAAGACAGCTATGTTTCAGGCTAATGAAAAACAAGTTCGCGAACTTGAAATGAAATTATACAAGAGGGACGCTGAATTTGAAGAATATAAGAAACAATTGGAGGACATTCAACAAAAGCAGACTAATGTAATAGAACAATACAATATAAGGCAGTCCGAATACAGTTCAGCTTATCAAAATCAAATCGATGAACTAAATAGAAGACAGCGAGAGAAGGAGAAAGAATTAGAGAATCTTCATAAGATACAAAAAATAAGCGATAGTAGATATGCCGAAGAACAGAAGAAATTGAACGAATACTATAAGAAACAAAATGATGATGCAAATAAATTATATAATGACTATATCGCGCGCCAAGAACAAATACATAATTCTCAGATAACTCAAATGGGAGATAACCAAAAGAAATTATTGTCATCCATAGCTCAAATATCGCAAGATAAGGAAAAGTTAGTAGGAGAATTTAAAAGCAAATCAGATGCATTAGAACAAACTACACGCAAATTAGACCAATTAACACAAGAGTTTAGACAAATGGATATGAAATCAAAGGAGATACTCGCTGATGTTGCTGATAAGGCTGCGCAGTTAGAGACATTTGAGCGCAAGAATAAAGATATTCTTAGTCAAAAGATGATTCAAAAACTTCAACATATCGTAGCAAACAAAAATTTAACCAATAATTTGGAACAATACAAAAAACAAATAGATCAAAAAATGAACGAGCTCCAAGATGCGAAAAAAGCAATTAATGAATCTCGAGCGAAAGAACAAAATTTGGCAGCCTACCTTGATATAGTTAGACAAAAGAAGGCTGAGACGATGTTGCGAAATGCGGTAATCCGAAAACATGCCGAGAAACAAAATGCTGAAAAGAATGCGATCCTTAAAAATTTAAGTGCTACGAATAAGGAAATTGCCAAAAGATATGACGAATTTTCATTCAATCTCAATCAAAAGCAAGTCGAGAATGAATATTTAGCATCGCAACTTCAAAGAGAACAGCAAAGAATTACAGCCTTACAACTTTCTAAAGCCGCGCTTGAATCGGAAAATGATGCAGAACGAAGCAAATCAGAACAATTCATTAGAGAGGCTCAAGAAAGTGCTCAATTACAAGTCGATGCGATCAAAAATCAGATCGAAGCCAAAGATGCCGAAATTGAAACATTGCGTCAAACTTTGGAAACCACTAAAGAAAATTTACAGAGACAATCAGCAGCAGTCGCAGCAGCTAAATTAGAAGAAGTTTCTCAAAGCAATTTAGAAGTATTGCGACTCCAACGGCAATTAGATATGGCCGCGGAGCAGGAGCAAATATATTTAAAAGATAAAGCTATTACCGAAATGGAGAAACAAGCTATTATTAATGAGAAAAATGAATTAGCTAAGTTAAAGAAAGAATTAGAATCGCAAATGGCTAAAGAAATTCAGACAATTGCAGATCAATACAAACGCGAAATGAGTCAAACGAAAGCAAAAGCTGAAAAATATAAACAACAATTGGGAGAACAAATGGAACAATCGCAAATAACTTCTCAAAGTTTATCATCGGTATTGCAATCCGTAACATCTATTACATTGGACAATCTCGAAGGAAATAAAAGTATTGTTGTTAATGATAATCTTATTATCAATCTTATTGATCAAATGAATAACTATCTTACAGATTCTACTTCAAATTCAAAACCCATAGAAGCGAGCGCTAAAGAATTTTATCCAGTTGGATCTCCTCAAGCTGAGATAGAGGGGAAGATATTAAATTATGTATATTCACTGTGGATCCTTATTAACAAACATCCTCAAATATCCAGCGCTCTTCAAAGTATTAATGAAAACCCTGGCTTGGAGAGAAGTAGATTTATAGAAAATTGTAATAAATTTATTGAGCTTGGAACCAAAATCTTTGTCAAATCGAAAAAGTTAGAAACGATCGTATCAATGCGAAATATATCATATTTAGCAAATACTCGTGAGGAGGATATAAAAAATTTCTTGGATAGTAATAGAATAATAAAATTGTCACCAACCCCGCCTCAAACTACGAAACAAAGGAACTCTCCTAAAGTGCAAAAAAATGAATTACCAATTAAGGCTCCGAGTGATAAGATCCAACTTACGCCGGAAAATGCAAAAAGCATATTCGGCGTAAATAAATTGGATGGTATTGTTTTAAAAAATGATCCCGAAAATATTGCGATCATCAAAAAATTATCGTCGGTGCATCCACAAATAAAGGAGCCTCTTGGAAAACTAATTCAAACATTAACTCAAAATAACCAATCAATTAATACTATTGCGAATACATTGAATGATCTAATAGAAGTAATCAATTCAAACTTAATTAGAACTGGTGAATTTTTAAATTATTATAATATTCCCGAGCCGCGAAATGCTTGGTAATAAAAAATTAAGTTCTATCATCTAATATAAATATGACTGACATCATCGCCAAAAAAGATGCTCTTAAAGCATTATATTCGTATAAGGGGTTGAATTTTGCTTTGTATAGACAAGCTATAAAAACGAAAGGAGTAACCATAAAGACATTCATAACAGATCCAGAACCAAACGTTCCGACAAAATCAGAAATTATAGAGTCTATGAAATCGCAGACCAATATAGAACATCTCGCAGATCTTATTATTGGAAGAAATTCTATTATAGGAATAACCATTGACCGAAATGCTATTATTGAAAAGGTTGGAGCATTATTAGAATCATGGATAAGGTTGGGAAGGTTCGATACGATAGATAAGTTTGTCACATTTGAGTATGCAATCGATAGCTATAATAAGGAATTCGTAAGAGATTTTGCGAATAGTATAATTCCTATAGATGAGGTAAATGTTAAAAGCGTGGTGAATCCAAATCAACTATATGTGCAACAAGAACGAACGCTGTCATTCAAATCCACGAAGATTCCATTTTGGGAACGTGCATTATATGTTCGCTTAGAGGATAGAGTAAGAGATACTCCTATAGATGAGACCGAAACGTATTTCTATAAATTCAAAGAAACTGGAAAAAAAATACCTAAATCCGAAAGAGCTCATGATATCTTGGAAAAGGAAGAGTTCTCGTATAATATGAATCCAAAATACTAAAGAGCAATTCGCGAACCTCTTTTCACTTTACGTTTTACAACTCTTTTAGTTTGCTGATTGATTCCATCGTGTGGAATTCCGTATGATTCAAATATTGGGCGGATTTGATCAAATTTTTGAATCATGTCCAACGACAAAGTTCGCACTGATCCAAAATTACATTTGAAATGATCCTCGAATGATTTAGAAGACATCGTATATTTAGTAGCAGTAATGTAGAAACTAATAACAGCCAATGCGCGAGTACTCGACTTTGCATTTGGATTGATAATCTTATTTTCAATAACGAAATGCAATAGTTCAATAAGGCACTCTGTATGTTTATCTGAAATGTTAATGGATGCCGCATATGTAAATACATAGCTCTCCTCGGCATTGATACTTCTAATATCGATATCTAAATGACCATAATCCAAAAGTTCCCTAATTTTTTTATCGCCCTTAGAATATGTAGATGGATCAATTTCGAACCAACAGTATATATCAGAAGGCTTAAAACTTATTTTATGCTTTAGACATTCGTAATACGTAAGAGATGCTAACATGGCTTTGAAGATAGTGCCTCTTGCAATATTACCGGTCTTGCGAATATGTCTATACTGATCGGCAACTGCCAAAAGCACCTCCTTTGGAATTACAACGTTTTTAATTATTTTGTTATGACCGAAAAGAACAGCATTGAGTAAATTTTCGTAGTTGGACTCTGATGAGTTTGAATTAGCGCGGAGAATAGATTGATATCGATAAGCGTTAGTTCCAATACACCGAACTCCATTAGATAACACATTATAGCTACCATCCGAAATGATAGATGTAAAATCCGAAACTTCAACATTTTCCTTCATAAGTCCGCAATTCTCGCAAATGTACTGATTATTGCGTACAGTCATATGAATAAAACAATTGGAGCATGCGCTATAATTGATTTGCTCATCATAATCAATAGAGTTGCAATCAATTGATGAAAAGAAAGATTCTATATCTTCGATTAGATCAAAACTATTCATAGTTTTGAAGTCCAAGTTATATTATAATATTTTTGCATCAATTTTGATAAAAGTAGTATCTGAACACTAATATATATATAATTCAGTATGAGCGGTAAAGAAACCTTATATAATAATATTTCTGTAGAAACTAATAATTTGGATTCATTTGGATGGGGAAAATGGGCGTGGATTGCACACCGCAATAAGGCAAATATAATTTTCTCTGTATTATTTGCAGTCATTGTTGGAATAGTAGTAGTAATTGTATTTACATGGAAGGATCAATGCTCTACAAAAAAAGAAATGACCGCAATACTAATAGGAGTTGATGCTATATTAATTGCTATGACATATACGTTTATTTGGAAGCACACCAAATGGACCAAACCAGGTAAATCCGATTCGCAATTCACCGGGAATAATGCTATAGTTAGAAACCAAAGATTATCCAAAATGAGTCCAACTGCAGTATCGATATAAAAAAATATGCAGCTCATAAATGAATCTAATTATAGAGGACTCTTCTGAGTTTGATCATTCATCTCTACAATGATTTGAATAATCTCGTCATATGAAAAGTGTTTGTTCTCACTATAATAGATAGTAGTAGTATTGAATATAATTGGAATATGAGAAACCAGAAGTAGATCT
>JFJP01022227.1_pt1 | contig 11703 bp, 8 predicted proteins | sample 431651 | NCBI WGS metagenome assembly JFJP01 (sample SAMN02602958, study PRJNA72255) | Microbial mat metagenome, whole genome shotgun sequencing project. | biome: fresh water; feature: sink hole; material: water; isolation source: purple microbial (photo- and chemosynthetic) mats found in... | reverse complement strand
GCATCGGGAGGCACGTTCCTGACTTTTGATCCCGAAGAAGTCCGTGCCTATTATGCCGATATGCTCAAAGAAGGCAGGATGGGAGCGGCGCACCCCTGTGCGCCGCCTGTTTATCCGGCCAGCAGTTCTGCAAAGCCGTCAGAGTCAAAGCCGGCAGAATCAGAATCTCCCTCCGAAAAAGTCACTGTAGTATCGGATACCGGCACGTTGCCGGAAGAAAAATCCTTGTCTTTTCAAGATGATAACCATTCAGTTTCGGAACAGGGATATGCCGCGGAATCATCTTCCTATCCGGACGTCGGTTATGAAATGACGGCAGCCCAAGACGGTATTGCCGAAATATCCGAAAGTGCGGTTATGAAATGACGGCAGCCCAAGATGGTATTGCCGAAATATCCGAAAGTGACGGAGCGGCTGCGGAAAGCACAATGACAGATAAAGCCAAACCTAAGCGTAAGAAGAAAAAAAAATAATCTGACCGCCGCTCCCTGAAATGACAGAAATTTTTCCGAGGGTTTATGAAAAAGCTGTTAGTAATACTTTTGATTATCGCAGCGATCAACGGCATCGTCATTGTCCTGTTGATGTCGCTGTCGCGTTTCAACTCTGATGAAAAAGAAGATGCGGTGTATATCGCGCTTGCAGGACCGATGAGCGGCATTGATAAGGAAAACGGAGATGACATGGTCAGGGGAGTAAGACTATGTCTCGAACAATTCTGTCCCCAGAACAAATTCAAAGGCAAAAAGATAGAACTCCTTGTTTTTGATGACAAAGACAGGAGAACCGCCATACAGATCGCCACGCAGCTTGCGGGCGAAAACAAAGTGCTTCTCGTACTCGGACACTACAGAAGCAGCAATTCCATCACTGCCGGTGCGATTTACAAAAAAAGCGGTATTCCTGCGATCACGGCATCAGCTTCGGTCGAAAGTATTACGTCGGGAAACGAATGGTATTTCAGCACCATACCGAAAAACCGCTTTTCAGCCGCGTTTATAGCAGCTTATATGAAGAAAGCTCTGAACAGAACATCTGCAAGCATGATATATGACAAAAATGAATACGGTTCCGATCTTGCCCGGCACTTCGAAGCAGAAGCTGCCGCACAGGGTATCACCATCAAAAACAAATGGGAAATTGACGGCGAGAGCGAAACTGCGGCTCAGGATATGAAAAATACTATCGGTCAGCTCAGGTCCGCAGAAGAAACGGGAATGGTGTTTTATGCCGTTTTTGCAGGTCAGGGAGCGGATTTCCTTGCATCATCGAGATATCCCGGCACCGATTATCCGGTCATGGGACCGGATTCCTTTTCCAATACCAGCTTTGCCGGGAGATTCAAAGGCTATCCCGGAGAACAGATATCCCCCGGATATTATTCGGACGGGATTTATGCGGCATCTCCGTTCATTGCCGAAACAGGCGGGGAAGAAGCACTTGATTTCAGAAAAGAGTTTATCAGAAAATACGGCAGCCCACCGTCATGGGTGGGTGCCTGCTATTATGACGCCATGCTTGTCGCTCTCACGGCTGTTGAAAAAGCCGAAATTCAGGGACAAGATATCAGAGAGGACCGGAGAAGAGTCAGAGATGCCCTGAACCGTGTGAACAGCCCTGATGTGGCAGTAAAAGGTGTAAGCGGAGATATTTATTTTGACGGACAGGGCGACAGCTTGGGAAATGTGATGATGGGCTTATGGCATAAAGGGCTGTTTCTGCCCGCGTTCCGGCAATATCTGGAAAATAGCTCAGAGTTACGGGGTGAGGGGTCAGCGGCAGCATCCGGGGTTCGGCAGGATAATGACTTCATCACTGTTGAATCACGTACCCTGACTGAAACACGGGTAGTTTATGCGGGAATCGATATCAATAAAATTTATAATCTGGATACGGACAAAGGAACTTACACAGCGGATTTTTATCTCTGGTTCCGGTTTCAGGGAGAGTTTGACGATACTGGCATCACATTTCCGGATGCTGTGAATCCGGTCACACTGGGCGAACCGTTTATGACAGACCGCTCAAAAGAAAATATTACCGTCCGTTCATACCGTGTCATCGCGGATTTCAAATCAAATGCTTTTGATCTCAGAGCGTATCCCTTTGACCGGCAGGTATTAAGGATCAGCCTGCGTCACAAAGACCAGCCGAGAACAAAACTGATCTACGTCCCTGATGCCCCGGGGCTTTCCGAAGCTGATCCTGTTCCGTCCCGCAAAAAAGACATAGGAAAAAGAATGATTCAGCCTGTTGCGGGCTGGAAAGTCGTGGATATGTCCCTGTTTCAGGATATTCTGACCCTTGCCGGACCTGACAGAAACGCTGTTTCCTATTCCCGCATGAACCTTGATATACGAATAGAGAGAAAAGACCTGACCTCGCTTTTTTTAAAAAATTTCTCTCCGCTCATGGTGATAGCGATTATGCTGTATATGGTTTATCTGATACCGTCGGACCGGCTTTCCGCGCGTGCATGGATATTCATACCGTCGCTTGCGATGCTGGGAGCAATACTGCGATGCTGGGAGCAATACATTGCTCGCTGATAATCCTGTCTCCGGGGCGCAGGCTCTTTGAATACGCTGTTTTTGCCGGATATGTTCTGACCGGACTGTCTGTTGCCGTCTCTGTGCCGAGTGCGATAATTCGGAAACGGAGCAGCGATGGAAAACGGGACTGGTTTACGCTTTTCGGAAAAATTCTTCATATTGTGTTCACGCTGGCGTCGGTACTGTTTATGGTTTTAACCGCTAATGGACGCTTATAAACGCAAATTAATCAGAAAAATAAATTCAACTGTGCAAATGCCTGACAGCTTTAAATAAAAAGAATCGTTTCAACGGAACAGACGCAAATCATTTTATCAACAGGACGAATTTGCAAAATCGCTACATGACTGGAATCTAAGGAGGAAGTCAATGAGAGAAAAAAATTATATCTCAGTTATGGGGTCTCGGGTACTGCCGTTTATGACTGCACCTGCTTTATGTATAGCAGTGATCGTGTGCATCGGACTGTCGTGGGCAGCGGTTGATAACAAAAAAGAAGAAAAGCCTGAGAAAAAAACCGAACTGTATCAATTGAGCAACGAGGAACTGCTAAATCAGGCTCAGACGCTTTTCAATCAGGCTTCGGATAATTTCCGCGGACAGATGCGCGAGATGGCAAAAGCTGAAAAACTGCTCATTCAGGCACAGGAGGCAACAGCGGCTTTGACTATACCCCCCAGGGAAGCGCCGAAGCCTTACAAGGGTATGGATCCTGTCGAGGCTGCCAAAACAAGCGCTGACTATGCCAAGACCCGGCTGGACGCTATCAGCCGCCGGCTGGAACTGATTCAGGCAGAAAAAGACCTCTCGGACAGACACATAACTGTAGCCGAATCTGCGAAATCAGCCGCGGCTTCTTTCGTGGACGCGATGAACCGGCTGGATCTGTTTCTGTTTGAAATCGGATTGCGTATAAAAGACAGATCACTGACATCCGACAAGGTTCCTGATCTGCTGTCTGCCGGAAATCTGACACAGCAGAAACAGATCATTGCAGTTCAGCAGAATGCTCTGAAACAGAAAAGCGATGCTGCTCAGGAAAAGTTGAAAGCCCTGGTCTCGGTTCTCGAAGAGGCAAAAAAAGCCGTGACCGAGGCAAAAGCATATCATGCCTCTGGTGAAGAGAAATATGCACAGGAAATGAAACGTCAGAGTCTGGAAAAGGAATATTCGGGACAGTCACCGGAAAGGCTGATATCCCGGCTCTCCGATCTTCAGGAAGAGCGGGTCTGGCTCAACAGCGCATTCAATCAGGCATCGGTACGTTTCGGCACTGTTCAGAAAAAATCGCTTCAGATACAGACAGAATTAGATGGGCTTCCCAAGCCTGAAGCCGCAGACGTACTCCGGTCCGAAGCCGCAGTCCGTACTGAAGAAATGGAAGAAGCTGCCAAACAGGTTGACACTGTTGCCGACTATCATTCCAAACGCATTGAAAAAATCGGAGAACTCCGTTCATCATTGGAACTGCTCATAAAGCAGGGAGAAACATTTCAGGGAGACGCGGCAGTTCTCAGGGATCATATTTCACGGATGCAGGTGCCGGCAAAACTCCTAAAAGAATTGGCAGAACAGGGAAAAATCAAAAGCGATCAGATACCGGAAGACAGCCGCCTTGAATCGCTGTCTGCTTCCGGCGACGAGATTTCGAAAACACTCTCCGATGTCCTGTCCGCGGTTCAGAAATCAAGGGAGCAGATTGAGCAGACAGCAAAGGATATTGAAAAATCCGAAACAGTCCGTAAAGAGGCAAAAGAACGCTCCGATCAACTGAAAAAAGCATATCAAGCTGCCCAGAAGGCACGTCAGTGGGACGAGGAACTCAAAAATCTGACCGCTGAACAGATTCTTCAGAAATTTCAGGAAAGCGGGGAGAATCTGAAAACTGCCTCGGCTTCTTTGGAAAAAAACCGTGAAACTCATAAAAAAGCTTTGGCAGACCTGAACGAAATCAGACTGAAGCTCGACTCCCTGAAAGACCCCCTGCTGCGCTCGGCTCAGGAAGAATCTCTTGAGGAAAAACAGAATATTGTCAAGAAACTGTATCAGTTCGCGGGCATGGAACTTCCAGTCGAACCTGAAAAACCCGAAGAAGCAGGGAAACCGCCTGAAAGCGGAAAGCCTGCCGGGAAACCGGCTGCAAAAGCCTCGGATGCCAAGCCCGCTGATACTGCCGAGACAGAGCAGTATCAGAATCTGCTTTCGACTCGGACCCGTGTTATCTCGGAACAGCAGACTGCCCGTGCGGAAATGCTGAATGCGCTGATGGCATTGAACAGTCAGATCGAAAAATATTCGGCTGCCTTGTCTGACACGGCAAAATTGGCCATGCAGTATAATGCCAATGCCGTGGAAATAAAAAAACGTCTGGGACGCAGGCAGCTTGAGAGCAAAGATATCCCGGACAATATCAGCGAGGCATTGAAACGGGAACTGATAACTCAGTTAGAAACAGAACTGGCAGGAGTGATGACTCAGCAGACACAGATCCGTCAGGAAACGGAAACCCTGAGCAAGCCTGATGCCACACTTAGGAAAAGGCAGGAACTGCTGACTCAGACACTTGAATCTGTAGGAAAAAGGGTTGACATTTTCCGGGAAATGGAAAAACTGGCTGCCGATTTTGAACGCACCCGTGACAAGCTTTCCAAAATTGAGCAGCAATCCCTCGAACAGATGGGGATCCGGCTCATGGAAACCGACGATACTGCCAAAGAATATCTTCTGAGTTTTGTCCCTTCGGAACGCGCTCAGAATCTGACCGAAATGTTGAAATCCTATTATCAGGAAGTGATCGAACTGGGAAACCGGCGGGAAAATCTCATTCAGCAGAAAGAGAAAACAGAAAATCTCATTCAACTGGCAGAACAGGAAAAAACTGCGGTGACCGATCTGCTGCCTCTGCTACTGGAAGAGATCAAGACACTGGAAGCTCAGAAAGAGGAGGAATGGGTCAAAATTCAGGCAAGGCTGATGCCTCAGAAAGCTCAGGAAATTCTTGCCAATTTCGAAACCAAAACTCAGAAGCGGCTTCCCATGCCGACGCCGATTCCCGATGACAAAAAAACAGAGGAAATTGCCAAAGCCGCAGATATTTTATTTGAACGGCATATTGCCCTTGTTGCCTCAGACAAATGGGTCCGGCTGTTTGAGCAGAGACTTTCAGCCTCGGGACTCGGATCCGAAATCGGCAGATATCAGGATAAAATGGGAAGCATAAAAGCTGCTGATCTCGCGCTTCAGCGACGGATACAGTATATTAATGGAATTTCTCAGGATGAACCCCCTCGGGCAAAAGCCGAGATGCGTAATTTTGCAAACAGCGAAATCGGAATGCTGCGCTCTGACCGCTACCATACGCGCAGTCAGAAAGCCGTAGAGGTTCTTATCAAATTAGCAGCGGTTCTGCTGGCAACACTGCTGCTTCACGGCATAGTCAGATTTCTGATGAACCGGACAGTGAAGCGGGCTAAGAAAAAAGCGGAAGAAAGCGGAAAAATTTCATCCGTTATCGCTGTTTTTCCGCTGCTGAAAACGCTTTTTGTATTTATAATCTGGGGAGTCGCAATTCTTGCCTCGTTAAGTATTCTGGGCTTTAATGTGGGGGCAATTCTCGCAGGTCTCGGAATCGGAGGTCTTGCAATTGCTATGGCTTCGAAGGAAACCCTAAGCGATATCATCGGAGGAATCAGCATTTTTCTTTCCGGATCGTTCAAAATCGGCGATACCATTATGTTCAAAGGACAGGATGCCGAGGTGGAAGAAATCGGTGTGCGCTATACCCGGCTGAGGGCAAGCGCGAGCAAATTTCAGATTTCAGTACCAAATTCCCAACTGGCTCAGGCTGAGGTCGTCAATATCTCACGGGCTGCGGGATTTACGGTCAATGCCGATATACCGCTGTCCATACGGAACTCGGCCGAACAGATAGAGCAGGCAATGAAGCTGATTTCCGAACTTATCGAAAGTAATCCTAATACTCAGTTGAGGCGTGTAAGATTCAGCGGGGTTGCCAATTATTCATTTATGATTTCCCTTCGCTATATCATCAACGATTTTTCGCTCCGTCACCCGATCCGGACAGAAGTAAATACGGAGATTGTCAGGCATTTTCAGCAGAATCATATTGAGTTTGCAGCGGCTCCGTATTTCAGGCTTGATCCCTGTATTCCTGAATCGCAGCCGCAGATTTCGGAAATTGCACATAAAGCAGAACCGGTTTAAACCCGTTCCGGAAGTTTCTCAATTGTAGAACGGGTTTGAAACCCGTTCTACTAAAATTCTCAAATCCGAAAAATAATATTGTAGAACGGGTTTGAAACCCGTTCTACTAAAATTCTCAAATCCTAAGAATAATATTGTAGAACGGGTTTGAAACCCGTTCTACTAAAAATAAGGATAAATAATGAAAAAAACGCTGCTGTGGGTTTTGGCTGTCACACTGTTAATCAATACGGCTGTTTGTCTTTTATTTTTTCTGCCCTCACACCCGCTCATTCCCATGCCGGAGTTCGGGAAAAGAAGAGTGATATATATCGGAGTGGCAGGACCTTTGACGGATCACGGGGGAGCAGCCATGCTCAGAGGTATTGAGTTATACAGAGACAAAATCAACAGAGAAGGCGGTGTTGACGGCAGGAAAATAGAACTGCTTTTTTTTGACGACAAAGACAAAGCGGAAATAGCCGAAAGCAATGCTGCTGAAATTGCAGACGAAAACAAAGTCATGTTTATACTCGGACATTATCGTGACGATACTTCGGTTGCCGCAGGGAAAATCTATAAACGGGAAGGAATCCCGGCAATTACTGCCTCAGCGACCGCCGAATCTGTCACTTACGGCAATGAGTGGTATTTCAGAGTCATACCCGTCAATGCCATGGAAGCGGAATTTGCTGCCAATTATATTTACAGAAGCATGAAAAAAAAATCGGCAAGCATTATTTTCTCTACAGACAGTTACGGACAGGCGATTGCCGGCAATTTTGAAAAAACAGCCAAATCTCTGGGAATGGAGATTAAAAAGAAATGGGCTTATGACAGAAAAGGAAATCCCGACGAACAGGCAAAGTCCATTGTCGCGGAATTTCAATCAGCAGACAAAGGAGACATCCTGTTTCTGGCAACCCACAGTCCCGAAGGCGCAAAACTGATTACTGAGTTAAAAGATTCGAAAACAGACTGTCCCGTTATCGGCTCTTACGCATTTGCAAGAACTTTCTTCAATGCAATGAAAAATTATCCGCGGGAATGGTCGGAACCCGGGTATTATTCGGACGGCATCTATTTTTTCACCCCCTTTATGGCAGATATCGGGGGAATAGAAACCTACAGGTTCAAACAGGAATTTATAAAAACCTGGCATGAACCTCCCTCAGATATCAGCGCGTGCTACTATGATGCCTTCCATGTTGCGGTTCAGGCAATAAAAAAAGCCGGAATTCACGGCGGAGCCGATCATATACGAGAAGACCGGAGAAAAATCAGAGAGATATTGGCGGGCTTCTACAGCAAAGACACCGCTGTCTCCGGCATTACCGGACCTGTTTATTTTGACGGGAACGGCGATGTCCGAAAACATTATGCGGTGGGGAGGTGGTGGAAACAGAAAGCGATTCCTGCATTATCGCAATATCAGCAGACTGCCGATACCGGAACCGTAAATGAGACAGCAGTAAAACAGATTTTAGACGGAGATATTCTGCTGATAAAAGATACGGTTATGAATAAAATCCGCATCGTTTACGCAGCCATATACAATATCAAAGTCGGCATTCCGGATATAAAACATTCCGAATGCGAGACGGAGTTCGACATCCGGTTCCGTTATGCAGGCATTTTTGACGATGCGAATATCGAATTTACAAATGCCGTAAGCCCTGTCAGTCTGGGAAAACCGGTCAAAGAAGAAAGCGGGCGTCTCACTGTCAGGATATATCACGTGAAAGGGAAATTCAGACTTGATTTTGATTTCCGAGACTACCCCTTTGACTCTCAGGTGATACCGGTGCGGTTCCGTCATGCAGCAATGACAGATGACCGGATGATCTATTTTCCCGATACTCTGGATATACCTCAGTCCCCTGACATCGCCGTACCCGGCTGGGATGTCGGAGATGTCTCGCTATATCAGGATGTGGCGGTGAAAGATTCGAACTTGGGGAACCCGAAATTTTTTGATTCGCCTCACCGGATCAATTATTCTCAGTTCAACGCGGAAGTTGAAATCCTGAGACAGGGGAATTTCTTTGTGGCTGCTTATTTTTTTCAGATCGCTGCCATGCTGATCCTGTTATACGGAATTTACTTTATACGTCCGGACCGGCTCCTGCCCCGTGTCATAATACCGATGGTCATACTGACATTCGGGGTCTGTACCCGCCTGATTTCTTTGATAGAATTTTCGGCAGGATATATGGTCTCTCTTGATTATGCTTTTTTCACGGTATATATTCTGATTATCCTGTCTGCTCCGCTGTCGCTGTATATTTGCCGGCTGCATCAGAAAGGGCAGGACAGAAAAGTGAAATTTCTGACGTATTCGGGGAGAATTGCTTATCCTTGCGTTCTTTTGGCTATGGGAACAGTGTTTTTTTATCTCCGAGGATAAGGGAAGTGAGAAGTGAGAAGTGAGGAGTGAGAAATAAATTTTCAATTCTCACTTCTCACTTCTCACTTCTCACTTAAAAGGATGTTCCCGGACAAAATCAGGACGATAAAGCGAGGAACTTTCCGGCTCCTGCATCCAGCCTCGATGAAAACCGAGTAATTCCGCCTCTTCTCTCACTCTCTCATATTCATCTGCTCTCAGGGTTCTTCCGATTATCGGATGGTCTGCCGCAGGTTCAGGGGGATAGTATTGCGACATCAGGGAAATATGAACCGAGGCAGAAATCTCTTCGGCAATATATCTTAATACTTGCAGGCTGTTCTCAATATGACCCGGCAAAATCAGATGACGGATAATCAGCCCGGATTCTGCCAGTCCCTCATCATTGCAGTAAAGCGCAGCTCCTTTCTGACGATACATTTCTCTTATGCTTTTTGCTGCAATTTCAGGATAATCGAGCGCGTCGGAGTAGTCCTTTGACAGACCCGGGTCCATATACTTGAAATCCGGCAGCCAGACATCAACAAGCCCTTCGAGTTCACCGAGTGTTTCTACACGGTCGTAGGCATTGGTATTCATCACAATCACAGGATGTCTTTCCAGACGATGAAGCTCGGCAATTATGCTTTTCATCTGTACGATGCAATGCGAAGGCGAGACAAAGCCGAGCATATCAATGCCTGTATCCAGGACTGAAATGATCTTTTCTATGACTTGCCCGAGACTGAGCGGGTAAGAGACAATTTTGCCCTGATTCCTGCTGATCTGGTAATTCTGACAATAAATACATTGCAGATTGCATCGGGTAAAAAACACATTGCAGATTCCCGCACTGCCGGAGAGTACCGGTTCCTCGCCTTTGTGAACACAGACAGAGCCGATCTCAAAGCCGGCACCGGTTCTGCAATATCCGAGACGGTCGGAAAACCGGTCTGCACCGCAGCCCCGGGGACATATTGTGCAGTTTGAAAGCCGCTTCAGATCATTCATAATACCAGTCCCTCGACTCTTTTCAGGCTTAACTTACCACTTTCACAGAAAAAAAGGAAAATGTCTCATCAACCTTTCTGAAATCAAACTCAATGGGCCGGCTGGCTTTTCTTGCCATTTCAATGAAACCGAGTCCTCCGCCTTTGCTTCCTTCTCCGGGTCCTTTTCTGCGCTGTTCTTTGTAATAGGCTTTGAGTTCTTCTTCATTCATACCCTGCAATTTTGTCAGCTTTTCACGGAAAATATCCACCTTCCCGTTCTCTATCATGTTGCCGCACAGCACAAAATATTTTCCGTTTTCATAACCGACAGCAATGATGCCGAAGCTTAATTCATCCTCTTTTCCCGAATGATCCTTTGGAAGTTTTTCGGCAGAATAGTGCATGATATTCTGTGCATTTTCTACGAGCATGGAAAACACCCTGAGAACAGTTGTTTTGCTCGCTTCTTCCAGTTCCATTTTCTGTTTCAGGGTGGAAGCGATTTCCGCCACAAGATTCTGCGAAATCGGGCCGCTGAAACTTAAAAAAATTTCCCGTTTCCTGAAAACTTCCTTTAATTCGTAAAGATCATCCACCATCATTATTCTTTCCCCCTTAATTAATTGAGAATTGAGAAGTGAGAAGTGAGAAGTGAAATTTTCTCACTTCTCACTTCTCACTTTTCACTTCTCACTTCAAAAATATCTGAAACCGGTCTGCTGCCTTATTGAGAGCATTGCCGGGCAGTGCCGGCCGGATAAGTCTGACCGGATAGGAGCGGTCCTTTGCCATTTCCGATTCTAACTCAGAAAGGAATGTTTCCCTGAATGCTTTTATTTCTGTAAATCCCCGAGACTTTATGATCTTCATAACCGCATGGAACGGAAGCCATTCGGACCCGGCCTGATTCAGATAATCCGAGACAAGCCTTTCCATATATTGCTTTGCTTCAGCGCAGGCGATATGATATTGCCATGTTCCGATTTTTTCTTTATAGACAATATGAAAGCTTATAGGCGAATCGCCGAGCCATTTCCTGCCCGCGTCTGCGGAAAGACATGAGAGATAAAACAGCATCGGCTCAAGGATATATTTGTCCGGCTGCTTATTCGGACTTTTGGCAGAACCGGTCAGAATCATGGCATTCCATCCGTTTCCGCCGTTTTTCCATATCCAGGGCAGTTGTCCGTGAATTGCTGCTTTGCGCTCCGCTGTTTCTCCGAGAGAAGTCATTGTCCTGACCGTTCTGCGAACCGATAAAAACACAGCGGTACAGGCAATCGGATTCAATGCCCGATTTCATCCTATCCGCAAGAGGCTCCAAAGTGTGCAGACGGGTCATCACATCTTTTGCAATCTCTTTTTTATCAGACAGAGCAAAAGCACCTTCCGGGGTTCTGCTTTCCAGAAGCATACGCTCATAAGCCTGCTCGTAAAGTCTCAGGATATCCTGACTCGTATCAGAAAAATAAGCGTCGAGCCAACGCCGGATCGGCATAACTTTCAGTTCCCAGTCCGCGGGAAATTCCGAAAAAAACGGCTCATCTTCATCAAGAGTTATTTCTTCCAC
>JFJP01040191.1_pt1 | contig 11704 bp, 25 predicted proteins | sample 431651 | NCBI WGS metagenome assembly JFJP01 (sample SAMN02602958, study PRJNA72255) | Microbial mat metagenome, whole genome shotgun sequencing project. | biome: fresh water; feature: sink hole; material: water; isolation source: purple microbial (photo- and chemosynthetic) mats found in... | reverse complement strand
TTTGCCTCCACCCATAAAGATGGTTCCAATTTGTTCTTCTCTTAAACTCATTTGTTCTATTTTTACATTAACATTAATATTACCACTTTCCTAGTGGACATGCTTCATCTATTACTCTACATTTTGATCCCAAAACACACCCGCATCCATGTTTGAATCCGGGTTTTGGTATTGGGGACATTTGATTTGTTTTCGGATTAAGGTAAATTGTAGGATTACAAACCTCTCCAAATATTCTATCTACTTTGAGTAGCTTACATTTGTGACATACAGCTATTCTCTCTAAGTATAAATCTTGATCTTTATTTAATAAATTCTTATAGGTTCCAACTACTATTGCGCTAATAGACATACTGTTACTCCTCCTATGAAGCCTGCCCCTAACCAATAAGGCCAGCGACCTACTCTTTTTTGTGCTTTATTCAATTGTTTTTCTAATTTACTATTCTCTGTTTTTGATACAGCCAATGCAGATTCTCCATCCTTTAAAGCAATCTTATCATTAGATATTATGGTTGCCTGTAAATTAATTTTAGAATCTTGTAATTTAATTATTGATTCATCAGCTGCATATAATCCTTTATATTGTTTTAAGTCATTAATATAAAGTCTTAGATTTGTTACTCCTGGCTTAGTAAATTTATAATGAATCAATGTATCATTTACTATTGAATCTTTTACTATCGCCCATGTGGGTAATTGTTTTGTTAAAGAGTCAATTGCCTTTGCGTGAGTGTCTGCACTCGCATCTTGTATAACTTTATCAGTTTTAGTTTTGTCTATATATACAAGTATTTTCTTTTCTTTTGTAATAGCAATTTGTTTGTCTAGACTATCAACTTGATAGGTAAGCATATTATTAACTATTCTGATTGAATCAATTCGTGATTCATACATTTCTATTAATCTTTTCTTCTCATTATTCTTCCCCAATTTGTATTCATTAAATAGTGAGGAAACTCCCCAATATGATACTGCAACTATTAGTATAGATCCTAATATTATTGCTATTTTAGAAAATAATTTTTTCCCTTGATCGCTTAAACTCATCGTGTTCAATTGTTTTTTTATGAAAGGCCAGCATCCTCTCCACGTCACTCTTTAAATATTCACATTCATAAGTAGCATTTCCTCCATCATGGTCATAGTGCAATAAAATTAGAGCTTTTATTTCAAATCTTGGATCAATCTTTTGAATCATCCAAGCATATGTGGAAAGCTGTAAGCTATAATGCCAAAAATTTGTATCTTGTATATTATTAAGAGGATACTTCATTGTAGAATGTTTCTTAGTCTTTCTATCAAAGTATGCTTTCATGTCAATCTTTTTATTAGTCTTATAGTCGAGGATATATACATCCCATCCATCTATAATTACTAAGTCTGCTTGTCCTGCTAATCTTAACTTCCCATCATCAGAGATTCTGGATAAAAGAAGTTCAGGATATACATTCTGTCCTGACTCTAATCTATTACTTGTGTTAGTATTAAAACTTCCACCTAATCCTAAGTGTTGTAATTCTTTAGTTTTGCCGGCCAAATGTTCTAATTCATGTTGTCTATGAATTGCAGTTCCTCTAATACAGGAGGTCTCTCTTTTTTCTTGCCATTCTGCAAGAATTTCAGTCTTTCTTGTAGAAAAGGCATCAATTGAGACGCCCGTTCTATCAAGATAAGTATTATTAAATTGTTTAAAATTTAAAAGATCTGCTTTAACTGAAGCTTTAAAAACTTCTTCTCCAATTATACTTTCTAGAGCTTTATAAGAAGACCAAAAGTCTTCATCAAATACTGTAAATTGGTGTATTAAAGTAGTAACAGAAATGCATTGTTGGTTTGACCCCTTAACCCAGTATTTATGTAGTTCATCGTTATATTTAACTAAATTATCTTCTTTATCTACTAGCAGTTGGTCATAATCAATTACACTTGTCATCATCATTTAAATTTATTCTTTTCTTTTTCTCTTTCATCTATTTGGTCAAAATTAATCATTGAGCCTATCTTCTGAGCTGCTTTACTTGTAGGTAAAATTGCTCTTGGTAGATCAATTGATTTTTTTGATGTCTTGGTAGTAAGAATTACTAAAAATCCTATTGCTTCGTCGATACCTTGTATTGAGCAAAACAATGCAGAATTTATATTTGCTCTTTCCATAATTTGAGAGAGGATTAAGTATTCTTCTACTGGTGGTGCGTTGGTATCTATAAAGAGCGCTCCCTCTCTTTCTAACCTAGTTAAAAAACTAGATATTATAGAAGTATTCATTCTTTGATGCCCTGTACTCATTAATGATAGTCCAGGTGTTGCAACTTCGGCGGCCGCAGTCATATACAAAAAAGGAAGTCCTACAAGATTTGTTGTACCATTAGAAAACTCGAATACAATTGCTCTATTTGCATTAGTCTCTTCAGCTAAGTCACTGAGTATACATTGCACATCTTCTGCAAATTGTTTTCTAAGTCTGTTTCCATGTTTATGGTTACTCTTTGCCTCATCTGCTCTTTCGGAAAATTTCTTGTCTATTACTTTTCCTAGAGCACTCTTAGAAAATACCAGATATACTGCTGCCAAAAAGGGAACAATACTAACTGATACAAAGGCAAATGCAGCTCAAAATCCATGGTTACTAATAATATAAGTTAATAATTTCAATACATCTGTCATGCTGGTTTAAACTTTTAATTTTTAGTTGCTTTTTGAATTTTTACAAAGGTATCAATAAATTTTAAAATAAAACTTAATTTTTCTAAATACTTTTAGATTTAATACCTAAATATCAATGATCTTTTACATTTGTAATTTATAAATGAAGTATTGAATAATTTTTATATCTTTAGATTTAAATACTATTCTCTCGTAAGACAGCTAAAATCTTTGGAATTTTAGGGTTTCTTACGCAATCTTCATCTGCAAATTCAAGTGTTTTTATCAAGTCTGAGTCTGAAAATATTCTTAAGACATGCTCAAGGCAAGATTCTGATTTTCTTTTTCTATCTACTTGTTCTACATCTCCCAGGAAAATATATTTTGAATCTTCTCCAATCCTTGTAATGATAGTTTTAAATGTATCATTATCCATGTTTTGAACTTCGTCAAAAATAACCACTGAATTATCAATTGATAAACCTCTTATATAAGCTAGTGGTAATACTTGCAATACTTTTGCATCTATCAGTTTCTGTGCGGATCCTTCTCCGCATATCTTATCTATATTCCATACGTAGGACATCATAAATGGTTCCATCTTCTCTTCCATTCCTCCCTTAAGAAATCCTATTTCTTCACCTGGAATAGTTGTTACAGATTTAACTAATATAACTTTTTTATAGATCTCTCCTACAAGACCTAATGCTGTTGCTAATGCAACATAAGTTTTTCCGCTACCAGGCACGCCCTTAGCGATTACAATTTCATTGTCCTCAATTAGTTCGACTAATTGTCTTTGTTTTTCAGTTCTTGGTTTGAAACCATAAACTAAGCTAGATTGTTTTTCGGGTAATCTGTTGTGTTGTTTCCTGCCCATAAGTTAATTGTTAGTTAAAAAAAGAAAAGCCCACTATATAAAATAATGGGCTAAAGATGTATCGGTTAATGTGAGCTTCTTAGAAGTTAGTGAAATATATGCTGCTGGTGTCGTACATTAGAGTAGACGAGTCATATAGATTCTGTTGTCACATACCCATACAATATTGTTACCACTTCGGTTCTAGCTTTTTATAGTTTTTAACTACATCTCCGGCTAGTTCAGGAGTGAATTCTATAAGAGTTTCCTTAATAAATTTTTTAGAAGGATTTCCTAACTTAAGCTGAATAGCTCCATATGTTAATCCTTCTTTTCGAAGTTCTGTTATTTTTTGTTGTAACTCTGTCATGATAGTTTATTTTGCACCCTCGGTAGGATTCGAACCCACACTGATCAGATTTGAAGTCTGATGTGCTACCGTTACACTACGAAGGCATGTGTTATTTTATTCTTTCTTCAATTTCTTTTATTATAGTCTCTAAGTTTTCTATTGATGTTTTACATTTATAGTAAACTCCAGGAGTATTAATTCTAGGCTCATTAAAAACTTCTATTTCATCTTTATATATTCGGATAGTCCATATATCCTTAGACCACTCATTCTCCCAATCAGTTTCATTAAATTGTGCTTTACGCAGTAATTCTTCCATATGTCATTTTCATTTTGATACCACAAAGATAATACTATTTTTGGTACAAAAAACATAAATTATTATTTTAGTCGGTTTTAATTTTCTAATATATCTAATTCAATATTTTACCACATTAAACTATTTCTAGATCGGATTTAAAGAGTCACATACTTGTAAATGTTCATGTTTTGGATTGTTGGCCAATTATATATTTTTTATTAAAAACTTATTGTACTTTTGTATCTATTGTAATAGTGAATGAAGATTTTGTTACAGTAAAATTAACTGCAACTCTATAATCCTAATAACTTAATACATGGGAAAATACAAAATTACACTAAAGGATCTGTGGTTGAGAACCTGATTAGAGTTTAAATCTTTGATTAGATACTATTTTAATATTAGTAAGGATGGACATTTTATTATTCCACATAATTATACATTAAAATTCTATGATAATTTTGGTGATAGGCTTTTAAAAAATTGATTAGATGCATCAAAATGATGAGAGCAACCTTATCATCCAGAAAACTTAAATCAATGATTTGATGCTGGGCAGACTAAGAGGGTAAAAGACGGAGTGCAATTCTCTGTTATTAATAAACCAAAATATTTTAAGGAAATAGCTACGATTATTCCTGTAGCTATTGGAAGCATGAGAGCTAATTCAACATGGAAATATGGAATTTTTTCTTTTACTGCTAAATTACCAAGTGGAACTAATCTATGACCTGCACTTTGATTAAGTGGAAGTAAACATTGGCCTCCTGAAATTGACCTATTAGAAGGATATTCTGCAGACACTATTGATTATCATAAAGGCAAAGAGATTAAATCTAATGTTTATATGAGTGATGGTATTGGAGGAAATTATGTAGGAGGTTCTAGAGCTCATAGATTACCAAATAAAATAACCAATGAATTTATTGAATATATCATATGATGAGAGCAGGATTTTATCAAGTTATATTATAATGGATATCTAGTTAGACACATAACAGATAAAGAAGTGCTAAACAAAATGGATGAAGCTATGAATCTTATTATAGGAACAGGCTCCCAAAAAGAATTTAATAAAGATAACGTCTCTCCAATGATAGTGAAAGAGGTTAAAGTTTATCAAAAATAATAATTAACAAATAACAACTATGAAATTTATTCCAAAGAAACAAACTGGAGAATTAGTACAAAGATATTTACAGGCTAATCAGTATAGTTTAAACAAACCAATTATGTCTGCACCTGCGCCTGCTAATATGATTACTCCAAATCCAGCTTATTTTTCTCCTGCAGAAACTGAAGCTAATCTTGCAAGACAGGCTGCTCTACAAGCTAAGTATAATAGCTCAGTTACACCTGGAGCACCAGTTAATATCTCAGGCCCTACAGTTATAGGTCAAGGCAGATCGTTAAACTACAGGCCAACTTTGACTCAAGGTCAAGGTCAATTAACTCCTAGGGCAAGAACAATTACTTCTGTACCTACGGCTACACCTGTATCAGTAAGTGGTATCCAAGATCTTGTAGATACATGGAAATCAGGACAAACAAGTCAGACTAAAACTGAACCTAAATGACAGATGCCTTATACAAAAGCAGAACCTACAGTTGCTAAACCCGAAGCTAAACCCGCTGCCAAGCCAGCAACAAAACCTGCAGCAAAACCTGTTAATAAAACAAAAGTAGTTGCTAAAAATAAAACAACTCCTCCTATTGATAATAGTTTAAAAGGAGCACCTAAAGCTAATCAATTACCAGATAGATTGCAGAAAGAAACTTATAGTAATAAACCATCGGGGTCTTCAAAACAAGCTCCTAAAAAGAATTCAACAGTAGATGGTGGACTTATTGGACATGCAATTAATCAAGCAATGCCAGGGTCAACAAATAAATCGTCATATAGATATCCTAGAGTAATTGAAAAAGTAGGCGGAGCTGCAGCAGGTAATCCTACTCCTGGTTCTACTGCTAATAAATTATTACCAGATGTAAATAATCCTATTGGACAATTACTACATTGGATGAGCCCAAAAACAACTAATGCAGTTAGATAATTTATTATTAACAATTTAACATTTAAAAGTTATGGCATGTGGAACTAAAAGCAAACCAAAACCTAAACCAGTTAAGAAACCTGTAAAAAAATAATTACAGATTGGTACAAAAAAGAATAGCCGCTCTCTTAATTGAGGCGGCTATTTTTGTTTTAGTTTGAAACTGTAAGTGTTGTCTTATAACTTGCACTTGAAAGATCCCCACACCACACTGTTGGCAATTGCCAAGTTGGTGTATTTGGTTGTATCCATGGGATAGAAGGTTGCACATATGGTTGATATGGTTTATAAGTTGGAATATAAATAAATTCCTTTACTATCTTCTCTTCTGCGAATGGTTCCAATGTCCATTCATCCTTATCTATATGTAAACTTTTTAAAGTATCAAATAACTCTCTAAGATTTACATCATTATATATAGTTACTACTTTATTTATCGGGTCTATTCCTAATTGCATTATGAATGTTTGTTTATTATATCAAGTAAGTTTGATTTGCTGGTCATTCCAACAACCTTATCTACTATCTTATCATCTTTAAAAAATAATAAGGTAGGTATGTTTCTGATATTATGGTGTGCTGCTAAATTCTCTTCATCTTCTTCAATATTTACCTTTGTGATTGTTACCCAATCAAAGGTTTCCTCTAGTTGTTGGAGAATCGGAGCTAACTGTCTACATGGTTGACACCAATCAGCATAAAAATCTAGGATTTGAATCATTGTTTTATTTCAAGTTTAGTATCTGCATATTGGAAGTTGTTTTCTGGATCATGTGAAACTAAAGTTCTTATTACATGATTAACTTGCAGATAATAGTTATCAGATAATTTTCTTTTAAGGTTATCTATAATTTCTTCATTGGTAACGAATAGCATAACTTCTTCATTATTACCAATAAGTCTATCCATTCTATTATTCATATAAAACTCTTCTCCTGAGAAATAACATTCTACAAGTTCATGAAGAATTCTTTCAAATATTTCATCTTTTGTTTGAGTCTTAGCCATTAGATTAAATGACTAAAGATTAATAGGTCTCTAAAATCTTCTACAGTGTCAATCTCGAATCCGTAAGTATTCTTTTGTTTACCTCTATGCATAGTAATTACATTTGGATAAGCAAGATCTAATATGATTTCATAAGGAGTTCCATTAACTACTTTAGCATAAATTACAATTCTTTCTCCAACTGTTTTCTTATTGAAGCCGAACATTCTCATGTGACCTTCTTTAATAATTTGGGCGCTTGTAATTGTGTCATTAATTCTTTCAAGAACGGCTACCATTGCATTGCGTTCATTGATTAATTTTTCTAATTCATTCATTATTTAATATTTAATTGGGTTAATAATTTTTTTAATTCACTTTTATTTTTAATATTACCTCTAAAGATAATATCTCCATCACTATGGTGTTCATCTTCATTCCATAAGTAGATATCTACTTCTTGTTCAATCCATTTTCTAACTCTGCAGTTTCCTTGTTTAAACCATCCAGAACCTAAATGTTCAAATCCTAAGGATGCTATATCCTCGCGATCTAAATATTTAACTCTTATACGACTTAAGTCCATATCAAATATGGTGTAATATTTATTCATAAATGAATCTATGGAATAAATATCTTTGAACCAAGTATTTCCTCCTATGCCTGACATAATAGTTTCATCATATTTTTCATATTCATATTCAAATCCTACATGTAATTCTTCTATTGTTGGTGTGTAGTATTCTGTCATATTAATCAATATTTGAATATACATTGATACATCCGTATCCTCCCCAAACTGCGCAGTCTGGATTTTCTTGTCTTGCTTTATCTAATTCCTCTTCAGTTGGCCAAGGAGATCTTATATATACACCTTTAGATGGAGGCAGTTGTTCTAACATTTTTATATAACTCATTTCTTCATTAGACCTTGGATCTAATCTTTCAAGTTTAGGTTCATCTTTATGAGATTCCATAAATGCAAATTCGCTATCTATTAATAGTTGTTTAAAATCTTCTTTTAACATTTTATCCTTTGCTACTATTTCCCATGGTGCACACATGTTTTTTAATATTTCTTCATCAATTGGTGCCGGTGGAAGTAATGGAGGTAGTTCCATTAATATTCTTGCAAGCTCTTGTGGTGATACTGCAACCATTTCTCTTTTTAAACTATATGCTCCTTCTATCATTACCATCTTCTTTTAAAATAATGTATTCCTGCAACTCCAAATCCAGAGATAAATAATTCGTCTGGCTTTTTCCTATAATATTTTGAAGCAAGAGGAATCATTGTTATCACTGCTTGTTCTAGTAGTTGTAGACCATAACCTTGTGTGCCATATTTTTCTGCAAACTCTAATTCTTTCTCTCTAAATTCAGTAGCTTGTCTTACTAAATCATTCAATATTTCTTCTGAACTTTTATCGGTCTCAGGAGGATAAGTATTAAACTTCTTATCAAAGTCTGTTTTATCTCTTGCCATTCCTACATAATCGTAGAAGTACATCATACATTCTCTATTCTCTGCGTACATTATATTTTCTCTATTTTATTGACATCACTAATTATAATAAAAATAGTATTTCCAATTATTGTGTAGGAATCATCAAAATTCTGACCCCATAAGTCTAACCATTCTTGAATAAAAAATCTAATCTCTTTTGTAACATATAAATTGTATGTGTTATTAACAGGAATTGGCTCGTGTTCAAGAGTTTTGTTCATTAATTCATCTACTATTAAAAATGCACAATTCACTCCATTTTTACATATCTTATTAAATGTCATTTCTAATTCTATTTCTTTTTCCATTATAATTCGATTTCTTGATCATCCATCGTTGCTAAATCAATAGCCGTGGCTTTTAAATATTTCTTTACCATCTCTAATTCATACTTCATCTTATTGATTTCCATTTGCTGTTGTGCAATTATGATATCATGCTGTTCTATTTTACATAGCACAAATTGTCCAAACTTTGGCAAGTTAAACTCTAATGCTTCTGTAGGATTTCCATCATTATCTGATGTTAATCTTTTACTAATAAATTGACTATCCACCAACTCGCTTACCCTTCTATAAATAGTAGACTCGGATATTCCGGTCTTCTCTGATAATTCTTTATCTGTATAAGTTGTTTTTGCTACTCCAGTGTCTTTATCAACATATAAATGTTTTTGTACCGCTATCATGAATGCCTTTTGTTGAGTGGTTAAGTCTTTATTTTTTAAGAACTCATAGTCATACATTTCAAACTTCTCAGATTTTGTATTAAATTTATACGCATTACATTTGCCAACTTTGGTTTTTTCTATATCTCCACATTCCTCTAATCTCTTGATCGCATTTACAACTCCTTGGTTGGACATTTCACAATCTTTTGCTAATCTAGCTATGCTCACTATTGACATTTTAGTTTGACTATTCATGAACTTCTTAATTTGGGCATAGACATTTAGATCGTTGTATTCCTTTCGGGTTGTTCTGCCATCCTGTTTAAAGTTTGGAGCACTAACCGAGTTCGGTACTTGTATATGTTGTTTACTGCTATGTTCCATATTCGATATTCGATTTTTATATGCTACAAAGATACACAAAATAGTTGAAACAAATTGTATACGATATGTTAATAATTGTTAAAAAATATTTTACGAGACTGAGGTGTATCTACGTCAAATTTAGTATGATATTTTTCAAAAATAGTATGAGCTATCGTCAGATTTAGTATGATTTTCGTCAAATTTAGTGACATACTATACTTAATATATACTTAATATTTTACTATATATAATAGCCCCAATTGCCAAACCTACTTTTCTAAATTGATATTTTGATTTTTTGACATATAGACATCATCCACAACAAAAATAGTATCAGAATATGAAATGAGATTTAGTGATAATGTATCTAATGAATCTACTGCCATAGTAAAATTACCGTCTAGGTCAGTGTAAATAGTTTGATGATTGGAATTAATCCTTACACCTGCCAATCTTTCTTGTGTTTGACTATCGGAAATTGTACCGACTAATAAATTGGCAATTAATGCCATTGTGATAATGAATGTTTGCATAATTAAAGTTTTAACAAAGGTACATATAATTTATGACTTGAATGTTAACGCAATATTAAATCTCTATTATATTTTCAGAAAAAATTTTTTAAAATTTTCAGAAAAAAAATTTTGTTTCTATTTGGCTAGCGCTACACCTGTTTCCTTTGTTCCCCCCAGCCTTAAGGGGCGAGAAAAGCAATTTAAAATCGCCAAATTAATCACAAAAATAACAATTAAAACACAGAAAAATGGATGATTTAACCATTATCACCGCTGAAAACATTAGCGAAGCGCGTACTCATATCGGACAAAACGATGAGAAAGTGAAAAACTCTGCACAGGAATTTGTAAAAACTCCTGCAAGTGGTAAATTTGCTTCTGCACCGTCTTTTAAAGCGTTCATTATCAGCGTGTTGAAAGAGGGAAGCCTTACTGAATATGAAGATAAAGAGGTAAAATCTTTAGGCTACCTTACTGAAAACAATGAATTTGTTTCTGAAAACAATATTTTCTCTAATACCGTTACCGATACTGCCGTAGAGGTAAAATCAGTAAAAAACAAGGGCAAATATATGTTTAAACAAAGCCATGTTTCAGGCGAAGATGTTTGGAACGGTGCAAGTCAGGATGCCCGTTTGCTTAACTTGGCAGGTAAGACCTTTACAACTACTTCAGTTGAAGGCAGAGCATTAAAACTCTATACAGTAGACAAAATGTTTGTAGCTTCAAATGAAGCACCTTATATTGCCATGTTGGAAAAGAATGTTGAACCTAAAACTTATCATAAGTTTGTAGTTCAATAATAATCCGAATACCAAAGCAGACACAGAAATGTGTTTGCTTTTGGTTTTTCAAACCAATAAGTATATTCAATCATTTCATATGACTACATTTTCAACGGACGAATTAGATGTTAAACGGATTTATACATTTCTTGGAATATTTGATGATGATAACACATTTATAAGAGCTGATACAAAAGTCATACGGTGTATGGCATATAGACATTTACGGTTAGAGATCGTACGTCAATTAGCTTTTGTAAACATTAAATATGTTAAAGATTTTGTAAATGCTTGGGTAATATTTCAAGTAGTATTAGCCCCAAAAAATACAATGATAGAATAAGATTACGCAGACAGAACAACATATTGAATAGGATTTTTATATCCCTGCGTAGTCTTACATCTATTTGAGGCAACACAAGTTATTCAATAGGTATTTTGTTTTCGAAAAGATTTGTATGTTAGTGGGAATGATCCGGGTTTCAACCAACACACACTCCCGAAAATTTTCCGTTTTCCAATTCACATCATAACATTTTCCAAAATACATTATATGTTGTCAACTATTTCACAACATATTTTGAGAATACGTTATTATGCAGTCACGCACAAGAGTAAGTGGATAAAATTCTCATCAATTGTATCACTATAACTTACGCAAG
>JFJP01019802.1_pt1 | contig 11704 bp, 2 predicted proteins | sample 431651 | NCBI WGS metagenome assembly JFJP01 (sample SAMN02602958, study PRJNA72255) | Microbial mat metagenome, whole genome shotgun sequencing project. | biome: fresh water; feature: sink hole; material: water; isolation source: purple microbial (photo- and chemosynthetic) mats found in... | reverse complement strand
CGGGACGAACACGGGATGGCTGTCCACGATCCCGCCGATGAATCGGCGGGCTATGCGCGTCGTGTCCCTCCGCGACGGGGAAAATACCTCTCCCTGGCAGGGTTGCTCGTTCATGAAAAATGTGTACCTATTTACGAAATTATGTAGTAGTTTCACGAACTTTACGGCAGCGCTAAAAAATTTTCCCCCCGAACTCATGTCAGTTAAAAGCGTTCAAACTCATCATCACGGTCATCGCGCAACAGTTGCGGATTTTTGCGCACGTTGGGCGGCGGCGTTTCCGCCGTTTTCCGGTCGTGCGGCACAAGATGCGCAATTCTGACCGTATTTGGCGTAGCCGCAACGCGCTGCGGCGCTTGTTCGGCGACGCTGAAAAATTCCATCGTCGCCAGCAGTTGTTCTGCTTGCGACGCCAATTCTTCCGACACCGACGCATTCTGCTGAATCACCTGATCGAGTTGTTGAATCGCCTTGTTGATTTGTTCCGTCCCGGTGCTTTGTTCTTTGCTGGCCGAACTGATTTCCTGCACGAGTTCCGCGGTGCGCTGAATATCCGGCACTAAATTCGTGAGCAGTTCGCCGGCTTTTTCCGCAATTCCCAGGCTGGAATTCGCCAACCCGTTAATGTCATTCGCCGCGGTTCGGCTGCGTTCCGCCAATGACCGCACTTCCGCGGCAACCACGCCAAACCCTTTCCCATATTCCTGGGCTTTCGCCGCTTCAATGGTGGCGTTCAGCGAGAGCATGTGCGTTTGCCGCGCGATTTCTTCCACAATCGTAATCTTTTGGGCAATTTCTTTCATCGCCGCCACCGTATCGGTCACGGCGCGGCCGCTTTCACGCGCACTGTGCGCCGATTTGAGCGCCAATTTTTCCGTTTGGCTGGCATTCTCGGCATTTTGCCGAATGTTCGCGGCCATCTCTTCCATTGACGACGACGCTTCTTCCGCGGCCGAGGCCTGTTCTGCGTTCCCTTGTGCCATTTCCTGGCTGCCGATAGCAACCGCACCCGCGCCGGTTTTGACAATCCCCACAATTTCTTGCAGCTTTTCCACCATGTGTTGCATGGCGCGGAGCAATTCTCCGGTTTCATCGCGCCCGCGGACCGGAATCGTGACAGTCAAGTCGCCGTCCGATAATCGCCGCGCGACATTCGCGCTCAGAACGACCGGTTTCGTAATCGAGCGGCTGAACAGGAAAAAGGTGGGGATGAGAATCATCAGGACGGCCGCAATAATCAACGTTCCCAGCCTGGTTTCCTCTGTGATCACGGCTAACAAATGCGCTTGCGCGTCCGTTTGTTCCTGTTGCACGGACGTCACAAGCGCCTGAAGCGCCTGCCGGATCGTCGCGCCGGACGCATCCAGATCGTCGTCAATTTTATCAAACTCCGCGTCAATTTCCGCGACGCGCGCGGTATTTGTCGTAATTAAGCGCCCTAAATCATTTTCCAGCGCGCTTTCAAGCCGCGGGAACAGATCGCGCACGACATGGAACGCCTCTTGTTCGGCGGGCGTATCCGCGAGTTTCTCCAGCTCGGGCAAGGCGTTATGGATAAATTGAATGTCAGCTTGCATCTCGGCAAGCAACGCGTCCTGGATTGTCCCGCTGGCCTTGTCAATGATGGCATCCATCGCCGCCAACATCAAATTCGAATGCGCGAGCAGCGTCTGGGTGAGCAATTGCGTCGCCTCATGCGATAATCCGGGCAAATCTACCGCGCGCTCCTCGTTCTCTTGCGCCGCTTTTAAGAAGACTTGCAACGCTGCGGCGATTTGCGTGCCGTATGCGTCGAGCGTATCGTCAAGCTGCGTTATTTCAGCGGTCAGCTTTTGCATTTCCGCCGCGCTCTGCTCGATCAACGGCACTAAATGCGTTTGAATTTCTTGCTCAAGTAGTGGGAAGGCGGTTTGAATGATCTGCATATTCTGGCGTTCGACATCGGTATCGGCGACGTTTGCAAGCTGGCCGAGATGCGCGTGAGTCGCGTCAAGCGTTGACGTGATCAGGGTCATGCGCGCCGCGTCGATTTGTCCGCGATCTTTATCAATAATGGCATCCATCGCCGTGAGCAAGAGGCTCAAAACCGCCTGGTTGAAATCATTCAGCATCTGAATCTGCTGATTCCGCACCACGGACGCATTGGTCGCGCGTTGAATGGTCTCGGTCGTGTAATAAAACAAGCCTCCTAACGCCCCCAATGCGAGGACAATCCAGATGCCCATCAGAAACATTTTTTTTCCAATCGTCCATTTCAATAATTTCATATCTTCTCCTTCGCGACCAAGCAACGCGCGGCGTTGATCGGCCGTGACATTTCCTTGAGATAGATTGGCTACATGTCAGGGGTCTGACCAGTAATGCTGGCGATTAATTGACGCAGCGGGGCCGGAGCGGGCTGCCGGAAATCGATCCACGACCGCCCGCCGCACAGACTCGGTAACGGCGGCACCATGAGGCAGCCTGGTAAAACGACCGGAATCACAGGGCCGCCGCGCTGCGTAAACTGCTGTAACAGAACGTGATTGCGCGAATCTTGCCAGGGCGCTCCACCCGTTGCGCCCAGCAAAACGACCACGGCTTTCAGCTGCGTCAACCGCCGTTGCAAAGCCTGGTCGTCCGCCGCTTCTGTTGCGCCGACATAAGGCCGGAGACCGTACTCTTGCAACTGCGCCGCAATCTGGTTGACAGCAGCAGCGTCCTCGCGTTGCGCGCAAAGCCACACGTCATAACTGCCAGCGGCTTGCTTGCCTTTCAGCACAAGCGCCAGCGTATCGCGCTGACGTTGCGCCTCGGCGGTTTGATCCAGCGCGTGCAGCGCCTCCGCCGCCATCAGCGCGCCGGTGCGCGGCGCGGCGATCAGTTGAATCTCGTCCGCGCAGACGGGACAACGCAGCTTTGTCTGGCCGCGCGCTTGCAAACGGCTGACCAGCGTATCCGGCATGACTTCGCCGCAGGTCGGGCAAACCGTCGCCTGATGCCGCTGAACGCTCTCCGACAGTGCGAGCCGCCGCAGATGCAGGCTGACGTATGCTTCAAATTGCGCTTGCATTGCGGCGGTGACGGCATTATCGAAAAAAAGCCGGACGACGCCTTGACCGGCCGCCTGTTTTTGAAACGCCAGGCCGCACACGCCGCCGGTGGTCACGGTGAAGGTGGCCGCATTTTTCCAGCGCTCCAACGGCGTAAAAACGCCGCTTTGCGACAAGCGAATCATCACGCCGGCAAACACGTTCAGCACCGGGCCTTCAAAAGCGTATGTCAGCGTGCCAGCCCCGGCCGGCGCACCCTCCTCGCGCGTAATCTGCGATGGAAAAATCAAATCCGTCTGCTGGGCGGTGTGTTCCTGAAACATCAATTCATGCCGGAGCAATTCCTCGCTGGTCGCGATCAACAGCAAGCGTTCTTGGATCGGATCCGCGATCCGTTCTGCCGCTGGCATCCGAAATCGCCCCGCCAGCGCATCTTCTTCCGCAATCGCGCCCGCCCCCGTTGGATGTGCTTGCGCCGCGTGAATCATGGCGGAGGCGTAATTATCCAACAATTCCGGTTGCAGCAGAACGTAATCGCCAAAATTCAGTTGCCGAATCAAGCCCCGGTGCGCGACGTTACCCAAACACGCCGTAAATTGCGCGCGGAGTTCAGCATGCGCGGCCAACGGCGGATGCGTCAATTGAAACAGCCGGAATAATTCCGCCGCCTCCGTGAGGATGCGCCCCGCCTGTTTTTCCGCCAGCAAAAATTGACGCATCTCCTGGAAAACCGCGTTGGAACTCACCTGCGGCAGCGCGTCCCACGGGATCGCGGCTTGAATCGCGGCGCGCAGTTCGGGAATTTGCCACCCTTCTTTGGCGCTGGTTTCAAAGAATCCGGCAAAACCAAAGCGCGTCAGGAGCGCTTCCACACTTTGGCGGCTCAACCCTAAGCCGCCGCGATCACTGCGCGCGACGACTAAAAATTTTTTGACCGCCCAACTCCCGGCGTGCGTCTGGGAACTGGCCTGACGTAAGGCGCGTTCCCAATATTGCAAGCTGTCAAACGATTCGTCGGCCGCACGGGCGTCCACGATGATGAGCGCGACGACGACCTCCGCTAAATGCAACTGATGAATCAAACGATAACCGGGTTGACCGGCCAAATCCCACAGGAACGTTTCCCGCGTTTCCCGGCGACCATCGGCGAATTCGGCGACCGCCTGATCAAACGTCCAGACTTGGCGGCCATGCGTGGACTCGGTCGGTTGAAATGGCTGACCGCTTAACGCGAGCGCTAAGGCCGATTTGCCGACGCCGCTTTCGCCGATCAAAACGACTTTGGCATTTCGATAATAGTGCACGTCGGCGTGATCGTTGTCACGCAATAAAACCGTCAGATCGAGCTGCCAAATGCGGATCGTGCCGACGGGACGGCCTAACGACGCCAACCGCGCGGCTTGCGGCTGAAATGCCAGCCCGCCAAAAATCAGCATGTCCGCCGCTTCGTCCAACGTCGCCGCCGTCTGCCAGGAATCGCTGCGCCAGAGTCGAATGCTGCCGTCATACGATTTCGTCGCCAGCAGCCGCCCATCCGCGGCAAAGCTGAGACCGAGAATCAAATCGGTATGCCCTTCCAGGATGCCGATCTGCCGCCAGTTCGTCGTTTCCCACAGATGCGCCGTATTATCCAAAAAGCCGGCGGCCAGGATGTTCCCGTCCGGCGACCACGCCAGGCTCGTCACGGGGCCGCTGTGTTCTTCCAGGATGTGCAGCGGCTGTAAGCGCCGGATGTCCCATAGGCGAATCGTCTTATCGAACGACGCCGAGGCCAGCCGCGTCCCGTCTGGCGCGCATGCGACATCGTAAATCGGCCCGCGATGGCCGGTGAGGATTCCCAACAACGTTCCATTAACGACGTCCCAGACCCGTATCGTCTGATCGCGTGAGCCGGAGATGAGGAGCGCGCTATCAGGCGACCAGGCGAGGGCGCCGACATCGCTGTGATGGCCGCGCAGCACCTGCACGCATGCGCCGTCCGCCGGATTCCAGAGGCGCACGGTCTGATCAGTCGAACCAGACGCCAAGAGCTTACCATCCGGCGACCAGGCGACTTCATACACCATCTCGGCATGTCCTGACAACACCTTCAGCAGGCGGCCGGTGTCAGTGTCCCAAAGCTGAATTTCGCGATCGGCCGCCGCTGCGAGTACGCGGCCATCCGGCGACCAGTCAAGTTCACACACCGGCACTGCGGTATGTTGCAGCGTGCGATCTAACGAAAGACCCGGCGGCAGCGGTTTTTCTGGCGTTACGCGCCCGTCTGTCGTTTCGATAGCGCGCGCGGCCGGCGCAACCGGCGGCAAACCTTCGGTCAGTCGCCAGATTTGCACCTGCTCGGCGCGCGGCCCACGGATGGCGAGGATCGCTTGGAGCGGGTGAAAGGCCAGACCGCCGCCGAGCGTGTCCCCGGCCTCAGGCCAGACCGAGAGGTCTTCCCAATTCACGGTTTGCCAAAGGCGGAGACTTTGATCGGCTGATTTCGCCGCCAGATACCGACCATCAGCCGCAAAACGCAGGCTTAAAATTTTTTGCGGCGCGGCGGCGAGACGCGCGGCCACGGTCTGGCGCACAGCGTCCCAAATGACGACGGCGGCGGCGTCCACGACGATTGCCAGCAGCGGGGCCGTCGGACTCCAGGTCATGGTCTCGAATTGGCCGTCGGCCTGCTCAAAGGTGTGAAGGTGGGCGCCCGTCGCGGCCTGCCAAACATGTACCGTTTCATCCGTCAGCCCCGCCGCGAGAAATTGGCCGTCCGCCGCCCAACGCACGCTGCTGACCTCGGCGGCCAAGCCGTGCCAGCGTTGCAACAGTGCGCCAGTCATGGCGTCCCAGAGACAAATCGTTTGATCGTCCGCGCCCGAACAGAGGCGCGCACCGTCCGGCGTCCAGGCGAGGCTGCTGACCGTTTCCGTATGCCCTTGCAACACGCGGATCAAGGCCCCGCTGCGCGCATGCCACAGCGCAATGCCCTGAGCGCCCGCGCCGACCGCGAGGATCGAACTGTCCGACGACCAGGCCAGCGCGGAGACCAGCGCGTCATGCGCTAACGTCCAATGCAACCCGCCGCTGACGGCATCCCAGAGCGACACCGTCCGACTCCACAGGCCCGCCGCGAACATCTCGCCGTCCGGCGACCAGAGCGCCGCCGGATCGACGCGCTGTTCCGTGAGCATCAACTGAAGTTCGCCGCGTTGCCAATCCCAGAAGCACAGCGAGTTATCCGCGGTCCCGCAGGCCAGTCGTTCACCGTCCGGCGACCAGGTCAGGCTGGATACCGCGCCGTTCCGCCCGGTCAAGGTCTGAAGCAATTCCCCTTGAACGCCCGTCGCGGTTTGGGTACTCGCATATTCTGTCATTACGTTCATATCCATGCCATAGAGACGCCCCACCGGTTTATGCCGTGGAGACGCCCCACCGGGGCGTCTCTACAATATTAATTGTCCACCGTGCGTTTTTTGCCGGTAATGCCCCAGATCAATTGCTCTAAGGGGTCAGGCTCGGCTTTCCGAAAATCAACCCACATCATGCCTTCCAGAAACAGCGGCAATTTCGGCAGCCCTTCGCAGCCGGGTAAAATGATCGGAATGACCGGCGCGCGGCGTTTGACGAAGACGCGCAGAAAGGCATCAATTTCCAAGTCTTGCCAGGGGCCGATGCCCTGTGTGCCGATAAACACGGCGGCGGCGGTAATCTGCTGAATCTGTTCTTCCAGCATTTTCTGCCAGGGCAGCCCGGGCCGAAATTCCCATTCATCCAGCCAGGGCAGCAAACCGGCGACCTTTAAGCGTTCGCCAAGCTCCTTGACAATTGTTTTGTCCTGACTGTTATGGCAGAGAAACACATCAAAATCACCGGTTTCGATTTTGCCTTTCAGAATCATCGCCGCCGTATCGCGCTGGCGTTGGGTTTTCGCGGCGTGTTCCATTTGATGTAACGCCTGCGTATCCACTTCAATCAGCCGCTCCGCCCGATCCAGCAGCGACAGGCTGGTCTCACAGACCGGGCAGTTCAGCGTTGTTTTCCCGCGTTCGCGTAAACGTTTGACCATTGATTCCGGGATGTTTTCGCCGCAATTCGCGCAGACCACGAGCCGTCGGCGCGCGACGCTGTCCGGCAGCGAGAGCCGTTTCAGATGCGCACTCACATAATCTTCAAATTGCAAGCGCGTCGCGTCGCTGGCCTGTTCATCGAAAAATAAGCGCAGTTCGCCCTGGCCTTCCTCCGTTTCCACAAACGCCACGCCGCAGACGCCGCCGACGGTCGCCTGATACGTCGCCGCGTGTTTCCAGCGGTCGCGCGTCACAAAGAGCAGACTTTGCGCGAGGCGCACGTTCAAAGCAGCATAAATATTCAGCGCGGCGCCTTCAAAGGTGAAAATGACGGACGCGCCGGTCAACTCTTCCGCCGGCGCCGGCGCGCGGGTCAGTTGAGAAGGAAACACGAGATTGACGCTCAAGTCCGTGCTTTCTTTGAAGGCGATTTCATGCCGCAAGAGTTCTTCAATCGTCGCAATGAGCAGTAATTTTTCGACCTCCGGCGCGGTGATTCGTTCATCGGTCGGCATCGCGAAATTCCCTGCGAAGGCCTGCGTTTCATTGACGACGCCCAGCCCGTCCGGATCGCTTTGCGCGGCGTTAATCAGCGCGGACGCATAGCTGTCGAGGCGTTCCGGCTGAAGCAGGACATAGCCGCCAAAATGCAGCCGGCGCAATAAACCGCGCGTTTCCACGCGCCCGATGCAGGCTTCGAATTTTGCCAGCAATTCGACTTCGGCGGCATAGTCGGGATGCTCGCGGACAAATGTCTGCATGAGATCGGCGACGGTCGCCAACACCCGGCCGGCCTGTTTTTCCGCGCTCAAAAATTGTTTCATCAGGTGGAACAATTCGTTTGAACAGACTTTCGGCAGTTCGTCCCAGGGGATGCCGGCCTTGATCGCGGCTTGCAGCTCGGGAATTTGCCAGCCCTCTTTCGCGCTCGTTTGAAAAAAACCGTCGAAACCAAAGGCTTCCAGCAGCGCCTCAACGCGCGCTTGCGGCAATTGGGCGGTGATTCGATCACAGCGCGCGGCGACCAGGAATTTTTTCAACGGCAGCGCCGCTTCCCCTTGTAAGCGATACGCTTGATTCAACGCGCGCGCCCAATGTTTCACGCCGGTCAACAGTTCGGTTTCGCTGCTGGCATCGAAGACCACTAACGCGACGGCGACTTCGTTCAGATGCAACTGGTGAATCAAGCGATACCCCGGCTGCCCTGCGAGATCCCAAAGCAGCGTTTCATGCGTTTCGCGCCGCCCATCGGGGAACGTGACTTCCTGCATGTCGAAGGCCATGACGCGCCGGCCGTGCGTCGAATCGGTGGCTTCCCAGGATTGGCCGGATAAGACGAGCGCCAGGCCGGATTTGCCCTTTCCCGTATCGCCGACCAGCACGACTTTCGCATTTTTATAATAGCGCATCTCAACCTGCGTGGCGGTCTGTGCGGCGACGGCGTTCGGCGCGGCAATCTGCCAGATTTGGATGACCGTATCCTCTTCGCCGCGCGTCGCGAGGCGCGCGTCTTGCGGATGCCAGGCCAGACCGCCGAAATTCATGACGTTGGCTGGCGCCGGCATGGTCGCCAGGCCAAGCGTTTCCCAGGTGTCGCGGCGCCAAATGCGCACCGTGCCGTCATCGGCTTTCGTCGCTAACAAGCCGCCGTCCGCGGAGAAACGCACACTGAGAATCAAATCCGTGTGCTGTTCCAAGATCGTGATCAGCCGTCCGCTGGCAACATTCCAGATGCCGACGTTCCCATTGACATAGCCGGCCGCCAGCGCGTTGCCGTCGCGCGCCCAGGCGAGGCTTGTGACCGCGTCACGCTGCCCGGCGAGATGCTGTTTGAGCGCGCCGCTGTTCACTTCCCAGATGCGAATAGTCTGATCGAACGAGCCGCTGGCCAGCCATACGGCATCCGGCGACCACGCCAGACTGGTCACGGCGGCCTCATGATCCCCAAGCGTCCAGAGCAGATCGCCGTTGAGCGCATCCCACAGGCGAATGCTTTGATCATCCGCGCCCGACGCGAGCATCCAGCCGTCCGGCGACCAGGCGAGACTGAGAACGCCGTCGGCATGACCTGCAAGCGTGCCATGCAGGACGCCGCGCGCCACATCCCAGATGCAAATCGTCGTGTCAGCCGCGCCGGACGCGAGCATCTTACTGTCCGGCGACCATGCTAAGGCGGCGACCGCACCGGTATGGCCGGTGAAGGTCTGCACAGGCTGCCCCGTCTGCGCCTCCCAGACCATAATCGTATCGTCAGCCGCGCCGGACGCGAGCATCTGGCCGTCGGGCGACCATTCCAGCGGCGTAATCACGGCATGGTGGCCGCGTAAGGTGTGTAATAAGGTCAGACCGACCGGAGCCGCGGCGGCGGTGGCTTCAGGCTCAGGCGCGTTGAGCGCCGCGGCGGATTCTTGCGGCATCGGCCGCAGTTCCTCGAACGCTAACTGCCACAGCCGAATGCCCTGATCTTGCGGGCCGTGCGTCGCCAACAGCGGCAGCGTCGGATGAAATGCGAGGCCGCCGAAATGCATCACCGCGGCGGCCTCCGGCAGCGTCGCGACGATCTGCCCGGTCGGACAGTGCCAAAGGCGGACGGTCGAATCATACGATTTAGACGCCAGAAACGCCTGTTCAGGCGCATAGCGCAACGCTAACACAGCATCGGTATGCCCTTCCAGAATCATCTTGGGACGGCCGGTGCGCGCATCCCACAGACGAATGGTCGTATCGAACGAGCCGGACGCCAAACACGCGCCGTCCGCCGCCCAGGCGAGGCTTGAAACCGCGCCGCTGTGGCCTTGTAACGTCCATCGGCGCACATGTTGGCGCACGTCCCAGACGTGAATGGTGTGATCCGCGGCCGCGGTCGCCAGCAATTCGCCGTCGGGCGACCAACTGACCGCATAGACCGGCCCGGCATGTTCCGCAAACGTGTCGGCCAACTGGCATTGCGCGACTTGCCAGAGACAGACGGTATGATCGCGCGCCGCCGACGCCAGCAGCGTGCCATCGGGCGACCACGCGACGCCCTGCACGTCCGTGTGCTGACCGGTGAAGGTCGCCAGACAGGTCTGTGAGGCGACCTCCCAGACGCAGACGTGCCCATCGGCCGCACCCGACGCTAAGAACGTGCTGTCCGGCGACCAGGCGACGCTGTGGACAAGCGTCGCATGTCCTTGCAGGCAGGCGATCTGTTCCTGCTGCGGCCAATTCCAGACGCGCACGGTTTGATCGCCGGCGCCGACCGCGATCAACTTGCCATCGGGCGACCACGCTAATTCACTGACAAACAGGTCTGGGCCCCCCAGCGTCGCCAAGGCCGTCACACCCGCCGGCCGGACCGCGCGGGTGACATCTGCCGCCGCCGGCGCGGCAGGTACTGGTGCTGAGATTGCGCCGCTGGCGCGCTGTTGATCGCAGAGACGCTGATAATCAATGCGCCAGATATGGATGACGCGTTCCTCCGCGCCGCGCGTCGCTAAAAGCGCGTGTTGCGGATGAAAGGCCAGCCCGCCGAAAATCGGGTTGCTCGGTTCGGGCAGCGTGAGCAGCGTCTCCCAGGTGTCGCAACGCCAGAGCCGCACGGTGTGATCCGACGATTTGGAGGCGAACATTTGCCCGTCCGGCGCGAAATCCAAGCCGAGAATCCGGTTCGCATGACCGTGCAGAATCGCGATCTGTTCGCTCTCGACAACATGCCAGATATGCACGGTTTCATCCCACGCGCCCGCCGCCAGCAGTTGCCCGTCCGGCGACCACGCCATCGTATTGGCGTTGCCGTGATACCCTTCCAGCGTGCGCCGCAATTCTCCGGTGGGCGCATGCCAGAAGCGGATCGTTTCATCCCAGGAACTCGACACCAGCGTCTGACCATCCGCGCTCCAGGTCAAATGCACGACTTCGCCAAAATGACCGTTGAAGCTCCGCTGCAATTCCCAGGTCGCCGCCTGCCATAAGCAGATCGTAAAATCATCCGACCCGGACGCCAGCCACTGACTGTCCGGCGACCAGGCCAGACACAAGACGCCATCGGTATGACCGGCTAAACAATGTTGTAATTCGCCGCTTTCCGCGGCAAAAATCCGGATCAGCTTATCGCCAAACCCAGCGGCCACATACGCGCCGTCCGGCGACCAGGCCAGACTGGACACCGCCAGGGGATACCTGAGCAGCCAGGAGAGTTCGCTTTCCTGGCTGTTCCAGACGCGCACACATTTGTCCCATAAACCGGTCGCCAGCATCCGGCTGTCCGGCGCCCAAACAATTTGTGACACGACATTTTTGTGCCGCAGCAAACCGTTTTCACTGCCGCTCAACACATCCCATAAACGCACGGTTTTATCCAGCGCCCCGGACGCCAGCAGACGTCCGTCCGGCGACCAGTTCAGGGCATAAATCGGCCCTTCATGGCCGCGCAGCGTATGCAGCAATTCACATTCTGGCACGGTCGGCATGACCGGCGCCGCAAGTTCTTGAGTGTTCATGCGAAGTGGTTTCCTTTCAACACAGGACTTACGCATTTTCGGAGAACCCCACCCCTGCCCCTCCCCGGAAGGAGAGGGGAGACGGAAATTTCCCTCTCTATTGGAGAGGGGCTGGGGTGAGGTTTTGCGTAAGTCCTGC
>JFJP01006762.1_pt1 | contig 11704 bp, 11 predicted proteins | sample 431651 | NCBI WGS metagenome assembly JFJP01 (sample SAMN02602958, study PRJNA72255) | Microbial mat metagenome, whole genome shotgun sequencing project. | biome: fresh water; feature: sink hole; material: water; isolation source: purple microbial (photo- and chemosynthetic) mats found in... | reverse complement strand
CAACTCGGCCAGCGTCTTGTTCAGGCCATCGACCACGCCAATGGTGTTTTCGTCCTGCGACTTCTGGATGTTGAGCAGCAGCGTGCGCTCGCCGTTGTAAAGCGCCAGGCTCTCGATTTCCTGTGCGCCATCGGCCACCCGCGCCACTTGTTCTACCCGCACCGCGGCGCCATTTTTGCGAGTGATGATGATGCGGCCAAAATCTTCCGGGCGCTGCACCCGCGCGGCGATCTGGATCACCCGGTCTTGCAGGTTTGAGCGAATGTTGCCCACCGGAAAGTCCTGGTTTTCATTGCGCACCGCATTGGCCACCTGCTCGGGCGTGATGCCAAACGATTCAAGGGCCTGTGGGTCCAGGTAGATGTTGATTTCGCGCTTGGCACCGCCCACCAGCGTCACCGATCCCACTCCGCGCACGTTCTCCAGCCGCTTCTTGAAGGTCTGCTCGGCCCAGTTGGTCAGCTCCACCGGGTTCATGGCGACACCGGCCGAGGTATCCGGCAGCACCGCCACCGACCAGATCGGGCGACTGGCCGGGTCAAAGCGCTGCACGCGTGGCTCTTTGACTTCCGTGCGCAGATTGGGGCGCACCGAGGCGACCTTTTCGCGCACGTCATCAGCCGCCTTGCGCCCGTCGATGTGCAAGCCAAACTCGATGACGACCACCGACTGGCTCTCATACGAGCGTGAAGTCAGCGCGTTGATGCCGGCAATGCTGTTGACCGCCTCTTCAATCTTCTTGCTGACTTCGCTCTCGACAATCTCGGGCGAAGCGCCTGGGTACTCGGTGTAAATGACCACCACCGGGAAATCCACGTTGGGAAACTGGTCCACCTGCAGCCGTTGCATCGAAAACAAGCCCAGCACCACCAGCGCCAGCATCACCATGGTGGCAAACACCGGGTTGTTCAGGCTGACGCGGGTGAACCACATTCAGCGTACTCCCGGCGCGGTGGCGCTGAGCTTGACCAGCGTGCCGGCACGCAAGATGCCCACGCTGCCGGCCAGTGCCAGCGTGCTCTCGGGCGCACCGGTGATGGCCACCAGCGTCTGGCCATTGACCTCGCTGCGCACGCCGGTTGCGACGGTCAGGTGCTGCACCTGGTTTTGCCGCACGATTTGCAGGTAGGGTTCGGGCTTGTCGGTGCGCACCGCGTCGAGTGGCACTGCCAGCCGCTTTTGCGCGCCGGTGGTTAGCAGCCCCTGCGCAAACAGGCCATGGCGCAGCGCGTTGTTGGGGGCCAGCGCCAGATAGACCAGCACCGCGCGACTGCCGCTGGTGGCGCTGGGGTTGATGCGCAGCACCCGGGCGGCAATGCCTTGCGCCAGACCGTCGATGTGCACCTTTGCCACTTGCCCTGGCCTGACCTGCGCGGCATCGGCCGCGCGCAGCGTGGCTTCGAGCTCCAGTTGGCTCAAATCGACAATTTCAAGCACCCGCGTATCCACCGCCAGCCGCTCGCCGGGCTGCGCCAGCCGCTGCGACACCCGACCAGAAATGGGCGCGCGCAGCAGCGTGTCGTCGAGCGACTTGGCCGCCAGCTCGGCGCCCGCCTGGGCTGCTGCATAGTTGGACTGCGCCGCCGCCAGATTGGCTTGCGAGGTCTGCAGCGCCGTGCTGGAGATAAAGCCTTGTGCCACCAGCGCCTGGTTGTTGTCAAAACTGCGCTGCGCAATGTCCACCTGCGCGCGCGCTGCTTGCGCCTGCTGGCGTGCCTGGGTGAGGCGCGCACCCGACTCCAGCGGGTCAATGTGCGCCAGCACCTGCCCGGCCTTGACCGCATCGCCCTCACGCACGCGCAAGCCCTGCAATTCACCCGGGATGCGCGCCTTGACAAAGGCGCTGTTGACGGCCTTGACGGTTCCTGAAATCGCCAGCGTGGTGGGCAGCTCCAGCAATTTGACTTCGACCAGATCGGCCGCTGCCAGGTCGAGGGACACCTGGGTCTTCTGCGCTTGTTGCTGGGCCTTCAGCGCAGCCTGCTGGGTCTGCCGCGCTGACCAGGTGCGCAGTGCACCGGCGGCCAGCAGCGCCACGATCGCAGCGGTCAGCGCCCATTTGAGCCAGGGTTTCATGGACTGATTACTCCTTTGCAAACGGGAGGGTTGGCGGCGCAGCGGTGATACCAAAGCCGCCGATCAGCATGTCAAACTGGGTGGCCAGGTATTGGTCGGGCTCGAGCTGCGCCAGGTCATCACAACAGGTGCCCAGCGAATGCCGCCACATCGCCAGCACCAGCAGCGGAGCCAGCACCATATACACGCCGTATTTGAAGTCCATTGGCCGGAACTCGCCGCGTTCAACCCCACGCCGCAAAATCCGCTCGATCAGCGCGCTGCCCGGGCGCATCACCTCATGCTGGTAAAACCGCGCCAACTCGGGAAAGTTTTGCGCCTCGCTCATCATCAGCTTGGGGATGCCTGAGGCCTGGGTGGCACCGATGCGCTCCCACCAGCTGTGCAGGCAGTAGTGCAGCATCTCGTGCGTGCTGCCCTGAAACTGGTTGATTTCTTCGTCCCACTCGGCAAACCGTCCGCTGATGTTCTCGCGCACCACGGCTTTGAACAGTTCCTCCTTGCTGGGAAAGTACAAAAACAGCGTGCCCTTGGAAACGCCGGCGCGCCGGGCGACCTCTTCGACGCGGGTGGCGGCATAGCCTTTTTCGACGAACAAGTCCAGCGCTGCCGCCAGCAGTTCACCTGGGCGTGCGACCTTGCGGCGCGCATGGCGGGCGGGTTCATCCGGTGGGGTCGGTGCGGCGACAGGGGACTCGGCTTGCATGAGTTAATGACTGGTTGGTTAGTAATATAACTTTTTTTGAACCTGCGCTGTTTTGCTGGCCAGTGCGGCGCGGCTGTGCGCCCGGTTGCCAGCGCAAAGCAATGGTCAGTGTGGGTGCATGCGGTCAGCGCTACCATGCTGCGCCTGGGTCAGTGCCGGGTTGTGTACCGGGCGGACCGACTCTTCCAACCACCAATCAGGAGTTTTTCATGACTGCGACATCCCAAACCATCACCCTGGGCGGCGGCTGCTTTTGGTGCACTGAAGCGGTGTTTGTGAACGTGCGCGGCGTGCTTGATGTGGAGTCTGGCTACAGCAACGGCCACACCGTGCAACCCAGCTATGAGCAGGTGTGCAGCGGCAACACTGGCCACAACGAAGTGGTGCGGCTGGTGTTTGACCCGCAAGTGATCAGCCTGCGTGAGATTCTGGAAATATTTTTTGTCATCCATGACCCAACCACCCGCAATGCGCAGGGCAACGACCGGGGCACGCAGTACCGCAGCGGCATCTATTTCAGCGATCCGGCACAGCAGGCAATCGCCCAGCAGGTCATCAACGATCTGGCTGCCAGTGCCCCGGACAGCCGCGAGATCGTCACCGAAGTGCTGCCGCTAGCCAACTATTGGCCCGCCGAGGCCTATCACCAGGACTACTTTGCCCGCAACCCGCAGCAGGCGTATTGCCTGGCGGTGGCCGCGCCCAAGGTGGCCAAGTTCCGCAAGACGTTTGCGCGGCTAAGCCTCACAAACTGAGCGGGATGCCTGCAGAAAATAAAAGACATTTTGCACTCCAACCCTTATGCAGAAAGCGCTGGCAGCTATTGATTAAATAGTTTCCACAGGCTTGGCTGGCAGCCTTAGTTGCGCTTCATGCCGTCGGCCAGTTGGGTGATGTTGTAGCGCATTAACTGCAGGTAGGTGCTGGCGGGCTCACCGGGGCCCGAGAGTGCGCCATCGTAGAGTTTGGCACCGAGTTTCACCCCCGCCTCGTTGGCGATTTGTGTCAGCAACTGGGTGTTGTTTTTGTTTTCGGCAAAGATGGCGCGGATTTTGTCTTTGCGGATTTGTGCGATGAGCTGCGCCACAGCTTTGGCGCTCGGATCACTTTGGGTTGAGATGCCTTGGGCGGCCCGGAACTGAATCTGGTAGCGCGCACCAAGATAGTTGAACGCCTGGTGGCCGGTAATCACCTTGCGCTGGGCTGCGGGTACCGGCGCAAACGCTGCTTTGGCAAAGTCGTCGAGTGCTTGCAGTTCCTTCAGATACGCTTCGCTATTGTGTTTGTAGCTGTCAGCGCCCGCTTGATCAAGGCTGGACAGCGATTTGGCAATGTTTTTGACATAGACCATCACCAGCCTTGGGTCTTGCCAGGCATGGGGGTCGGCAGCGTCGTGGTCATGGTCATCGTCTTGATGGGCGGCCTGACCTTTGGGCGACGGGAGCGGCTTGATCCCTTCGCTGGCGATCAGGGTGACCCCTTTGTAACCGGCTGACCTGGCCAGTTTTTCAGCCCAGGGCTCAAAGTGCAGGCCGTTGAGCACCAGCAGGCGCGCGCCCAGCACGACTTTGGCGTCGGTCGGGGTGGGCTCAAAGGTGTGGGCATCGGCATCTGGCCCGACCAGCGTGGTGACCTTGACGCGCTCACCGCCCACCACCTTGACCAGGTCGCCCAGGATGCTGAAACTGGCCACCACCGGCAGCGGTTCGGTCGCGCCACTGGGCGTGGGCAGCAGCAGCGGGGTGCTCAGGGCGGCGCAGGCCAGCCATTTCAGGGTCAGTCGTTTCATGCTGTTTTCCTTGGAAGGTGTTGAGAAAGATCAGCCCACCCGGTGCGGGCGCTTGAGCAGCCGGGGCAGCCAGCCCCCGGGTGACAGCAGCAACGAGGCTGCGTACAGCACCCCGGCGCAGCCAATGATGGTCGGTCCGCTGGGCGTGTCAAGGTGGTAGGACAGTAGCAGCCCGGCCAGGCTGGCCAGCATGGCCTGAGCGCTGGCGTTGAGCAGTTGGGCACTCAGCGTGTCGTGCCAGAGCCGCGCCGACACCGCCGGCAGCATCATCAGGCCCACCGCCATCAGCGTGCCCAGGGTCTGAAAACCCGCCACCAGATTGAGCACCACCAGCACCAGAAAACCCTGCTGCCAGATCCAGCTGCGGTGACCGCTGGCGCTTAAAAACACTGGGTCAAAAGTTTCCAGCACTAATCCACGGTAGCCCGCTGCCAGCCCGATCAGACTGACGCTGGCCACGCCCGCCACCAGCAGCAGGCCGGGCGCATCGACGCCGAGCGCGCTGCCAAACAGGATGTGCAGCAAGTCAAGCTGGCTGCCCTGACGCGAGATCAGCGCCACCCCCAGCGCCAGCGCCACCAGGTACAGCGCCGCCAGACTGGCATCCTCTTTCAGACTGGTGGCGCGGCTGACCAGCCCGGCAATGCCCGCCACCAGCAGCCCGGCCAGCACGCCCCCGGTCGCCATGGCCGGCAGCGACAGGCCAAACAGCATGAAGCCCAGCGCCACCCCGGGCAGCACCGCGTGGCTGAGCGCATCGCCCAGCAGACTCATGCGCCGCAGCGTCAGGAACACCCCGAGCGGTGCCGCGCTGACGGCCAGCGCCAGCGTGGCCACCAGCGCCCGGCGCATGAAGGCAAATTCGGCAAACGGCCCGACCAGCGTGTCCCACAGCAGTTGTCCGGTGGTCATCATGGGGTGGTCGCCGGCTCGGTGACGCTGGCCTGCACCACCTCGTCGGTATGGCAGATGTCAGCGTTGTCGTCCCAGGCTTCGGCCAACGCCCGGGCGCGCAGCAAATGCGTGGGCAGCAGCACCTGTGCGGTGTTGCCCCAGGCCACCAGCTCACGTGCCAGCAGCAGGGTTTGCGGAAAGTGCTGGCGCACCTGCTCGTCGTCGTGCAGCACCGCCACCACCGTGCGGCCTTCGGCGTGCCACTGGTGAATCAGCGTCAGCAGCGCGGCGGTGGTGCGCGAGTCCATCGCGTTGAAGGGCTCGTCGAGCAAGATCAGCTGGGCATCTTGCACCATCAGCCGGGCAAATAGCACCCGCTGCAGTTGCCCGCTGGAAAGCGACCCCACCGTGCGCCGCTCAAACCCCGCCAGCCCGACCTGCGTGATGGCATTGGCCACGCGTTGCAGCAAGGCAGGTGGCACGCGGCCCCAGGCGCCCACCGCACTCCAGCAGCCCAGCAGCACGCAGTCGCTCACCGACATCGGAAAACTGCGGTCAATTTCGGTGAGCTGCGCCAGGTAAGCGATGCTGTGTCGCGGTGTGCTGACCTTGACCTGGCCGCCCGCCGGACGCAGCAAACCCATGATGCTTTTGAGCAGCGTGCTCTTGCCCGAGCCATTGGGGCCAATCACCGCTGTCAGCGAGCCCGGCGCAAATTCACCGCTGATATGGTGCAGCGCAGGGTGCTGCCGGTAGCTGACGGTCAGGTTGTCGAGCCTTACCACGGTGCGACCTCGGCACTGGCCCAGCCCACTGCCAGCCACAGCAGCAGCAGCACCGGCAACACCGCCACCACCCGCAGCCAGGCCGGCCAGCCCAGAATGCTGCCCGCCAGCGGCACGGCCAGCGCTGTGGGCAAGTGCTGGTCTGCGTGTTCAGTGACAGCACCGCCAGGACCGGTGTGGCTGTGAACGTGCGGGTGGGCGGGGGTGGAATGCGTCATAATGCAATTGAGTTGCGATATAGTATAGCGCAATGGCTGTGTGGCCATTGTTTAATGCAACTTGGTTGCGATAATAATTCATTTGAGGTGGTCATTCACCATGGTTTCTTCTGCAAGCGCGGTGCAAGCCGACCCCATCGACACGCTGCTGTCAGCCCACGGCTTGCGCCGCACGGCGGCGGCGCGCCTGGTGTTGGGCTGGTTTCTGGCGCATCCACAGCGCCATTTCACCCACGCCGAGTTGCTGGCCAGCTTGCCAGGGGCCAAGCCTGCCGCTGATGCGGCGCTGGACCGTGTCACGCTGTACCGGCTGATTGATCGGCTGACGCAAGTGGGCCTGCTGCTGTGTCGGGTGGATGCCAAGCGGGTGCGCCGCTACCAGGCCATGCCCGAGAGCGTGCGGGCCATGCCGCACTTTGAATGCCAGAGCTGCCATTGCGACAAACCGCTGGCAGCAGCGCTGCAAGCCGACGCGCTGGACCTGGAGCTGGCCGCCGAACATGCGCTGCGGGCGCTGCAGGCGCTGGGATACCAGGGCGTGAGCCTGGACCTGGCAGTGCGCGGTGTGTGTGCCGATTGCGCCGGTGCGGCGAACGCATCACCGGCGGCAACCCGCTAAGGGGCCACGCAAAAATAACTTGCTGCACGACCAGGCCGGTGTCACCATGAACGAGGTGGTCAGCGCCATTGGGCAGGTGACCAGCATCATGGGCCAGATCAGCAACGCCAGCGATGAGCAAAGCATGGGGGTGTCGCAAGTCGGCGAGGCGGTGACGCAAATGGACCAGGTCACGCAGCAAAACGCGGCGCTGGTCGAGCAGATGGCCGCAGCTGCCAGCAGCTTGAAGTCGCAGGCGCAAGACCTGGTGCAGACCGTGGCGGTGTTCACCATTGGCACGCACAACACCCGCCCAGCCGCTGGCCGCTTGATGCTGCGGGTGTGCCTGCATAAACCAAAAATCGTCGCACTTGCCGCTGAGTCAGATGGACTGAGGGTTTTCGCCAGCGCAGATGCAGCGCTTTTGGTGCATGGCTGCCGAATGGGGTGATTTATTGGGGCATTTCATCTGACGGCCTGCACCGTGTTGGCCCATGCAATGCACCGCTTTTGTGCTATCAAAAAAGTAATGCATTGCAGCACTGTTTCAGAAAATAGCGGCGTAACATGCACAAGTTAATACCCTTACAGACAGCGTTGGCATATGGCGATCTACAAAGGAATCCACTTTTCTGACCACGTGGCGCCCGTTGTGCGCTACATGAGTTCGCTCAATGACCACCGTGAAACACTGGCCATCCTCAGTGGTACCTGGGACACCCTGTCACTGCTGGGGCACTTGTCCAACCTGAAAACCGACATGGGGGGCGTTCGGCAGGGTTTTGCGAATCTCACCGGGGAATTGCTGTCCTGTCTGGCAGATGAAACCATGGCGCACGAGGTTTCTGTGCTGAACTTTCAGGCGCAGATTGCGGTTGACGTATTGACCCGCAATTTGTACGAGCGCACCGCTGACATTGGATTTCTGGCCACCGACCTGGCCATTGTGAGTGCCTGCGCCAGCGCTGATACAGCGGCACTTGAAGGCTTGCGACAACGGTTTTTGTCCTACACCAGCAAATACACGGTTTACAAAGACATCATTCTGATGCGCCCCGACGGCCAGGTGCTGGTGCGCATGAACGACGGCTTTAGCGGCTGTTCCACTTCTGACATCCTGCAAAAAGCCAGGAGCACCCGCGACGGATATGTTGAAACCTACGCCGCCACAGACTTTTGCGGTGGCGATGTGGCGCTGACCTACGCCTACCGGGTCGAGTCGCACGGCAGCACCGTGGGGGTGCTGGTGCTTGAGTTTGATATTCGCGCCGAGGTGCGAACCATCCTCGCGCACCTGCGCGAGCGCAATGAAATCGTGGCCTTCCTCAACGCCCAAGGCCAGATTCTGCTGTCCAGCGACCGGGTGCTGCTGCCGGCAGGCATCTTGCTGCCGATTCGCAAAGGCGCGGCAACCCTGCGCCTGGGCGGCATTCAGTACATTTTTTCACAGCGCTTTCCCACGCCCTACCAGGGCTACGCTGGGCCGGGTTGGTCTGCCGTGGCGCTGTCGGTGGCAGAAATGGCTTTTGATGACTGTGGCACAGCGTCTTCCCGTGTCAACTTCACTGGCGAGAATGTGTTTTCGCAGCGCTTGCTGGCGATTCCGGAGCAGGCACGGCAGATTCAGCATCGGCTGGATCGGCTGGTCTGGAATGGTCGCGTGCAGCAGTCAGATGACTCCAATGCGTTCTCGCGCTCTCTGCTGGAAGAAATCGCCTTGACCGGACGCAAGACCAAGGAGGTGTTCGAGCGCTCGTCGGCTGAGCTGCTGACGATGGTGGCCAGCAGTTTGCTCAATGAGGCGCAATTTCTGGCGGGGCTGGCGGTGGACATTCTTGACCGCAACCTCTACGAGCGCGCCAACGACTGCCGCTGGTGGGCGGCCAGCCCGGCGCTGGCCACCCTGGATGCCCAAACCTGTCGCGAGACGCTGGTGCATATCAACGGCCTTTACACGGTGTACGCCAACCTGTTTGTGTTTGATGCGCAGGGCCGGGTGATTGCGGCCAGCCGCGACACTGCCATCGAAGGGCAGTTGCTGTCGGCAGCCTGGGTGGATCGGTGTCTCAACATCAGAGAGCCCATGGGCTATGCCGTTTCGCCCTTCGAGCGCAGCGGCCTGTACGCCGACGAGCGCACCTATATCTTCAGCGCGCCAATCATCGACAACGGGCGTGTGGTTGGCGGTGTCGGGCTGGTATTTGACAGCACATCGCAATTTCTGGCCATGCTGGAGGCGGCCTTGCCCAAAGCGGCTGGTGCGCTGGCGCTGTTTTGTCGCCCGGATGGATCGGCCATCAGCCAGACGGGCGCGCTGCCCATGCCTTTGCCCGCTGCCGTGTTGAACCTGGCCCCGGGCCAGCACTGGTCGGGTGTGGTGACCCAGGGTGAGCGCTGTTTTTCGGTGGGTGCCACCGCCGGCAGTGGCTACCGAGAATTCAAGACCACCGATGCCTATGTTGAGCCCATCATTGGCATCATTGTGGTGCCGTGTGGCACGCTGTCGTCCAATGGCCACAAGACAGCCAACACCATGGTGGCCATGCCGGGCGGCACCGAGATTGCCAGCTTTTATATTGGTGAGCAGTTGATGGGTGTCGTTGCCAAGGATGTCATTGAATGCATTGACGTGCCGCGCGCCATTGGCTTGACGGGGGCCGCCATGGCCAAGCGCCATGTTGGCTACACCACCTGGGGCAACAAGGCCTTGCCGCTGCTGGACCTGAATGCCAGCACGCGCGAAATAGGGCAGGGCAACGGGCAGCGTCATGCGCTGGTGCTGCACCATGACGATGCCGATTTTGGTTTGCTGGTGACTGGGCTGGGGCCGGTGATTGAAATGCAGGTGTTTGGCACACAGCGCTTGGCAGAGCAAGCCAGTGGCTCACATTTGTTCTCAACCATTGCGCGATCTGGCGAGGTGCTGGTGCCCATTCTTTCGGCGCAAGAGTTGCTGGCCGTCGCACGTCAAAGCTGAATATCGCGTATTGGGCACTTTTTGGGCAGGCGTGCGACAAGCTCAGCGCGGCGGGCTTTGCAGCACCAGGTCGATGCGCCGCTGCAGGCTGGCCGCCGCGCTGGCATCACCTGCGGCTTGCGCCCGCTTGAGCTGCACGCCAAGCCAGGCCAGCAGCGGCCTGCGCCACCCCTGATTAGAGGCAAAATCAGCTGCTAGCCCAATGTCATCGAGCGTAACGCGCTCTGTTTTCAAGAGTAATGCAGTGGCGATCAGGCGCGCCAGCGGGTCTGTGATCTTCACCAATGGCGAGTTGGCAGGGGGCGCTGTGGCAGAAGTGCTGCCTGGCGCTACGGCTGCCTGGGCGGTATCACGCGCTTGTGCCACCAACTCCCGGTAGGGCTGTGGCAGCAACTCGGGTTTCAGCTGATCCCAGCGGCCTGCCAGAAAGTTGGCGTAATTTTGCTCGGCGGGCAGCGCATCGGCAGCCAGCGCCTCGTAGCCGGTGCAGGCGCTGAAATCCAGGCTGGCCACTTGCGCGGCGCAGCGCACCAGCTCGGCACGCGCCATCAGGTCCAGCCGGCCGGTGCGGGCAATTTCGGCCTTGGCACGCTTGAACTCAAAGTCAGCCACGCGGCTGTTGCCTTCCAGATAGGCACTGGTGGCGCTGCCCAGCGCGGCAAAGGCGTTGGCCTGCCAGTCTGGCGGTGGTGGGGCGCTGGCACAGGCACCGAGCAGCAGCGTGGCGATCAGGGCGGGGAAAACATGTTTCATGGCAGCTTGATCTCCGTGTCGCGGGCAAACGGCCATTTGCGGTTGATCTCATCGGTCAGCTGGCTGATCTTGCGCAGGTTGACTTCGACTTCGGTGCGCAGTTGCCCCAGGTCGGCGCTGGCCACGCGGGCGTTGGCACCCACCGCTTGCGCTTCGGCCAGCACCGCATCCACCTTGCCCAGCGTGCCGCGCGTATCAGCCAGCAGTGCCGTCAGCTGGGTAATCGCGGCCTGGCTGCTGGCCAAGGTGGCTTGCGTGGTTTTCAGCGTCGCCTGGGTGTCGTCGGCCACGCCGCCTTTGCCAAACAGGCGCTGGTCGGCGTTTTTCAGCAGGGCGTTGCTGTTGTCCAGCGTGGTGATGACTTTTTTGGCGTTGTCTTCGCTGCCCAGCACGCCGGTCAGCATGCCATAGCGGCTGGTCAGGCGGGCGGTGACGGTTTTCAGGTGCGCCAGGCTGGCGTTGATGCTCGACTCTGCGCCGGTCATGCTCTCCAGGTTGTCGAGCAGCGCGCGCACCGAGGCCATCAGGCGCGGAATTTCAGCGGCCATGTCGCCGCGCAGCAAATCGCGCACGGCGTTGGCCGGCAGCGGCGGGTCGGTCAAAATGCCGCTGAAAGCGCGGATGCGGGTGTCGCCCACCATGCCGCGCTCCAGCGTGAAGATGCTGCTGGTGCGCAGCCATTTGGCATCTTTTTGCGGTATTTCCATGATGATGCGCACCTTGCCGTCATCGGCCAGCTCAATGCGCCGCACCCGGCCGATCGGAAAGCCTGAAAACGTCATGTCCATGCCGACAATCACGCCCTCGGAGTCGTCGGTCAGCAGCACCAGCTGGCGGGTTTGCTCAAACATGCCGCGCGCAAACATCACATACAGCACAAAGCCCACCAAAATGACGGCCACGGCGGT